>ERZ1673741.3024-NODE-3024-length-10896-cov-5.253667_pt1 | contig 10896 bp, 9 predicted proteins | sample MGYA00580209_ERZ1673741 | MGnify/ENA primary metagenome ERZ1673741 (study PRJEB41218, sample SAMN15661754) | gut metagenome | host: Homo sapiens | place: Canada: London | collected 2015-08-20/2019-03-30 | study: EMG produced TPA metagenomics assembly of... | reverse complement strand
GATCTTCTTCCAGAACGAAAGTTTCGGTTCTTCCTCATGCTCCTCGTGAATGGTCTCGCTCTCCTCAATAAGTCCCTGTTTAAGGCGAATAAGCTCCTTTTTCTCCTCAAGAATACGCCGCTCGTAAGCCTCGCGCTTTTTCTTTTCCCGCTCTTGAGCCTGTCTTTCAAGCTCCTTCTGCTTTTCCTCAAGCTCGGCAAGCTTCTGCTCATGCATTTCGCGGTTGACCTGAAAAACGCTTTTGCTCACGTCTATTTTGTCATCATCAAGAGGTTCGTTTTCCTTGATTTTATCCTTATCCTTCATAAAATCTCCATTTAAGAAATCAGGCGGAATCAGATCCGCCCGAAAATAATTATTCTTCTGTTTCTTCGCTCTCCGCCGAAACCGTTCTTCCGCTGTTTGCAGGAAGCGACTTCATTGTCGGGAAAAGGAGCACGTCTCTGATAGACGGGCTGTTTGTGAGTAGCATTACAAGACGGTCGATTCCGTATCCGATACCGCCCGTAGGAGGCATACCTATCTCAAGCGCACGGAGGAAATCCTCATCTGTGCGGTTAGCTTCCTCATCGCCCTGACTGAGAGCTTCTTCCTGAGCCTTGAAACGCTCGCGCTGGTCGATAGGATCGTTAAGCTCAGAGTAAGCATTACACATCTCTCGGCCTGTGATGAACAGCTCGAAACGCTCAACATAATCGGGAGCGTCAGGCTTTTTCTTGGTAAGGGGCGAGATCTCAACAGGGTGATCCATAATAAATGTAGGCTGAATGAGGTGTTCCTCAACAAAAGTCTCAAAGAACAGGTTGAGGATATCGCCGCGCTTGTGACGCTCCTCAAACTCAACGTTGTGAGCCTTGGCAGCCTCTCTTGCTTCTTCAAGAGTCTTTATCTCATTGAAGTCAACACCCGAATACTTCTTTACAGCATCGATCATGGTGAGTCTTTCAAAGGGCTTGCCGAGGTCTATCATGTATTCGCCATAGGGAACGCAGGTAGTTCCGCAGACTTCCTGTGCAACATGGCGGTACATATTTTCTGTGAGATCCATCATTCCGTAGTAGTCGGTGTAAGCCTGATAAAGCTCCATGAGCGTAAATTCCGGATTGTGACGAGTATCAACGCCTTCATTTCTGAAAACTCTGCCTATCTCGTAAACCCTTTCAAGTCCGCCTACGATGAGTCTCTTGAGGTAGAGTTCAAGGCTGATACGGAGCTTAACGTCCTCGTCAAGGGCGTTGTAGTGAGTCTCAAAAGGTCTCGCAGCAGCTCCACCCGCATTTGAAACGAGCATAGGAGTTTCGACCTCCATAAAGCCCTGATCGTCAAGGTAACGGCGAATAGATGAAATTATCTTTGAACGCTTGATAAATGTATCCTTGACCTCGGGATTGATGATGAGGTCTGTGTAACGCTGGCGGTATCTTGTGTCGGTATCCTTGAGACCGTGCCACTTTTCGGGGAGCGGAAGGAGAGACTTTGAAAGGAGGGTGATCTTCTTTGCATGAATGGATATCTCTCCCCTCTTGGTTCTGAAAACATAACCCTCTACTCCGATGATATCGCCGATATCCCACTTTTTCTTGAATTCCTTGAAAAGGTCTGCGCCGATGTCATTTGAACGCACATAGACCTGGATTCTGTCAGAAACATCGCGAACGTCAATAAAGTTAGCCTTACCCATATCGCGCCAGCTCATGATCCTGCCTGCGATGCGGACAATTTTTTCGTTGAGTGCAGCAAGTCCCTCGGCGAGTTTTTCCTCGTCTCCGCCTGCCTCCTCGGTAACTTTAGCCTCGTCCGCCTCATACTGCTTTTTGTAATCGGCAGCGTGACCTGTTACGTCATATTTTGTCACCTGAAAAGGGTCAGTACCGCTCTCTCTGAGTGCAGCGAGCTTATCGATCCTGTCCTTCTTCAGAATATTTATATCCTGCTCCGGAGCTTCCTGCTCCTGAGCTGCCTTGTTAAGCTGATTTTCGCTCATTCTGTTATACGTCCTTTCGGGGATTATTTTGAAATTTCCATTACCTCAAAGCGGAGTTCGCCTGCGGGAGCTTCAACAATGAAAATATCTCCGACCTTTTTATGCATTGCTGCCTTGCCGATAGGCGACTCATCGGAAATCTTCTTTTCTCTTACGTTAGCGTGATTTGTGTCAACGATAGTGAACGTCTCGACCTTGCCGTTGTCAACGCGCTTGATCGTGATGATCGAGCTCATGCCGATCTCATCGACAGAAATGCTTGAATCGTCGATAACTACGGCGTTTGCAATGGTGTATTCAAGCTCCTGGATATGAGCTTCGAGGATAGCCTGTTCATTCTTTGCCTCGTCGTACTCAGCGTTCTCGGAAAGGTCTCCGTAAGAACGTGCGACTTTCAGTCTTTCGGAAACTTCCTTACGTTTATTGATCTTGAGGTCATCGAGTTCGGCGAGAAGCTTTGTATAGCTCTCCTGTGACATTTGTTTAGCAGCCATGTTATCATTCTCCTTAACAGATATATTCCTGCAAATAAGCAGGGGCAAACAGCGGTATGAGCGGATAAAGCCGCTCCCGCACATCTACAAACTATTAACTTAAATTATATCACACTTCCCTGTAATTGTCAAGCAGCACAAAAGCGCCGAACGCACCATACCGCCGCATTTTCCGCACAGCCGCAAGCGTATTTTCGCAGCAAAAGTGTGTCGTCAAAAAAAGGCTGCCGGATCACCCGACAGCCTTTCATTTAATTTTAAACTCAGAAGAGGTCAAAATCACCGAATGTATCGCCATTGACAACGTAGTAGACCTTGTTTACCTCAGGCTTTACATAAACGTCAACCTTCTTGATGCTCTTAACTTCAGAAGCAATCTTTGCCTTTTCAACGAGCTCATCAGTGTTTACCTCTGAACCGCCGAACTGAACAACTACCTTGCTCTCGGGAGCAGCGGGTTTCTTTGCAGCAGGCTTCTTCGCAGCAGGCTTCTTTGCAGCGGGTTTCTTTTCTTCTGTAACAGCAGCGGCAGTTTCTTCAACAGCCTTTACCGGCTCAGCAGCAACAGCAGCTTTAACACTTTCAACAGCAGCCTTTGCCGCAGCTGTATTTCTCTTAGGTCTTGCCATTATAAATTCCTCCTTAAAATTACTTGTTTACAGCGCTCTTGAGAGCCTGACCTGCCTTGAAAGCAGGAGCCTTTGAAGCGGGTGCAGTCATCATCTGCTTAGTCTGAGGATTGATGACCTGCTTTTCCTTACGGTCACGAACCTCGAATGTACCAAAACCAACGATCGAAACCTTCTCGCCGCTTGCAAGAGCATCTGTAATTGTAGCTATGATAGCGTTTACAGCAGTTTCAGCATTCTTCTTTGTGAAATCTGTCTTATCAGCAACAGCACTAATTAATTCAGTCTTTGTCATTTTCATATCCTCCAATAAATAAGATTTTTACAATTTGAATTATATACCCTTTAATTTGATTTGTCAAGGAAATTGTGAAAAAATGACATATCGACCGATTCTACGCGATCCGCACGCCCTTTTTTATAAAAAACAACCATAGAATAAGGCTATTTCCCGTTAACCCGGTTAGCCCTGTTTACGGGCAAAAGCCGGGATAATCCCGCACATTCCCGACATACCGCAAAAAAGCAGTTGCTCCCTTACGGAAACAACTGCTTTTACGCTATTTTCTTTGGTTTGTGCAGACAAGCGAATCGCCGCACAAGTTTTCATCAATCAGCCGTAAGATTGCCGTTTTCATCGAGGTCTATGTCGATAACGTCACCTGCGGAGAGATTTCCGCCGATTATCTTCTTAGCTGCAATAGTCTCAACTCTGCTCTGGATAAATCTTCTGAGCGGACGAGCACCGAAATTCGGGTCATAGCCGTGCTCAACGATGTAGTGCTTTGCCGCATCGCTTACATTTATGCGCAGATGCTTGTCGTCAAGACGTTTCTGCAGATCAGCAAGCATAAGATCTACTATCTTTATGATCTCGGTCTTTGCAAGCGGCTTGTAGAAGATTATCTCATCAAGACGGTTGAGGAATTCGGGGCGGAACTGCTGTTTGAGCAGAGTCTCTACCTGTCCCCTTGCCTCGTCGGTGATGTTGCCATTTTCGTCAATACCCTCAAGAATATAGGGAGAACCGAGATTTGAGGTGAGTATTATAATAGTATTCTTAAAGTCTACCGTTCTGCCCTGTGAGTCGGTGATACGTCCGTCATCAAGAACCTGAAGCAGAATATTGAATACATCAGGATGAGCCTTTTCGATCTCATCAAAGAGAACTACCGAGTAAGGCTTTCTTCTTACAGCCTCTGTAAGCTGTCCGCCCTCGTCATATCCAACATATCCGGGAGGCGCTCCGATAAGTCTGCTCACGCTGAATTTCTCCATGTATTCGCTCATATCGATACGGATCATGTTACGCTCATCATCAAAAAGTATCTCCGAAAGAGCCTTTGCAAGTTCGGTCTTGCCGACACCGGTAGGACCGAGGAAGAGGAACGAACCGATAGGTCTGTCAGGATTCTGTATACCTGCTCTTGAACGGAGTATAGCCTCGCTGACTTTAGTTACAGCCTCGTCCTGACCGATAACTCTCTTGTGGAGCAAGCCTTCAAGTCCGAGAACCTTTTCCTTTTCGCCCTCCATGAGTTTTGAAACCGGAATACCTGTCCAGCGGCAGACGATTTTTGCGATCTCGTCCTCAGTTACCTTATCACGCAGAAGTCTGTCGTCGCCGATATCCTTCTCCGCTTTCTGCTCAAGTTCACTAAGCTCTTTGCGTAACTGCGGCAGTTTGCCGTATTTAAGTTCCGCAGCCTTGTTGAGGTCGTATTCACGCTCTGCCTTGTCGATATCCTTGCTTACGCTTTCGATCTCCTCACGAAGTTTCTGAACTGCCGAGATGTCGGACTTTTCATTCTCCCACTTAGCTTTCATGCCGCTGAATTTATCGCGAAGTTCCGCAAGTTCTTTCTGGATCTCTGCAAGGTGTTCCTGTGAGATATTGTCGTTCTCCTTTTTAAGAGCAGCCTCCTCGATTTCAAGCTGCACTATCTTACGGGAAATTTCATCAAGTTCTGTCGGCATTGAATCCATTTCTGTACGGATAGTAGCACACGCCTCATCAATGAGGTCGATCGCCTTATCGGGAAGAAATCTGTCGGTGATGTAGCGGTTTGAGAGAACCGCAGCCGAAATAAGCGCATTATCGTTGATTTTAACGCCGTGGAAAACCTCGTAGCGTTCTTTCAAGCCTCTGAGGATAGAAATCGTGTCCTCTACTGTCGGCTCGTCAACCATAACAGGCTGGAAACGTCTTTCGAGTGCAGGATCTTTCTCAATATACTGACGGTACTCATTAAGAGTCGTTGCGCCGATACAGTGGAGTTCGCCCCTTGCAAGCATAGGCTTGAGGAGATTGCCAGCGTCCATAGCGCCGTCTGATTTACCTGCGCCCACTATTGTGTGAAGTTCATCAATAAAGAGCAATATCTGACCATTGCTGTTCTTTATTTCATTAAGTACAGCTTTGAGTCGTTCCTCGAACTCGCCGCGGTATTTTGCACCGGCAACAAGTGCGCCCATATCAAGCGAAAATACCTTTCTGTCCTTTAAGCTGTCGGGCACATCTCCTGCAACGATACGCAGGGCAAGTCCCTCAGCAATAGCGGTTTTACCGACACCCGGTTCACCGATAAGAACAGGGTTGTTTTTGGTTTTACGCGAAAGAATACGAATAACGTTTCTTATCTCGCTGTCTCTGCCGATTACCGGATCGAGCTTGTTCCTCCTTGCAAGGTCTACGAGTTCCTGACCGTATTTCGTGAGTACGTCATAGGTGTCCTCGGGATTCTCGCTGGTAACGCGCGTGTTGCCTCTTACCGACATAAGTGCGCTGAGGAAATTCTCTTTCGTGATCGCGAAGTTTTTCATAAGCTGAGACACGTCTCTGTCCTTGCAGTCAATGAGGGCAAGCATGATGTGCTCAACCGAGATAAACTCGTCCTTCATGTCAGAAGCAATTTTTTCAGCCGAATTGAGCATACGGTCGCAGTCGGCAGTAATTCCGACCTCGCTACTTCTGCCGCTGCCTGTTACCTTGGGCAATGCGGAGATTTTTCTGTCAACTTCCTGACCGAAAATATCCGTGTCAATGTTCATCTTTTTCAGAAGCTGCGGAATGAGTCCGCCGTCCTGCTTAACAAGACCCGCCAGAATGTGTACAGGCTCAATGACCTGATTCGACATCATAACAGCGATGCTCTGAGCCTTCCTTATAACGTCAACCGATTTCTGTGTAAATTTCTCTGCATTCATATTTCATACCTCCATATCATTTTAAGATCACGCCGTATGCGCTATACTATAAGATGTATTTTTCAAGCATTTTCCTATAATTCTTTTCTATTTCAGGAACTGACTCCGCAATTTTGGACGGAGCCGAAAAGTAGATCTGCAAGACCTGATTCAGCTCTGTGAGATAGCCGCTTATCGCTTTTCCCACCTCCTCAACATCAAGTCCGCTGTTAATGAGACGCCGCGTAAAACTTCCCTCGCCAAGCTCATACATATAATTATTATACCCTCGTTCTGTAAGACATTCCTTTTCAAGAGAGACCCAACCGGAAAAGAAACTGTCAAACAGATTTATCAGCGCCGCACTCTGAGTTCGTATCTGGACCCTGAGTGTGCCGAGGCAATCGACCGGAGCACGTTCAAGCTCAACTTTGAAATTTATCGTCGGGCGATATTTGTAGTCCAGCGCTGTCCTGAGCGTCATAAGGGACGCCGAACGCTGCTGCTGTATCCGAAAAGCGCCGCCGATAAGTTCGGTCATCGAGTCGAAGATCTCACGCATTCTCATTTCCGGAGTCACGCACGAAAGCCTTTCCGCAAGTATCTGATTTATGAGGTTGGAACGGCTCGTACCAAGCCGGTAAGCCTGCTCGTCCACCGCCTTTATCACATCGTCCATAAGGACGAGACTGTAAACGCTTCTTTTCATTGGATCACCCTTTTCTTTTCGTTTTCTTAATCATAGCACCAATTATAGAATTTGTCAAGCGTATTATATAATCTTTCACGCAAATTTCACAATCGAAAAAAATCCACTCCGAAGAGTGGACGCATCAGATCCCAACGGCAAAACCGTTTAGCACTATGGATCAGATCACAATTCATAAGTTAAAACAAATAATTGAGAATAGAAAACATGAAAAAATCACAAATGAAAGGGGTCAGTTTTATTTCTTAACAAAACTATTTCTATGTTTTGCAAGTGAACTAATACCCAGTATCAAGCACATGAGAGGGGAGGGCACTTGATACCGAGTACCAATTATCTTCATTTGCTGTATATATTATATTGCAAAGAGGCTCACTTGGCAATACGCTTTTGGAAACAAAACTGTAAAAAAGTATACTTTCAAGCAATTTCGCTTATTTTTTCACGTTAATTTTATTTCAATTTGTTATGTGATAACATTTATTTACATAAAATCCAATCATTCTTTTTATCACTTTATTGCAAAAAGGTTCTGCCCGTCAGCCACGGTGTACTCCCCGCTTGTGCTGCCGCCTACAACAGTGTAGAAACTGTCACCCGAGGCGATCTCGGGAGCAAGCATCATGAGACACCTGAACGGATTTTGCGGCTCAAAAGATATCATCTGAGTTCCGCCAAGAACCATTTCGACCAAAGTTCCAGCCGCTGTGGACTCGCCGAGGTCAACAACTATATACGGATTCGCCGAAGTCGTGGGTACGGAAACCTGATTTCCTGCCGCAAAAAGATAGCCGCCCGTATAGTTAAATGCTCCGGCTGCGAAAACCGAGCTTTTCTCCTCTTTTGTTCCGCCCGAAAGCACCGCATATCCGCCGTTTATGTTCATTGTTCCCTTGGACTTTATACCGTTCGTTCCGCCTTTTATGCTAAAGTTTCCGTCATTTATGGTTATATCGTCATGCGCAAATATTCCCGACTTTTTCGAGGTAATGTCAAAATTTCCGCCGTCAATGACAATATCATCATCGCTCGCAATACCGTGAGCATTGTTTGCATTAATTTTCAGCGAACCGCCGCCCTTGATTTTAAGGGTATCGTTCGAGAAAATAACGCCGTCATTGACCTTGTCCTTTGCGCCGTCCGAGAGAACCGACTCTGTTCCGTCAACAAGCTCTATTATGCACTTCTTCGCGTCATTTACGAGAATTGCAGGGCCTGATGAATTGGAAATACTTACGCCGTCAAGGAGAATTTTTACCTTTTCCTCATCGGCAGTATCAACGTATATCTGACCATTGTCAACACTTCCCGAAAAATAGAAAGTTCCGCCGCCGCTTATTGTTACAACCGAACCGTTTGCGGAGACATTTTCGCCCGTAATGCTCGGTGACGAGCCAAGATTTACAGTTGCAGTATAAGTCTCCTCCACGGACGGAGTTTCGGTCGGAGTTGTATTATCAGATGAGGACGAATTTTCGCCTGACGTTGACTTGTCCGAACTTCCGCCCGAGGACTGAGAGTTTCCGCCGCTGACCGAGTTTTCGGACTTACTGCCGCTGCTTACAGAACTTGCAGAGCCGCTGTTTTCCTGTGATGATGTATCTGCCGAAGCAGAATTTCCACTGCTCGGCGAGATTTCACTATTAGCACCATTACCTGAGTTATTCGCGGAAGTTCCCGCGCTCTTTGCAGTTTCACCGATCTTATGAGCAGATGACGCAGTTGTGGTTTCGGTCTTTTCTGACCCTGATCTTTGAGCCGCTGTTGTCTTTGATGAGGACTTGCCGCTGCTTTCAACTTCGTCCTCTTTATTTACGAAATCGTCCGTTTTGCTGTCTTTCGTGGAATTTTCTGTGCTTATTTCAATTTGGCTCTCGCTTGCACCGCTTTCGTCCGTGTCGGTTTTTCCGCATGAAAATGCCGATACCATAAGCGCAAATGAAGCTGCCGCAGTGATAATTCTTTTGTAATCCATAGCAATTCTCCTTTCCCCATATATGAAATTTGTCAGACCTCTGCACTAAAGTCTGACAAATCTCATTTGAGAGGGTAATATAAGTTGTAAGGCAATTTTTTGTGTTGCTGCCTTAACTGTCAGTTTTCATAAACCTTATCGTCGTACTTGAAAAGCACAAGATTAACGGTCATGTTTCCGTTGAGAGCACGGAGTTCATCAATGAATTTCTTCTGGTCTATTGTATCGTCTATCTCAACGCTGTAGATAAGCTCGAAAAGTGTTCCGAAATTTGTAGTCTTTACTCTTCTGAGCTTGTGGAAAGCGGTGTACTTATTGAGCACCGGCTCGAAAATTCCCTGATAATCGAGGTTTTCGGGAATTGCTATCTTGAGGGTCATGTGGGTTTTCTTGCAGCCTCCGAAATTAAGCTCTGCAATGAGTATCATAACAACTGCAAGTATTGCAAAGAATACGACTGCAAAACCTATGTATCCCGTACCGCAGGCAACCCCGACAGCCATTGCAAAGAAGAGATAGGCTATATCCTTTGGGTCACCGGCAACGCTTCTGAATCGAACAAGCGAAAATGCTCCTGCAACGCTGAGCGCACCTGCTACCGAATTGATTACAAGAAGGATAAGGCAGACCATTGACGGGAGCATTATGGTCGTAACCACATAGCTCTGCGAATAGCCTTCTTTTCTGTGGGTGAACATATAAACTGTGCTGATGAGAAATCCTATTACAAGCGCCGTGCAAATGCAAAGGAAAAATTCCTTTGACGAAACAAGGTCAACTTTCGACGTTGAAGAGTTGCTTATTACCGAGCTTCCCGACTCACTGTAGGCGGAAAAGATATTTCCGAAAAATCCGTTTTCAAACATAATTATACGCTCCTGTTCATGAGATGATTGTTTACCAAAGATATTCCTGCCACATAGATCTGATGTGAAGTTTCCGTCTGCGCCGCGCTTTCAGTCTGGCTCTGCACGAAGTTCTGATAAGCTCTTCCGTATTTTGAAAAACTTATCTTGTAGATACCCAATTCAGAGAGTTTTGCTACGAGCCAGTCGGGGATCGCATTCGAGACCTTTATCTCCATAAGCCGATGATCTGCGCCTATAATGTAGTTTCCGTAGCTCTCATAGTTCAGTCCGAGATCATAGCGGCGTTCGGTGATCTTTCTGTCGAATGTAAGTCGGAAGTCATTATCGTACTTGCCGAAGAAAGCCTCTCGCTGATAGCTTATATACTGCTTCGGCGCGATCGGATAATGGTCGAGAAAAGCGTCAAGTTCCCTGAAAACCTGCTCCGTTATGTACTTATGACACTCGGGCTTCGTCCGGTCAGCAAGGTAGGCATCAGACTCCGCAAGAGTCATCGAAACTCTCCTCTTGGTAACGATACCGCCGATCTTCTTCTTGATCTCAAGGAAAACCCTGTCATCGGGAGACGCAGGAGAGTAATAGCTGCGAAGTCTTATTTTTTCCTTGTAATAAGGCTTTGAGAGTGACTCGCGAATCAGATAGTCGTCCGGCGTATCGTAGTAGATGTTGTAGATCCCGTACTCCTTGCCGCCCACGCAATAAGCATCGGGATCCATGTACTGAGGTATGATCTCCATAAGTCCATTGTACTGTTCCATAGTAAGCAGGAACTTTATTTCCTTGCGGGCAAATGTATTTATAGCCATATTCACCTCCGAAACAGCCTCTGCTGCACGGAGCTTCACGCTCCTTTCCGTATTGATTGATTGTATTATATTAAATCTATCTTAAAATAATCTTAATTTTGCATATAGGAACTTACAAAAAGCACAAAAAGCGTGAAAAATTGTCAACTCGTATTATTCCCCAATATTGCGCGGATTTCCTCATATTAGTTCGTGTTGACACTAAGCCTAACAACGCATCTTTTCGGCAAAATTTCACGCATCC
>ERZ1673741.3014-NODE-3014-length-10924-cov-8.688472_pt1 | contig 10924 bp, 19 predicted proteins | sample MGYA00580209_ERZ1673741 | MGnify/ENA primary metagenome ERZ1673741 (study PRJEB41218, sample SAMN15661754) | gut metagenome | host: Homo sapiens | place: Canada: London | collected 2015-08-20/2019-03-30 | study: EMG produced TPA metagenomics assembly of... | reverse complement strand
GGAAAATATAAAAAGAATCAGCCGATGTTCAACGTGTTAGCGTTAAATATCGGCTGATTTGGCGGAGTAAGAGAGATTTGAACTCTCGCGGCGGTTTCCCACCCTACGCCCTTAGCAGGGGCATGGGATGGGGTGGAAAACGCCGATATATCGTTTAATAAAAATGACTGGTACACAGCATGTACACAATAGCGGTCAGGTCATTTGGAGACGGTTGACTGCGTCGAGCTTGGTGGAAAGGCTGATGTGGCCGTAGGAATCGGCGAGCTTGGCGGTCTTGGCGTTGGAGTGGCCCATGATGGAGTTTATGACCACATCGGAAACGGCGGGGACAAGCTCGTGCAGGCGGGTGTAGCAGGTGTGGCGCTGGCAATAGCTGCCGAGTGGCCGGATGCCGGTGCGCTGGCACATGAGTTTCCAGTTGGTGTAATAGTCGTTCTCGTCGTAGGCAACAAGGCCATAGCGGGCATTGGGCAAGACGGCCTGAACGACGGGCACGATGCAATCCGCAATCGGAATCTCACGGTTTTTGCCTGCGTCTGTCTTGATGCCGCCGACAATGACCTGCCCGGCGGGATCGACCTTGGAAACGTCCTGCGCAAACAGTTCCCCGGTACGCATACCTGTGTATGCCATGATCAGCGCATAGCCAGTGATCGGATCGTGGGTGGTATTCCAGTCTTGCCAGATGGAGTGCATTTCATCCGGCGTGCGGGCATCCTTGGCCGTGGGCGGTTTGCTGGGCAATTCCAGACAGCGGATCATGTTGGAGGAATCCGGCGGGCAGACCTTTTCCAGCACGGCCATGTCAACAATCTTTTGCAGGATGGTCTTTGCATCACGCTTGGGATAGAACGCGCCATCAATACCGTCCAGCAGGTTTTGCAGCTCGGAATAGTGCAGGCTGGATACGTCGCGCTCATACAGCGGTTCCAACCGTTTGTAGGCGGTGAGGTAGTGGCTGCGTTTGTCCAGCGAAATTTCCTGCCATTTGCGGGACTGCTGGACGAGATCGAACACCTGCGAGACAGTATAGGACTTTGTGCCGCCGTTCTCATGCGTGCGGAGCTGGGGAAGATAGTTCATGGCGTCGGCGCGGGTGGCAAAGCCGCCCTTTGTGCGCTCCATGACAAACTGACCGTGACGGTAGACGCGGACGCGGGCGGACCATGTGCGGCCACGCTTAAAAACCGTGCCTGTTCCGTTGGGGGTGCGGGTCTTGCGAACGGGTGCCGCCGCAGTAGATACCTGCTTTTTGCCGCAGAACATACAGTAGACGGAAATGTCCGGGATTTCCTGTTTACATTTGATGCAGAGCACGGGGGCACCTCCTGACATTGAAAGATACTATTTAGACAATGAAAAGACAGACGCAAGTTAAAAGAAAATTAAAAACAGCGCAGCAATGATAAAAACGCAATTAGATTAAAGCAAAACGCAAGTCAGACGCAAGTTAATTGCAAAGATTAAAGTGTTTACTTCTGCGGAAATATTACTTATAAGTTATAATGCGTTGAAAACATCCAGTACGGATTGAGGAAGATCGCCGTCAGTGCAGAGCATGGCAAGGCCGTCATGCACATAAGCGGGGATCGTGCCGAAGCCGTCCAACGTGACGGCGTTGTCGGAAACGGCCTGCTTGTAAGCATCGGAATCCGGGTCAAACTGGTATAGCTCCACATTGCAGCCATCTGTTTTGTATTTGTACCCGGTCTTTGCACCGATATACTCCGCGGCCATGGTGACGCGATCATAGGTGATGCCGAGAGAATCAAGGCCGGATTCAAACGCTGCAAAAGCATCCGCCGATGCAGGCGGTGCGGCGGTGGATTCCGGCGTAGGTTCTGCCGTGGCGGCAGGGGCAGCGGTGGCCGTGGGTGCTTCCGTTGCGCTGGGAGCGGCGGAAGATGCGGAGGAACCGCAGGCGGACAGGGAGACGGCGCAGGCCAGCGCAAGGGCAATGAGAGATTTATTCTGCAAGATTTTCATAAAAATACTCCTTGCAAAGTGAAATTACAAATTGTATAATATAGGAAATACAAACCGTAAACAGGAGGAATAAACCATGCTGCAACATGATGCGGAAGTGGCGCTGAAAATGGCAGACCTGATCGCAAAGGATGCGGAACTGCCGATGCAGAAGAAGCGCGAACTTGCAAAGTATCTGTACGACATTGCCGAGGAAGCGGCAACGAAAACAGAAGAAGATGAAATCAAGGAACAGCGGTATGTTGCCGTGAAGGGAGAGCGCGGAGAAGTGACGCTGTACATAGGCACGAGCAACGCAGAGCTTGACGATGTGCAGCGTGCCGCAATCAAGGAAGTGTTTTTGCAGACGAAAGAGCGCCTGCGGAACATTATGCAGTAGCGAGATTGCGACAGCCGCAATTAGGGCATGGCACGAGCTTTTGGCCGGGAACAACAATGCGCTGCGGCGTATTGCACTGCGTGCAGAAATATGTACCGAGTTCAGGCAGCTTGCCGGAATCGAAGTCAAAACCAGTATAGCGCGGCATGAAAAACACCCCTTAAAATGTAGATTTTGTACTTATTATAATAGCACGAAATATCGGAAAAGACAATAGAGAGTAAAAGGAAAAGGGCCGAGACGGAAAGTCTCGGCCCTTTTTGTGCTACTCCCCTACTGATCGAAGCGCAGGTAGATCAGATTTTTTTTCGTACCTGCCGGAGAACACAAGGTCATCGGCGTACTCAACTACTTTGCGCTGGCCGTCCGCGTTTAACATATCGAAGGACTGCAAAAGATCGGAACGCAAAGTGTGTTGCTTAGGGGTGGCAGTAGATGGTGCGTTATCGCAAGGCTCTATGTGGCCATAGGCTAAAGCATCGCAACTTATATTTAATGCGTGACATATCTTTATAACATTGGATATGTTCGCCTTTCCTACGCCGCGTTTGAGAACACCGTCCAAAGTGGATGGCGGCATATCAATAGAAATTGCGAAATCTTTAACTGTGCCATAGCGAGCAACGATAAAACCCTTTAATTCCTGCTCGACGCTCATTGAATTAACACCTCCCTTCTGTAAACATTGTAATACGAAATATCGGAATAGTCAATTATATATTACGAAAAAACATAATAAATTCTTAAAAAAGGGAAAAACAGTATTGACAAACACGGATTTTAGGATTATATTATAGGCACAATCCTAATTTACGGAATGGCGAAACGAAAATCCGTAACGCGAAAGGAGAAGGGAAAAGTGCGAAAGAAAATCAAATACCCAGTTGTAGAAGCGAAAATTCGCGCATCCGGCATGAGCATGACGGACGTTGCAAAAGCAATCGGCGTGCCTGCGACTACTCTTTACGACAGAATGAGCGGGGTCACATACATGACGCTTGATGTGGCGCTGGCAATTAAAGAGTTGCTGGGCGCAGAAGAATCTATCGACGAACTGTTTGCCGATAATGACCCGGCGGCTTGATGGGAGGTAAACGGAGTGGATTTAGTGGAACAGATGAACAGAGAGTACGAGGACGCTTTTACACACCCGGAAAAATGGGACGAAAAATGGGACGGGACATACAGCCGGGTGCGGCTGCCGCGGGAGTTCTTTATAAGAGTGTGCAGGGCGCTGGCGGCGGTGGAAAAAATCACGCACGAGCTGCACACGTTGGCCATTGAAGAACCGGAGAAAGAACCGGGGACACACTGGGGCAAGCTGGAGGTTGAGTTCAAGTACCTTGTGAAAACGCTGAACTGGGACGAAAAGAAAAGCGTCCGAGTCGTAATTGACTACGATCCGAACGCGGAAAGGGTGCTTTTGCTGCGCTGCCCGGTCAACCGTGACGCGAAAGAACACGAACGCCCGGCGGTAGAATAAGGCGCTCCGGGAAATCCGTGTACAGGTTGATGCGCAGTGGGTTGTCTGCATCGGCGTTGGCGATACCAACGTTACGGTCAAGCTCGGCGGTATAGTCAATACGCTGCTGTGCAGACAAAGCAGAAGCATCCAGCAGGAAGTAAACCAAAATTACACCTCCTTCCCCTACCATTGTAGCACGGGAAAGCGAGGGAAACAACACACGCGGGAGGTGAGTACAGCGAAACACATTTTAAGCAGCGCGATTGCGCGGTGCATTGTTGCCGATGCCAAAAGAAAAGGAAAGCGCCCGCCGCCCTTTGAGGGCACACGGGCACTGGTGGAAAGGCAGGGATGGCGGAAAATTATCCGCCTGACAGCAAAGTGTTTTTTGCTGCTTCCACTGCAACGGCTTTTGCGACTTCAATAAACAGGAGGTGAAAACGATGCTGACAGCTGAAAAACTGATGAGAGAGTTACGGGACACTCCAAAGCTGAAGCGCGAACTTATTATGAGAATCGTGCGAGAATTAACGGACAGTGAAGCGTTCATGGAAGCCTATCCGAGAGTGTACGAGGACGCAGAAGATAAGAATGCTGCGTGCAAGCAGATGGCGAAAATTATTACCAGACTGTTCAGAAAAAACCACGTAAACATGACGGATGCAGTAAAAATTCTGCGGATAGCAGAAAGCCTATACAAACGGTACTATGTGGACGGAGAGGACGGCGGCGCGGCGTGAAGCACGACGACAGGCTTGATGCGTGGTTGACGGCGCTGCGGCACGAGATGGCGCGGGCCTGCGAGCTGCCGGAAAAGGTAATGCTCGGTGACGATTTGCCGGACGACCTGCCACAAGATGGCGGCGGCCTGGGACCTTGGCGCTGGCTGGGGGTTGATGCACTGAAAATCAAGAACCCGGAAGTGATGATACTTGGAAAGGAAAGCTCCCTCCGGCCCTGCGGGGCCACCTCCCCCGCTGCGGCGGAGGAGGCAGGGGCTGGAAAGGACGGCGGAAAGATGGAACGAAATGTGAAAGGCATCGGAGAAGCCGCTTTACTGGCGGCGCTGTTCAACGCAGCGAAGCCGGACAAGCAAGACGTAATGTACAGCAGGCACGAGAGCATGACGAAAGAGGAAGCGTCGGCGCTGCTGTACAAGTTGAGCGGGTACAACGCGAATACGCCGGTGAGAATCGACAAGCTGTACGGCAGGTACATCCTTATGACATTCTGGCCGGGAATGACGAAGATCAACGGCACCGGGTACGACGCGCAAAATGGGTGGGGCAAGGCCGCCACTGTGGTGGAGAGCTTGCGCAGGGAGATCGCCGCGAAGAAGAACGCCGAGCGGAAAGCGGAGCGGGCGAAGCGGCACCGGGTTGCTGTGTACTGGCAGGATGACAATGACGGAATGTGCACCGTAGCAGACGGACACAGCGAGCATCAGAACATTATGGCCGGCGCGTACCTGCTGGGCACGATGTTGGCAGATGTGCAGGAGGAACGCAGGAGCACCGAATACAACGGCGCGATCATGAAGGTTGACGAGATCATCCGGGAGTGCGGAAGAAATGGAGAAGCCGATGAATGAAGGGTATGTAAAGGTTTCGTGGGAGAATAACGCGAAAACCGGGGCGGTGGAGAACATTGCGATTGACACGGAGGCAAGCGCTATGGAGGAAGCAACGGCAGCCTGCCTTATGGTGCGCCACGCTTGTCAAACCATTATTGCACAGAACTGCGGCAAAGAAAAGGCAAAAAAATGTCTGCTGGACGCGGTGGCACTGGCGCTGGATGCGACGGATGAAGAAATCAAAGCGCAGGCCGAGGCGCAGGGCGCTGCGACACAGCAGTGAAAGGACGGCGGAGACAATGAATGAGAATTTTATCAAGGTGATGTGGCAGCAGGACGAGAACGGGAACCCGCCGACAGGGTTTGCCGTGATGGCGCAGGGCGGCGTGCGCGGGTCCATGATGGCCGCGGCCATTGTGGCACGCAGCGTTGTGAGCGTGACGGAAAAACAGGTGGGCCGAGAGCGGGCAAAAGCCGACTTGCTGGGCATGATCCGGCTGGTGCTGGAACAAGACGATAAAGAAATTCTTAGCGAGGGCGTAACGATTGCACTGCCGAGGAGAGTGAAGCCGGAATGAGCGAGGATTGGGGGCTTGTGACCCTGCCGACAAGCGGCGACCCGGAGAAGATCGCCATCGGGCGGTTGAAAGCGGCAAGCGACATGGCGCTGAAGTATTACGGCACGCCGCTTGTGGTAACGACCAGCGGCGGCAAGGACAGCAGCGTGTGCGTGGAGCTTGCACTGAGGGGGGCATCCCGTTTGAGGTGCAGCACAACCACACAACAGCGGATGCGCCGGAGACAGTACGGTTTGTACGGCAGGAATTTGCCAGACTTGAAAATCTGGGCGTGAAATGCACCATCAACTACCCCGTTTATAAGGGCAAGCGAACAAGCATGTGGAGTTTGATCCCGCAAAAGCTGATGCCTCCGACACGAATCATGCGGTACTGCTGCGCTGTGCTGAAAGAGCAGGGCGGAAACGGGCGGTTCATCACGACTGGCGTGCGGTGGGCGGAAAGCAACAGAAGAAAGCGCGACAGAGGCGTTTTTGAAGCGTACACACGGAACAAAGAGAACAAAATCGTTTTGAAAGGCGAAGAACAGGAGCCGAGCAAAATCTTTGAAGGGTGCAAGGTGGCAGCAAAGCGTGTAGTAAACCCAATTGTGGACTGGACAGACAATCAGGTGTGGAGCTTTTTACAGGATGCAAATGTGCCTGTCAATCCGTTGTATGAATGTGGGTTCAGCCGCGTTGGCTGTATCGGCTGCCCGATGGCGAGCAAGAAACGGTATGCGGAGTTCCGACGCTGGCCTGCTTACGAGAAGCTCTACATACAAGCCTTTGACAGGATGCTTGATGAGCGCAGAGCGCGCGGGAAGCTGGACGGAAGCTGGATGACGGGCGGCACAGGTCAAGATGTGTTCCGTTGGTGGATGGAAGAAGATGTACTGCCCGGGCAAATTTCTGTGGATGACATTTTAGAGGACTGATCCCCGGCGGGAGACCGCCGGAATATGGGCGGGGCGCTTAGCAACGGCGTTTGCAGCACGGTTCAGAGCCGTGGACCCGCAAAAAACCTCCTATTCTCTATAACCACATGGCTGACAGCCGGGAAAGACCGGCACTATTATGCCGCCGCCGTGCCCGCATGAGGACCGGCGGGGCCATCCCGCGGCTGACAGTGGGGGAAAGTTTGTCGGCACCCGGCACGGGTAAAGTGCAGGGGCAAGGGCAATGTGAAACGGACAGAGCCTGCACCCCGCCCCGGTAGCCTGTTCACGCCGGGGTTTATATGAGCCGCGCCGAGGTCGGCATGCAGGGCTTGGGCATTTGCCCTGCATGGTCGGTTCGATACCGGCACGCGGCACCAGAGAGAAAAAAGAAAGGCGGTGCGCAGGATGCGGATCGAGGATGTGAGAACCCCTACCCTGCCGCTGGCGGATGCCTGCGAGATTTTGCGGTGCGAGGGATACCGCATGAGCGTGGACAAGCTGAAAGCGGGAATTTTTGGCGGGGTGTATCCGTTCGGTGAAGTGATAGACCGTGTGGAAGGGTTGACGAAGAATGACTGCTACACGGTTTACACAGCGTTTTTACAGAAGTGGATCGAAGAAAGGCGGGTAGGATGATGAAGAAGCTGCGGAGAAAGCGGATGTTTATGCAGGGCGTGAGCGCTGTATGTAACATGGGCGGTACATGGATGGTGGTCGTGACGGTTTGCCAGATCGTGCAGAGCGCCGAGCGAGAAACGGTGGGCGGATTTGTGGTTGGTATGCTGGCGGCGCTGGCGTATGGGCTGTGTGCTCTGCTTTTGTGGAGCTATGGGCTGGACTTGGCAGCGGCAGCGCGGCGGATCACGCGGAAGGTGGCAAGGATGCAGGCCAAGGAAATGTATGCGGCCATGAAAAGCATGAAGCCGGGAGAGGTACGGAAGATCGACTGGAAGAAATGCGGGTGATGCGGCGTGCTGGATGTGACGGTTACGGCCCCGGCAGATGTGCAGGCGGAGGAGACGGACGCTTGGGATTTGGCGCAGATGTGGGCGGAGTTCCGGGCAGAGCTTGAGATCGTGGGCGAGCGGGCGGAAGAAGTGTACAGAAACCTGCGCCGGGTGATCGGCTATGCCGGGTGCTGGAACTGGAAGCGCGAACCGTGGGTGCCGCCGGAAAGGCCGGAGAAGCTGCGCGGGATAAGGCAGTACGGACCGGCGCGGGTTGTGGCGGAGCCGCCCGGCGGGGTGCTGTGGCTGAAATGTTCACGGCGTTTTAAGAAAGGCAGTAGAAGCGACCACACTTAGGAGGACGTATGCAGCAATGCAGGTTTGTTTATACCATCACGCGGGCGGACTGCCGCGCCTGTAATGGGCTGGACGCAGGGTGCAGGAACTACGAGCCGAACCCTGACCCGAAGGCATGGCGCGAAACGGATGCAGAGGCGAAGCGGCGGCTGCCGCAAAAGCTGTTCCCGCCGTGTGAAGTAAACCCGGTGGTGCTGCAAGAGGGACGATGGAGACCGTTAGAGGGCGGAAAGGCCCGGCGGAAACCATGAAATTAACCTGCTGAGTGCTAACAGCAGGGCGCAGAAATACTCAGAGCGGGGCGGCGGTGCTGATGGCCGCTGCCCTGCTTTGTTATAGGGCGGGTGGCGCTTGCAGATGCGGGCGCAGAGAGCAGGGCCGGACCCTGCACCCGGCACAAGATGGATAAATTTTGAAAGGGGCAATGTTGAGGATGGTTACGGCAACGGTGATCGCGGTATCGGTGCTGGGCGTGTGCGCGGCATGGTGCTGCGGACGGGACGCGGGATGGAAGCAGGCGGCAGATGCGTATGCGGCGCGGAATGGCAACTACGAGCGCCTTGTGTGGGCGATGGCGAACCAGGCAAAGGATTTGGAAGAATTTAAGGAACGGTACAGAAAGGTGCTGCTGATGGACGAAGGAGAGGCAGACGATGGCGTGGGTATTTGACTGGCACGGGCAGGACAGCAGAGCGACCGGACCGCTTGATGTAGCCTGCACGGTAACGCAGACATACGGTGCAGGGGGGGGGCAACACGCCGATGGTAGTGGACGTTTTGTGCAGGGCCAGCACGCAGGGCGGCGCAGAAAGCCAGATGAACACGGCAACAACACTGACAACAGACCACGACAGAACGATCATAGCGCACAAAACAGAAGCTGTGGCCCTGCAAGGGAACATTATTGACAGGGATGCAGGTATGAACGGAGCGGGCGTAGGAGAGGATGTGAGCTTTACCTTGAACACGGTGGACAGGCACGGCGTGGCCTACGATACGGGATGCCTGACGCCGGGAGAAGCGCAGGAACAGCGGTGTTACAGCGCGGACGCGCCGGCACCGACACTGCAAAGCAGAGAGTGCGGCGGCGGACAGGGAAAATCATTTGTGCAGAAGGCAGGCGAAAATGTGCAGCCGAAATACATAGTGCGTCGCCTGATGCCGGTGGAGTGCGGCAGATTGCAAGGATTCCCGGATGGATGGGGTGAGATCGAACAGCTGCCGCCGGACATGCCGGAGGAAACTGCTGCATTTTGGCGCAGGGTGTACGAAACAGACTGCGCGATCAAAGGCAAGAGGCCGCAGAAAAGCATACTGGAAAAGCCGGACAAGCTGGCGGCATGGCACAACGGGTTACATACTGACAGCGCCGAGTACAAGATGTGGGGCAACGGCATGGCGCTGCCGAACGCGCTGTTTTTTGCGCAGCGTGCCGTGGCGCGGGTTGCCATTGACACGGGAAAGGGCGCGGCGAATGTGAAGCTGGGCAGCATGTTTGACGGGTCCGGCACGATGCCGCTGTGTGCGGCGATGTGCGGTGCGCAGCCTGTTTGGGCCAGCGAGGTGGAGCCCTACCCTATCGCCGTGACAAAGACGCATCTGCCTGGCATGAAGCATCTGGGAAGCGTTACCGACATTGACGGCGGGAAGATCGAGCCGGTGGACATTATCACGTTCGGCAGCCCGTGCCAGGATTTGAGCATTGCGGGAAAACGCGCCGGGCTGGACGGAAACCGATCCGGGCTGTTCCGGCAGGCGATACGCATTATTTTGGAGATGCTGGAAGCGACAGGGTGGAAATACCCGCGGTTTGTGATCTGGGAAAATGTACCGGGGGCTTTATCATCGAACGGAGGAAAGGATTTTGAAACCGTACTTAACGAATTGCTGCGACTTACCGGGACAGATCAGTTTGTTCGACAGCGCGGAAAGTGGGGGGGCTACGAAGGGTACGGAGCTGTGGCCTACCGACTTGTCAATGCGCAATACTGGGGAGTGCCCCAACGCAGACGCAGAGTATACGCTTGCTGCGATACTGGTGGACGATCCGCCGACCAGATACTTTTTGAGCGTAAGAGCCATGGATGGAATTTTGAGCCGTGCATCCCGGCGGGGCAAACAGTTGCCGGAATTGCTGGTGACGGCTATCGCTGGCATGAAAGAATGGTGGAGGCAAAACCCGCTGGGGGGGGTATGACACCGCCTACACCATGAAGATACGGTCAGGATGCGAGGGCGGCGGAAAGGGTGCGCTGGTGCAGAATGATTTATCTGCCACGCTGGCGACGCATCAGGATCAGACAGTGTTTGCGCCGAGAACGTTTAGCTTTGACAGTTTGGCAAGCAACAGTATGAAAAGTGCGAACCCGTACAGCGGATGCAGAGAGGTAGACACGGCGAAAACACTGGATTGCGGGACGCCAGACCCGAACAGAAACCAAGGGGGGAATTGCGATTGTGCAGAAAGGAAACACAGATGAACAGTAAGGTCATGTTTTCCAGCAAGACGGATGTGTGGGCGACGCCGCAGGGATTCTTTGACGAGTTGGACAGAGAGTTTCACTTTGAGCTGGATGTGTGCGCCGCGCCGGAGAACGCGAAGTGCAGGAGGTTCTACACGAAGGAGCAGGACGGACTTGTGCAGCCATGGACGGGCCGGGTGTGGTGCAATCCGCCGTATGGCCGGGAAATTGGCAAATGGGTAAAGAAAGCCTTTG
>ERZ1673741.3007-NODE-3007-length-10941-cov-6.274389_pt1 | contig 10941 bp, 12 predicted proteins | sample MGYA00580209_ERZ1673741 | MGnify/ENA primary metagenome ERZ1673741 (study PRJEB41218, sample SAMN15661754) | gut metagenome | host: Homo sapiens | place: Canada: London | collected 2015-08-20/2019-03-30 | study: EMG produced TPA metagenomics assembly of... | reverse complement strand
GGCACGGCAGACAGCACGGGCATTGAGGGCTACGTGGGCGGTGCGCTCAAGCAGAGCCTGACCTACGCCCTCGACCTCGCCAAAAAGACCGTGACCATCGGCAGCAACCTGTTTTACAGCGTCTACGTTGAGCTTGGCACGGGCATTTTTGCCGAGAAGGGCAACGGGCGCAAAACGCCGTGGGTCTGGCAGGACTTCAACGGCAAGTGGCACTTTACCCGGGGCATGGCCCCACGCCCATTCCTCCGCCCGGCAGTGGAAGAACACATTGACGAGCTGCGAGAGATTGCGGTGGAAGAAGCAAATCGGGACAACTAAACACTCAGCGGTTGGCGCACAGCGTCAGCCGCTTTTTTATGCCGTTTTCGCTCAATGGTAGAGCTGCTGATTTGTAACCAGCGGACGCGGGTTCGATTCCTGCAAGCGGCACCACACCGGCAGCACGTCCGGCAAATAAACCTTATTGCCAAGCATGGCAGCCCGAGCAAGGGCGGAAAGGACTATCACATGGCACTCGAACGCAAGACTCTCCGGGCGATTTTGGAAGATGAAACGACCGACACCGGCGGCAAGCTCAAGAAAATTCTGGACGTGCTGCATGAGGAAACGGACACTTTGCAGAACCAGCTCGATGAGAAGAACGCAGCCCTCGCCAAAGCCGAAAAGGACCGGGACGCAGCCAACGGCGGCAAGCAGGCCGCTGAAAAGGCGCTGACCGACTACAAGGCCCAGCAGACCCAGAAGGACACCCGGGCCACGAAAGCAGCGGCATACAAGCAGCTGCTGAAGGACAATGGCGTGCTGGAAAAGCACTTTGACCGCGTTGTAAAAATGACCGGCGCGGACATCGACGCTTTGGAGCTGGACGAAAACGGCAAGGTCAAGGACGCAAAGAAGTTCATGGACAGCCAGAAAGACGTATGGGGCGACTTTGTGGCTACAACCACGACCACCGGCGCAAAGGTGGACACCCCGCCCACCAACACCGGCTCCAAAATGACCAAAGACCAGATTTTTGCAATCAAGGACGCTGGCGAACGCCAGGCCGCGATTGCTGCAAATGCCGACCTTTTCACGGGCGGCGGAAAGGAATAACACATGGCAGCAAAAGAAAACCTTATCGTAACTACCGACATTACCGTCAACCCCCGGGAAATCGACTTCGTCACCCGCTTCCAGCGCAACTGGCAGCATCTGCGCGACATCATGGGCATCATGCGCCCCATTCGGATGCAGCCTGGCACTACCCTCAAGAGCAAGTATGCCGAGGGTACGCTTCAGAGCGGCACTGTTGCTGAAGGCGAGGAAATCCCCTACAGCAAGTTCACCGTCAAAGAAAAGACCTATGCTGACATTACTGTCGAAAAGTTCGCCAAAGCCGTCTCTCTGGAAGCCATCAAGAAGTACGGCTACGATGTCGCTGTTCAGAAGACCGATGACGAGTTCCTGTACCAGCTGACCGCGAACGTCACCGACCGCTTCTACAAGTACCTGAACACCGGCACCCTGAAAGGCACCCCCAAGACCTTCCAGATGGCTCTGGCAATGGCAAAGGGCAGCGTTGAGGACAAGTTCAAGAACATGCACCGCACCGTCACCGGCGTCGTGGGCTTCGCCAACATTCTGGATGTGTACGAGTACCTGGGCGCGGCCAACATCACCGTCCAGAACCAGTTCGGCTTCCAGTACATCAAGGACTTCATGGGTTACAACACCATCTTCCTGCTTTCCAGCGGCGAAATCGCGCGTGGAAAGGTCATCGCAACCCCGGTGGACAACATCGTCCTGTACTATGTTGACCCCGCCGACAGCGACTTTTCCAAGGCCGGTCTGGTCTACACCACTGCGGGCGAGGCAAGCAACCTCATCGGCTTCCACACTCAGGGCAACTACCACACCGCAGTCTCTGAGAGCTTCGCCGTCATGGGCATGACCCTGTTCGCTGAGTATCTGGACGGCATCTCTGTCCAGACTATCACCCCGGGCGAGTAATCGCCCCTTTTGAGGAGGAGGCATCCAATGACCGTCCCTGAGCTGTGCGTTTACACGCACAATTTTTTTGACCGGGCGGACGACCCCATTGCGGGGGAGTTTGCCTTTGAGCCGGATACCGTTCCCGCCGGGGTAGTCCCGGGGCAGTATTTCCTTGTGTGCGGATCCATCTTTAACGACGGCGTACACAAAGCCGGGGACGGTGATTTGGTGGCGGAGACCTTTAACGGCACAGTGCAGCCTATGCGTGTGCCGCCTGCCTTTGTGGCACTGGCCGAAAAGATTGACGCATACGACAAGGCGCTCCCGTCCGGCGGCGTGTATGTGTCCCAGTCCTTTGCCGGGTGGTCCGGCACGATGGCTACAGGCACGGACGGGCTGCCCGCGGACGGCAAGACCCGCTATAAATCCGAGATCAACCAGTGGAGGAAGATGTGACATGGTCAATTCGTTCACTGCATCCACCGTGATGCAGAGCTTCACCAAAAAATACCGCTTTCAGACCCGCAGCTATGAGCCGGACGGCGTGGGCGGCTTTGTGTCCGGCTGGCAGGACGGCCCCGAGTTTGAGGCCGTGGAGCGTCACGACACCACCGTGGAGGCTCAGGTAGCAGAGCAGGCCAACACAGCATCCACCTATACGCTGCTGGTCAACACCGGTGTGCCTCTGGCTTTCCCGGACTACATCAAGCGGGTGAGCGATGGGCAGACCTTTCAGGTGACGAGCGCAGCCGATGAGGGCAAAGCCCCGCCGGAATCCGGCATGGGCCTGCGGGCCGTGAAGTGCAAAAAGGCGGTGCTGCCGTAATGGGACCGTCTGAGAGCATCAACCGGGCGCTGAACGCTTTTTTCAACGGCTTTGTCATCCCCGGCTACCTGGAAGATAACATCCCTCCCGGCGCAGAACTGCCGTATCTGACCTATCAGCCGACAATTCCCGGCGGCTGGAATGAGTCCGGCACCTTCCACGCCCGGCTTTGGTACCCGAGTGCCAAAGGCCGGACCCCTATTTTACAGACCGAAGACAAGATAAGCGCAGCCCTTGCAGATGGCTTGACCATCGAGTGCGAGGGCGGCGCTATTCTTTTGCGCAAAGGCAGCCCGTGGGCGCAGCCGCTCGACAACCCGCCCGAGGGCTATCTGTGCGAATACCTCAATTTTGAGCTTACACGGCTTGTCCCGTGAGAAAGGATCCTTTATGCCTGAAACTCTGGCAAAAAAGTTCGCGGTCAATGTGCTGACCCCGGATGCGTTCAAGAGCATCCCGAAAGGCTCCGGAAATCTGCTTTCCACATTTGACCTTTCCGCTCCCAAAATCGACAGCACCAATGTCGTATGCGCCACGCAGGGCGGCGTGACCATCTCCTACAGCAACAGCATGGAGGATACGCTGGCTGACATCGATAACGCACCCACCAACACCAAGCAGGGCAATGAGGTCACCGGAACCACCGCCACCATTGCCTTTACCACCCCCAACGCAAGCCCCGATGTGCTTAAGCTGGCCATCGGCACGGCTGACATCGACGCGGACGACCCCACCCATGTGGTCCCCCGCATCGAGGCAGCTCTGAAGGACTACAGGGAGCTGTACTGGGTTGGCCCTATGATCGGCGGCGGCTTTCTGGTTTGCAAAATTTTCAACGCCCTTTCTTCCGGCGGCCTGAGCCTCAAGACGGCTCACCGGGGCGGCGGCTCCATGCAGATCACCCTCACCGGCTACGCTGACCTGGGAAACCCCACTCAGGCTCCCATGGAATTTTACTCGATCGTCAAGGCCCCGGCTGGGGACTAAGGAGGACATATGCGCAACATCATCGATCTCGACGGCACCGAATACCTCAAGCGCACCTATGAGTGTGCGCAGGCTTATAAAAAGTACGTGGCAGACTCCGGCGTGATGGACATTCTGGGCCGCGAGCCGGAGCTGACCGGCACGGAGACGGACGCGGAGCGGCTGGAAAAACGCCGGGCTCAGGCCAACAAAAACGCTGTGGACATGACCAAGCTGCTTTATACGGACAAGGCAGACCTCACCCTCGGCATCCTGCCCCTGTTCGTGGTGCTGGACAAGGACGAGGAGCAGCCGCCTACCAAGGTGCTGGCCTCTGCCATGAGCCGGGCGCTCCGGGACGTGGATTTCATGGATTTTTTTCAGTCCTTGATGTGATCGGCGCGGACGGCTACCGGCGGCTGGTATCCACCATCCGGCTGGACATGCTCCGGCTGCTGGGCAAGCCGTACATCATGGAGCATATCCGCGCCGAGGTGCGCAGGCATCAGGAGGCACAGCTTTTCCGGGACTATGTGGCCGACGCCATCGGGCAGTATCTCGGCATCCAGCCCCTTTACTCCGGGCTTGCATCCAGGCATTTCCCCCTGCTGCACACCAAAGAAGACACCCGCACGGCGGAGCAGATCACCGCCGAAAATGCAAAGGCTCTGGCGGAGCTGTGCGGAGGAGGTGAAACGCCCTGAACATCTTTAATCTGGAGGCGACTCTGTCACTGGATGATTCTGCTTACCGGCAAAGCATCCAAAACGTGCAGAACAGCACCAAAAGGGCTGTCACGGAGCTGGGCTCCGAGTACAGCAAAGCGGCGCAGAAAGTCGCCGAACTGACAAAGCGGTACAACGAATCGGCCGAAAAGACCGGGCGCACCTCTGCGCAGACCAAGGAGCTGAAAGCTGCTCTGGCCTCTGCCCGGGCCGAACTGAAAGAGACCACCTCGGCCCTGAGGTCGGCCAACACCAACATGACGGAGTTTGGCGGGGCATCTGAGACCGCCAGCGGCTCTCTCACCGGAGCCATCACCAAAGCCAACCTGCTTACCGGGGTCATCTCCAACGTAAGCTCCATGGCCCTGTCTGCGGCCAAGGATTTTATCCAGACCGGCATCCAGTATAACGCCCAGCTGGAAAGCTACACCACCGGCTTTACCAATATGCTGGGCAGCGCTGAGGCGGCTAAAGCGGCCATGGACGCCATTCAGGAGGATGCTGCGCGCACCCCCTTTGATGTGGCGAGCCTGACACAGGCCAACCAGCTGCTCATCAGCGCCGGCGAAAACGCGGGTTACTCCCGCAAGGTCATCATGGCGCTGGGCGACGCTGTTTCGGCTACAGGCGGCGGCAATGCAGAGCTGTCCCGCATGTCAGCGAACTTGCAGCAGATCGCCAACGTGGGCAAGGCGTCCGCTATCGACATCAAGCAGTTTGCCTATGCGGGCATCAATATCTATCAGGTTTTGGCCGACTACACCGGAAAATCGGTGCAGGAAGTCCAGAAGATGACCATCAGCTATGATTTGCTGTCGCAGGCCCTTATCGCGGCCAGCGAAGAGGGCGGACGATATTACAACGCCATGGACACCCAAAGCCAGACCATGAATGGACGGGTATCCACGTTGAAAGATAACGTGAGCCAGCTGGCGGGTCTTATGACAGGTGACTTGAGCAGCGGAATCGGCGTGGTCATCGGCAACCTGAACGATATGGTGGTGGCTGCGCAGGACGCTTACAAAAAGGATGGGTGGAAAGGTCTCGGCGAAGCGATTCTCGGTCTGGACAACCCGATCAGCACCATCATCAGCAGTTTTGGCAGGCTGGGCTCGGCGGCTGTAAACGCTCTGGATAGAGCCAGCTACGCCTTGAACAAAGCCCTTGGCAAAAACGCCTACGCTGATTATGACAGCTACGAGGATTACCGCACATCAACGGACCAGCAGAACTCCCGCGACCGCCGCAGGCAGGCAGCGCTAAATGGCGTTGGCATCAGCAACAAGAGCTGGTCTGAGCGGCAGGCTGAGCTTGCTGCTGCCGCTGGCTCCGGCGGAAGCTCCATCCCAACTGGCGGCAGCGGTGGGAGCTCTTCCAGCGGCAAGCCTGGCTCAAAGTCCACCACCGAAACGGTCATTTCGTCCATCTCCAGAACGGCTACGACTACTGCTCAGAATGCCCTCGGCACCGTGACCACCAGCATCCAGACTCTCACCGAAAAGGTCAAGGACAGCGCTGGCAGCATCAAAGACCGCATCACCGAGACCACCACCACGACCGGCAAGGAGATGGTCGATGGCATCGAGACCACCTATAAACAGGTGGAGACCAAGGTCAACGGCGTGGTGACCAAAACCACAAAGACGTACGACGATATGTCGAAAACGCTGGCGGCCATCCTGACCCGCACCACCAGCAAGGTAGAGGGCGGCGTGACCACAGCGATTCAGGAGGTCACCAAAAAATACGCCGACGGCAGCGAGCACATCGAAAAGACTGAGACCATCACCGAAGAAAACATCGTCGATGGCGTGGCCCAGACCACCAAGACCATCAACACCTATATCGACGGTGTGCTCCAGAACACCAAGACCGACACCGAAGAGGCTGAAAAAAGCATCCAAGCTGCGCTTTCCCGCACCGAAAAGTACATCTCCGAGATTCAGGGGCAGTCTGACAAGGGCATTTTCGGGCTGGTGAAGTCTCTCTTTACCGACATCAAGAACAAAGACGGCAAGGCCATCGCCGGAGATGTGGTAAAGGTCATTTTCGGGCAGGTGACGCAAGAGCAGCGAAACACCATTCTGAAATGGGCAGACGATGCGATGACCGCCATCAATGAGCACTACGCGCAGGGCGGCATTCAGGGGGCGCTGCAGAGCATTGCAGACCTCTTCAGCAACGGCATCACCCCGGCGGTCAACGGCTCCACGAAAGAGGTGCAAAGCTTTGCCGCCGCCATGAAGGGCCTTTCCGGAACCGGGGGCTCTGGCGGCATCGTCAGCAGCATCCTCAAGCTGTTCGGCGGCGGTACGAAGGCTGCGGCGGCTGCCGGTGAGGCCGGTGCTGGGCAGGCCATTGCGTCCGCAGCGGGCGGAGCGGCCTCCTTTTTCCCGGAGTGCTTGGCCGTGCTGGCTGTCATCGCGAATGGCGTTGTAGGCTTCAAAATGGGCCAGAATGCCCGCGCCCGCGAGGATTCTGGTGAAGAGCGCTCTCTGGGAAGCAAGCTTCTCTCCAGCGCGCTTCTGGCGTTCACCGGCCCTATCGGCTGGATTAGCTACTTTTTCGGCAAAAAGTTTGGCAAAAAGTCCTCGTCTTCGTCTGCTGCGGCAGAAAGCACCCCGTCTGGCGCCATGAGCTATCTTGACATTCAGGACGCCTACTGGTACGGCAACGAGCGGGCTTTTGCGGGCTACGACTACCGCAGCGACCCCTTTACCTACAACCCCAACAACAATTCCGTTCCCAAATATCAGGCGGAGATACAAGCCCAGCTTGCAAAGCTGAGCAACGTAGTGGAGCAGTATCTGCCCGACGTGGCAAATCAGCAGATCGTGCTGGATGACGGTACCATTGTGGGCGCTCTCGCCCCCGGCATGAACGACCAGCTGGGCCATATCCAGATGCTTGCAGAAAGGGGCAACTGAGATGTACGAGATTTTTGCATATCCCTACGGTGACCCCAAAAACAAGCTGACCGTCTATCAGCCGGGCAACCGACAGGCTGTGGTGCTGTCGCCCAAGCTTACCCGCGAGGTGAGCAAGGGCGGCAGCCTTACTTTTACCATGCTGCGCACCCACCCCTGCTATGAATCCATGCAGAAGATGTCCACCGCTGTGGCGGTGCATCAGGACGGCAAAGAGATATGGCGGGGCCGGGTGCTCAGCCACGAAGCAGACTGGCTCAACCGCCGGGTCATCTACTGCGAGGGAGCTCTCAGCTATTTTAACGACAGCTGCATTACCCCCTTTAACTACGAGGGCAAGCTGAGGGATTTTTTGGAATACCTCATCAAAGCCCACAACTCCCAGATCTCCGGCGGCAACGGCTACGAGGAACAGACCAGCTACGACAAAATGAAAAAGTTTGAGCTGGGCAAGGTGACTGCCGCCCTCGGCGACCTTGTGGTGAGCTACGGCGACCGCAACCAGTACGGCGTGGGCGAGGACTACGGCAGCACATGGGACATCATCAGCAAAATGGTGCTCAAGACCTACGGCGGCTACGTTTACTGTACCTATAACTCCACCACCGGTATGAACGTGCTCAACTACTGCGACCAGGCATACGAGGCTGACCGGCAGACCGCCCAGAACATCGAATATGGCGTGAATCTGCTGGATTTTACCGAAAAGACCGACACCAACGACCTTTTTACCCGCATCTGGCCGATGGGCAACAAGCACACTGTCGAAGAAACCAAGACCCAGTGGAAGTACAAATTTCTCTGGTTTAAGTGGGGCTCGACTACCGTGACGACCGGCACCCACGAAGAGCGCTACGGCATCAACGGCACGAGCCAGAGCGCCGTGGACAAGTACCTCCCGAAAAAAGGCTACAGCTGGAATCGGGAGTACGGGTGGATCCAGAACGACGAGGCCGTAAAAAAGTTTGGCGTGGTCTCCAAAATCAGGGAGTTTGACACGGACAGCAGCGACGCCACCTTTGCCGCTGCGGTGCAGGACCTGGAAAAGAACGACCTCATGACCATGAGCTATGAGGTCAAGGCCGTTGACCTTGTGGACGCGGGCTATGATACCGAGAGGCTGACCTTTGCAAGCTTTGCCCATATCATCAGCAAGCCCCACAGCATCGACGTGATCATGCTCTGCACCAAGCTTGTGGAGCCGCTCGACCGCCCGGAGAAAAAGGAGTACACCTTTGGCATGACCCGGCGCACCCTCACCGACCGGGCTGTGGCAAATCTGGGCGTGACCAACGAGCTCTCCGAAAAGACGGCATCCACCAGCCGGTATGCAGGTGCAACGCAGATAGACACCACGCAGGCGGGAAAGACGGCCAGCGATTTTATCGACTATGCCCCCGCCTCCGGCATGACCGTTGGCCACGCCAGCATCACGGCCAACATCCATTTCGGGACGGACGGCCTGACCTTCTCCGGCGTGAAAAACGGCACTGAACTGCAAAGCTGGTCTGGCTCCACCTTTGCGGCTCAGACCACGAGCATAGACCTCTCCGGCTATGCGGCGGTGCTGCTCACCTACGACGGCGACGCCGCGGCGTGGGCTGCCGCCGGGGGCAGTGGCCTGGCCTTTGCGGTGCTGCCGGTGAACGGCAAGACCTACTCCATCCTCTTCCCCGGCGCTCTGGCCCAGCGGCGGGACGTCACGGCGTCCAAAAAAAGCGGCGTGACCTTTGGCAGCGGATACCGACAGACGGCGGCAGGCGCATGGGTGCAGGATGATACCGCCTGCCGCCCGGAGGCGCTGCAGGGCTTTATGTAAAGGAGCGTGATTTTTATGGGCAAGCTCATGGGGGCAAAAATCGGCTCTCTGCACACCTTGGACGACCTCGGTCTTTACCTGTTGGTTGGCAGCCCGCTCATCTCCAACGCAGAGCCGGACAAAAAGCTTGTGCAGGTGCCGGGCGGCGATTTCCTGCTCGACCTCACCCGGGCTGTGGACGGCAAAGTACACTACCTCCAGCGCACCATCCGGCTTGACCTCAAATGTAAGGCTCCGCCGGATGAGCGCCGCAAGGTGCAGAGCATCCTCGAAAACGCCTTGCAGGGGCAGTGGCTGCGCTGCGTACTGGACGAGGACCCGACCAACTTCTGGGTGGGCCTGTGGACGGTGTCGCCCCAAAGCAGAGACCGGCATACCGGCACATTTTCCATCACTGGCACGTGCAATCCCTACAAGTACAATGCCACCGCCTACGCGGGCGCAGACTGGCTGTGGGACGATTTTTATTTTGATGAGGACGTCATCTATGACGAGCCTACGGAGGTAAAGAGCCTGTGAACAAGACTTTCAAAGAAAACATCAACGACGTCCGCACGGCAAAGCGGGGCGTCGAGGTGCGGGAGGCTATGGCTGAGAGCCTTGAGTATGTGGAGGGCTTTGCCTCCACCGCCACCCAAAAGGCAGAAGAGGCCGCAGCCAGCGCCAAAACTGCCGTCGAGGCCAAGGAAGCCGCCGCAGCCTCGTCCCGGACCGCAGGACAGCAGGCGGGCATTGCCACGCAGCGGGCCGAGACTGCCGCACAGCAGGCCGAGGCCGCTGAAAGCTCCAAAGCAGCCGCCGCAGAGTCCGCCAAGCGGGCAGAGCATTTTGCCAAGGAGGCTGAGGGCCGCGTCACCACCGACCCCACCCTCACTGTCGCCCATGCCGCCGCCGATGCTGCCGCCACCGGCGTGCGCATCAAACTGTTGGAGATGGTGCATGGCGCAGACATAAACGGCATCGGCTTTGTTTCGGCCTTTGACACGCTCGACGGCGTAGAGCTGACAGGTGTCTGGAACAAGGCAGCGAGCCGGGTGGAGTTTTAGGAGGATAGACCATGGCAACAAGACTTGGTAATATGGCGGTGGGAAGCACCGTCAAAATCAAAGTCAACGGCGCGTCCAAAGATTTTATTGTTGTGCAGCAGGGCAACCCGAACACCAGCACCTATGATTCGAGTTGCAATGGAACGTGGCTGCTGATGAAGGACATCTACACCACGTCCACGTTCGGCAACAATAACTCCTACAAGGATTCCGACATCCATCACTACCTGAACGGCGACTTCTATGACGCGATTGATTCCGACAGCCGTGCTGTTATCAAGCAGGTCAAGATTCCGTACCAGAACGGCACTGGTTCCGACGGCAGCCTTGCCACCGGCTCCAATGGCCTGAGCACGAAAGTATTCCTGCTGTCTGGTTATGAAGTTGGCTGGACGACCAGCGACAGCGCGCTTTTTCCTCAAGACGGTGCAAAGCTTGACTACTTTGGAAGCGGCGATGACGGCAACAGCAAGCGTGTCGCCTACAACGGCAGCTCCGCTGCCAGTTGGTGGCTGCGCTCTCCGAGCGCCGTCGATAGCAACTACGTCTGGCGCGTCATCACCGATGGCTCCGGCGACAACTACTGGTACAACTACTCCTATGGTGTTCGCCCCGCTTTCATTCTTCCCTCTACACTCGTGGTCTCTGACGATGGCAC
>ERZ1673741.3005-NODE-3005-length-10947-cov-5.504407_pt1 | contig 10947 bp, 10 predicted proteins | sample MGYA00580209_ERZ1673741 | MGnify/ENA primary metagenome ERZ1673741 (study PRJEB41218, sample SAMN15661754) | gut metagenome | host: Homo sapiens | place: Canada: London | collected 2015-08-20/2019-03-30 | study: EMG produced TPA metagenomics assembly of... | reverse complement strand
GTCTCCCGCGCCGATAACGAGAATATTTTTCGGTTTTGGGTGAACAGCCATCGGTACATGGGTGATCATTTCGTGGTAGATAAACTCGTCCTTTTCGGTGAGCATCATGTAGCCGTCAAGCGTGAGAAAACGTCCGAATTCCTTTGAATCGAAAACGTCAATGCGCTGGAATTCGCTGTTTGCGCTGTATAGCTGGTGATCTACCTTTATCGAAAACTTGACATTCGGCGTGTGCCTTTCTGTGAACCATAATTCCATATTATTCCTCCTCGCCGTTTCAGCCTAAATCAGTACGTTGAGGCGTTCAATGTTTATATCCTCCGTACCTGTCATGGAGCAGCCTTTTTCCTTGGCATACTTTATGTATTTTATTATTTCGTCGGTGATAAGCTCGCCGGGAGCAAGTATCGGTATCCCGGGCGGATAGCACATAACGAATTCGCTGCAAACACAGCCTGCCGCCTCATCAAGCGGAAGTGAACGCTTGCCGCCGTAGAAAGCATTCCGCGGAGTTTCGGCAACTATTGGGTTTATGTATTCCTGAGTCAGGAGTCCTGACTCGGTTTTGCCAAATCTTCTCTTTATCTCCGAGAGCGCACTGATGAGCCGTTCAATATCGCGGTTTCGGTCGCCGACTGAGATGTACGCGAGAATGTTTCCGATATCGCCGAATTCTATCTGTATGTCATATTCGTCACGGAGCAGGTCATACACCTCTATTCCTGCAAGGCCGATAGGCAGAGTGAAAATGCTGAGTTTTGAAATGTCAAAATCGTAAATGCTGTCGCCGTTGATAAGCTCCCTTGAATAGGCATAATAGCCTCCTATGGCGTTGATCTCCTCGCGCGCGTATTCAGCCATTTCAACGGTTTTTGAAAAAATATCCCTGCCGTGGAGCGCGAGCCTCTTTCGGGAAATATCAAGGCTCGAAAGCAGAAGATATGAGGCGCTCGTGGTCTGCGTGAGGTTTACGATCTGGCGCATATAGTCGGAGTTGACGTTTCTGCCCATAAGCAGGAATGAGCTTTGCGTGAGACTTCCTCCGGATTTGTGCATACTTACCGATGCCATATCCGCTCCTGCCGCCATTGCTGTGAGCGGAAAATTATCGCCAAAGTAGAAGTGCGTTCCATGAGCCTCGTCAACGAGCACGAGCATTCCGTGAGCATGGGCAAGTTCGGTGATTTTCTTCAGGTCGGAACATATTCCGTAGTATGTCGGATTATTCACCATTACAGCTTTGGCATCAGGGTTTTCGAGAATTGCTTGCTCCACCTGCGAGACTGACATTCCGAGCGCGATACCGAGCGTATTGTTTACATCAGGATTCACATAGACGGGGACAGCTCCGCATAGAATAAGTGCATTTATTGCGCTTCGGTGGACATTTCTCGGCATGATTATCTTGTCGCCGTTCTTGCAGGCATACAGTATCATGCTCTGAACGGCAGAGGTAGTTCCCCCGACCATGAAAAACGCGCTGTCTGCACCAAAAGCCTGTGCCGCGAGATCCTCCGCGTCACGGATAACAGATACCGGATGGCAGAGGTTGTCGAGGGGCTTCATTGAGTTTACGTCCACGCTCATGCAGGCTTCTCCGAGAAAATCCGTGAGTTCCTGATTGCCGCGTCCGCGCTTGTGTCCCGGAACATCAAAAGGTACAACGCGCATTCTGCGCATTCTTTCCAAAGCCTCGTAGATCGGGGCATTATCCTGAGTAAGAGCCATTTCCAAACACATTCCTTCCGCTGAATATTTCGATCATTTCTTTTCTGAGGGCGTTTGTTATGTCAAGTCTGCTTCTCGGTGAAAGCTCTCTTACGTCTGTATTAAACAGATAATTTTGCAGTTCGATATCTTTGATGAGCATTTTCGTGTGGAACATATTCGCCTGATAGACATTGATATCGACCGCATCGTATTTATCGAGAATAGATTCATCCACATAGTTCTGAATAGATGTTATCTCGTGATCTATGAACAGTTTTTCTCCGTCAAGATTTCTTGTGAATCCCCGGACGCGGTAGTCCATTGTGATGATATCCGAGTCGAAACTGCCGATGAGGTAATCGAGGGCGGTGAGGGGAGTTATCTTGCCGCAGGTGGCTACGTCTATGTCCACGCGGAAAGTTGCTATGCAGGTATCGGGGTGGTATTCGGGATAAGTGTGGACTGTAACATGGCTCTTGTCGAGATGAGCGACAGTCTCGCTTCCCCCTGCGGGGATCATTGTGTCGTCCGCGATAAGAAAGGTAGCGGAAGCTCCCTGCGGATCGTAGTCCTGCCGCGAAACACTCAGCACCTGCGCTCCTATCATTTCGGTAAGATGCGTCATTATCTCGGTAATACGCTTGGAATTGTAAGCCTCATCGACGTATGCGATATAATCGAGCTGAGCCTTTGGCGTTCTGGCGTAACAGACATCGTATATGTTAAAGCTTAGTGATTTTGTGAGATTATTAAAGCCGTAAAGCTTCAGCTTATTATTCATATAACACACCTCGGAAATATATTTGTATTCGCTCCCCGTATCCCAATCGCTGTATATAACAAAAAAGCGCATACAGACTTACACAGCCTGCATACGCGTGAAATACCTAAAACTTCACTATGGTTTCAGAGTCTATATAAGCAAGATACTACCCTTTACTACTCTTATTGACCTTTCACAAGCTGATGAAAACTTATAAAAACTTAATCGCCGCTTTGCAGCGTACGAATCAATAAGGCAACAGAAGTTGCCAGCCGAAAAAATATCGGCAGTCGGCATCTGACCCGGCTGTCCGTATGGCCTCAACTCCGAACGGAGTGGTCAAAATCTTGCTTTGAAACCGAAGGTTCTTTTGCAAATTAAATTTTGGAATATGGATCTTACTCATAAACCGTTATTATTCTATCACATTGAAACGGCTGTGTCAATACTTTTCGGAAATTTTTATTTTTGCTTTGCTCAAAGGCAGTTCTCAGAAGTAATTGACATTTAATAGTGTGTGTGATATAATTTATAGAGATTTAATATGTTTATTCAGAGACTGTCTGCACAGATAATACACACGTTTTTGAGGTGAAATTGCCTTAAAAATGCCAATATTTCTGAACATATTTTCTATGCGGAAATGTTTCTATAATCTACTGAAGAAGGATCGAATAATATGCATAAGGAATTTCTTATGGGAAATGCCGCGATTGCCCGTGGTGCGATAGCGGCAGGTCTGAACCTTATCTCAGGCTACCCGGGAACTCCGTCAACGGAGGTTCTCGAAACCACAGCAAAGGTAAACGACGGCTCGATTTACGTTGAGTGGTCGGTAAACGAAAAGGCTGCTCTTGAGCTTGGAGCAGGAGTGGCTTACAGCGGTGCGCGTTCAATGGTGACCATGAAGCAGGTCGGACTGAATGTAGCCTCAGATCCGCTGATGAGTCTCGCGTATATCGGCGTAAAGGGCGGAATGGTGATAATGGTTGCCGATGATCCCGGTCCGATATCTTCCCAGACCGAGCAGGATACACGCCATTTTGCGGCGTTTTCAAAGCTGCCATGCTTTGATCCCTCGTCCGTGCAGGAAGCTTATGACATGATTCAGGACGCTTTTGAGTATTCCGAAAAATACGGCACTCCAGTGCTTTTCCGTCCTACGACAAGAGTCTGTCACGGATACGCTTCAATAGAGGTAAAGGACGAGAATGAGTACAGCCGCAATATTCCCGAGGGATTCGTGAAGGATTCTTCAAAGTGGGTCATTTTTCCGCGCCTTTCCTACAATGCTCACATTCACATTGAAGAACGTAACGCGGAGCTGTCAAAGGTTTTCTCGGAATATCCACGCAATGTTATCGTTCCCGAAAAGGCAGAGGGCTGCAAAAAGGGAATCGCCACACATGGGATCAGCTATACATACACGGCTGAGGCTCTGCGAGATAAGGCAGCTCCGCGCGTATTCAAGGTTGCTACTCCGTTTCCGTTCCCCGAACAGCAGGCTGTTGAGTTTCTGAGCGGGCTTGACGAGGTTCTGTGTATCGAGGAGCTTGACCCGATAATCGAGCGCGAACTGACATACATCTGCGGAAAGTATCATCTTCCGACAAGAATTCTCGGCAAGCTCACCCACAATGTAAAAACAGCGGGCGAGAACACCTGCTCATCGGTGCTTGAAAATATATCGGAATTCATGGGCTGGGCGATACCTGCTGCCGCAAAGGCTGAGGAAGCACCGCCGCTTCCCGTCAGACCTCCCGTACTCTGCGCAGGCTGTCCGCACAGAGCATCATTCTTTGCCGTCAAGGAAGCAATGAAGGGGCAGAAGTCTGTGTTCTGCGGCGATATCGGCTGCTACACGCTCGGAAATGCTCAGCCGCTTGACATGGTCGACACTTGTCTCTGCATGGGCGCAGGCGTTAACATCACTCAGGGAATCGGACGAATAGAGCCTGATACCAAGTGCTTTGCCTTTGTGGGAGACTCCACGTTCTTTGCCTCGGCAATTACAGGTGCAGTCAATGCGGTCTATAATCAGGCGGACATGACACTTGTTATTCTCGATAACTCTACGACTGCAATGACGGGACATCAACCTCACCCGGGTACAGGAAAGACCATGATGGGCGAGATAGTCGAAAAGGTGAGCATTCAGGAAGTTCTGAAAGGCGTTGGCGTAAAGGTCGTTGAGACCGTAGATCCGCTTGACCTTAAAAAGTCGATCGAGACCGTTAAGCGCGTTGCCGCTGAGGAGGGCGTAAAGGCGATCATTTTCAAATCACCCTGCGCAGTTCTTATAAAGCCTGAAAAGCCTGCGGTCATTGACAGCGAAAAGTGCACCGGCTGTAAACGCTGTATAAAGACTCTCGGCTGTCCGGGAATAATAATGAGCGGCGGCAAGGCGGCAATAGAAAATTCTCTCTGTACAGGCTGTGGACTGTGTTCTCAGGTCTGTCCGTTCGGAGCTATAGGAGGTGTTTCCCATGCAGAGTAATATCCTTATATGCGGAGTCGGCGGTCAGGGTATTGTCCTCACGTCAAAGCTCATTGCCGCAACCGCTATGGAGCACGATATTCCCGTAATGAGCGCTGAAACGATAGGCATGGCGCAGAAGGGCGGAAGTGTTTTCAGCTTTCTGCGTCTGGGCGATGACATATACTGTCCCATGTTCCCCGAAAAGAGCGCAGACCTTCTTATCGGATTTGAACCTGCTGAAGCGGTTCGTATGCTGCCGTATCTCAAGGACGGGGGACAGGTAGTCGTGAATGAACACCCTATCATGCCCGTTACCGCAACTCTCAGCGGTTCGGACTACACGGGCAGCGAAATGCTCGGTTATTTAAAGCGAAATGTTAAAAATCTCATTATTGTAAACGGAACTGAAGCCTGCGAAAAGATCGGTTCGCCAAAGGTCCTCAACATGATAATGCTCGGAGCATCGGTCAGAAACGACGTTTTGCCGTTCTCGGTCGATGATATCGAGGCTACCATGAAAAAGACTGTAAAACCGCAGTTTATCGAAATGAACAGCAAGGCTCTCAGGTATGTATGAGAGGAAAGGATAAGAAAATGAAGATCACACAGCAACAGCTTGACCTTGTAAACGACAGGATACGCGCACTTATCGAGGCGGACAGCTTCTACGGCAAAAAGCTTGCAGAGGCAGGCATCACGCACATCGACTCTCCCGAGGAGTTTACGAAGCTTCCCTTTTCGGAGAAAAAAGACCTCCGCGATGCTTATCCGCTCGGACTTATGACAGCTCCCGAGGAGAAGATAGTTCGCATTCACTCATCATCAGGAACAACGGGAACTCCCGTAATAATCCCTTATACAGCAAAAGACGTTGACGACTGGGGAGAGATGCTCAAGCGCTGCTACGAGGTAGCAGGTATCACAAACATGGATCGCATTCAGATAACTCCCGGATACGGCCTGTGGACGGCAGGGATCGGATTCCAGAACGGCTGCGAAAAGCTCGGAGCAATGGCAGTTCCCATGGGTCCGGGTAATACGGAAAAGCAGCTTGAAATGATGCAGGCGCTCAAGAGCACTGTTCTCTGCTCGACTTCTTCTTATGCGCTCCTGCTTGCCGAAGAAATCGAAAAACGCGGCATAAAGGATAAGATCTACCTCAAAAAAGGCGTTATCGGTTCGGAACGCTGGAGCGACAAGATGCGCAAGCACATTTCGGAGTCGCTCGGTATTGAGCTTTACGATATTTACGGACTTACGGAGATATACGGTCCCGGAATCGGCATAAGCTGTGAGTGCAATGACGGTATGCACTACTGGGACGACTATATTTATCTTGAAATTATCGATCCTGTTACAGGAGAACCTGTTCCCGACGGAGAAATGGGTGAGATAGTGTTAACAACTCTCGTTAAGGAGGGCGCACCTCTTATCCGCTACAGAACACATGACCTTTCCAGGATCATTCCCGGCAAGTGCAAGTGCGGCAGATGTTTCCCGAGAATAGACGTTATCATGGGACGCACAGACGATATGATGAAGATCAAGGGTGTAAACGTGTTCCCGAGTCAGATAGAGGAGGTTCTCGGCAAGTTCAGCGAGATAAACAGCGAGTATCAGATCCGTATCTCCCACCTTGACGGAAAGGACACAATGCGAATTTACGTTGAATCCACGGGCGATGTTGACTTTGAGAATCTCAGCAAGAGGATTTCGGAAAAGGTTAAGAGCAAGATAGGCTTTACTCCTATCGTCAAGGTCGTAGAGGTGGGCGTTCTTCCGAGAAGCACCAAAAAGACGGCAAGAGTTATTGACGAAAGATTTGACTGATAAACTGATAAAAAGAAAAGAGGCTTTCCCGATGTGGGAAGCCTCTTGTTTTTATACTATTGCGGTGTTCAGAGCTTTTTCACCATTGTAACGTGGGGGCAGCCTTCATCATCATGCAGGTCATCAGTCGCGTGATAGCCTAAACTCTCGTAAAACTTCTGCACTCTGCACTGAGCTGAAAGTGAAATGCTGTCGGCATTTTTTTCGGCGGCTTTGGATTCAAGAGCCTTTATGACCTCTGAACCGAGCGAGTTTCGGCGGAATTCTTTCAGCACGGCAACTCTGCCGATAATATATGAGTTCGGTTTGTCGCTGTCGGGAAAAAGTCTCCCCGTTGCAACAGGTTTTCCGTCAGTATTGTAAAGGACGACATGAGTCGATATTTTGTCGGTTTCGTCAAACTCGTTGTGGAATCCCTGCTCCTGCATGAAAACTGCCTTGCGTATATACATCGCATCGCCGCAGAGTTCGTCATAGAATCGTGCCTTGATCTGCATATTACAGCACCTTCGAGAGGAAACTTTTCAGGCGCGGATTCTTCGGGTTGGAGAAGAATTCCGCAGGAGCGTTTTCCTCGACAATAACTCCGCCGTCCATGAAGAGAACGCGCGAAGCAACTTCTCTTGCAAAACCCATTTCGTGGGTCACGACAACCATAGTCATGCCGTCATTGGCGAGCTGCTTCATCAGTTCGAGAACCTCGCCGACCATTTCAGGGTCGAGAGCGGAGGTAGGCTCGTCAAAGAGTATGACTTCGGGGTTCATCATAAGTGAGCGCGCAATCGCGATCCTCTGTTTCTGACCGCCCGAAAGCTGACTCGGATACGCCTCTGCCTTATCGGAAAGGCCAACTTTTTTAAGCAGTTTCTCAGCCTTTTTCTCAGCCTCCTGTTGGTTCATGAGGTTGAGCTTTACGGGAGCAAGCGTGAGATTCCTTTTGATTGTCATGTTTGAAAAAAGGTGGAAGTGCTGGAAAACCATGCCCATTCGCTCGCGAACCTTATTGAGCTTTTTCTCTGAGCAGTTTATGATGTCCTCTCCGTCAAAGTAAATTTCGCCGGAGGTAGGAGTTTCAAGCTGATTGAGACAGCGCAGGAAAGTGCTCTTGCCCGAACCCGAAGGCCCGATGAGGACGACTTTTTCGCCCTTTTCAATGGTAGTCGTGATTCCTTTGAGTATCTCCTGATCGCCGAACGACTTTCTTAAATCTTTAATGTCTATCACTTTTTGCGAGCCTCTTTTCTAAGCGTGATACGAGGAATGTCAGTATCATTACCATGAACAGGTAGATGAGCGCGACCGCGATAAGCGGCAGGAAAGCCTCGTAGGTTCGGCTTCTGATGATGTCTCCGCCCTTGGTGAGATCCTGAAGGGCGATATATCCCGAAACGGAAGTCTCTTTCAGGAGAACGATAAACTCGTTTGCGAGAGCTGGCAGGACATTTTTGAATGCCTGCGGAAGAATGACATATATCATGATCTTGGAGTAGCTCAGACCGAGACTCTTGCCTGCCTCGAACTGTCCGTTGTCGATAGACATGATGCCTGAGCGGACGATCTCCGCAACATAGGCGGCAGAGTTGAGACCAAAAGCAAGCACTCCGACCAGCAGCTTGTCAATGTTTACTGACGCGAAGATGACATAATAGATTATAAGGAGCTGAACCATTACAGGAGTGCCTCTTATAACTGTAAGGTATATCTTGGCGATTACGTTGAGAATTTTGAATTTTCCCGTTTTATCGTGCATTGCACGGATTATTGCTATCACGAATCCGAGGAGCATTCCGATGATAACCGCGAAAAAGGTTATCATCAGAGTGGTTTTCAGACCCTCTGTGAGGTATCTCCAGTTGGATTCATAAATAAAGGTGTCGTATAGTTTATCTTTGAATCCGTCCAGTATATTTTTTAATCTGTCCAGTATAGTCATAGTCTGTGTATACCCCGATCATCAGTCTTTTCTTGTGATGATTACCTGCTTGGTTGTGGTATAACCCTGTGTGAAGGACACATTCTTCTCGCGCTCGGGAGTTACTGAAAGACCTGCAACGGCAACGTCTGCCTTTCCTGAGTTAACGGCAGCAATGACCGAATCAAATTCCATGTTTTCGATTTCAAGCTTCATGCCAAGCTCATCACAGACAGCGTTCATCATGTCAACGTCAATGCCGACTATCTCGCCGTCAGCCATGCTTTCGTAAGGCGGGAACTCAGCGTTTGTAGCCATTATAAGAGTTCCGTTTGCACCTGTGTTGTCCTCGCTGCAAACATAGGAAGCACTGTCAGCCTCGTCGCCGATCCAATGGCTCTTTATCTCGTCGAGCTTGCCGTTATCCTTGAGAGTTGTGAGAGCAGCGTCAATTTTTTCACCGAGTTCATCGTTGCCCTTCTTATAGCCGATGGAATACTCCTCCTCAGCAAAAGGCTCATCAAGGATCTGGAGCTTGTCGCTGTTCTTTTCAACGAAAACCTTTGCAGGTTCACTGTCGATGATAACAGCGTCGATCTTGCCCTGAATAAGTGCCTGAACTGCATCTGCGCCCTTGTTGTAAGGCTCGACCTTTGCGCCCTCGATATCGGAAGCAAGGATATAGCCTGTAGTGCCGAGCTGTGTACCGATAGTCTTGTTCTTGAGGTCGTCCTGATTATGTACGGTATTTTTTGCAGTACCGCCGCAGCCTGTGAGCATTGCCGCGAGAAGCAGCGAAACACTGATTGAAGATAGTATTTTTTTCATTTTGATCAATTCCTCTCTCTCAAAGCCTGTTCAGTATCCTTTTCCACACGTCTTTTCGGCAGATCCTGCCGTTGACTGCGCCAAAAATCCTTGTCATGCAACAGAGTGTCAGTGGATCTTTTCCTTGTCACCGGAAAATTATGCCCGAAAATCCGCATATAAAAAGACCCTGAACAGGCTCTTAATTCATAAGTACTTGTATTATATCATTTTATACACAAGCTTGTCAATGGAAAATGAAAAAATGATCGTAAAATGCATGGAATTTTAGGATTCATTTACTATTTTGCCTGTCATATGATGAATTTCAAGTTCAAGGCATACAGCATTTTCCGCAGATTTCCTTATCTCCTCTTCAACGTCATCGGGATTAGGGTAGAGTTTCAGACCAAGTTCACGCAGATGAGCGATGAGCTCGTCATTTTCTGCAATTTCGCGCACTTCACCGAAAATTATAACGCTTTTAATATTGAGTGCCCATTCATTCTCACGGCGGAAACCTCTGTCATGCACGCAAAAAGATACTTTTGGATCGGCTCTGAGGCATTCAAGTTTGTAGCCTTCCTTAGCACAATGCAGGTAAATTCTGCCCGTGCTTTCATTATAAACATGGTTCATAGGAAATCCGTAAGGATAGCCGTTTGTGCCCTGTACGGACATTATTCCGCGTGGCTCGTTTTTGAGGATCTCAATACATTCTTCGCGTGAAAGTTCCTGCTTGAAGCGGCGCATTTTTGGAAACATTTTAAATTCCGCCTTTCATAATTTTTTAAATCAACTCATACATTATATCATACGGGAATACAAAAAACAATCGATATTTTACATAATAATACTGCTGAATCATACAGGACTGAATATACTTTTCAAGATGTTGTGGCATAGCACCACGAGTTGACATATCCGCAGATATGCACACCGTCTGTTCGTTCTTCAATTTTTATCTGTCCTTTTTGATTTTGGGTATAAGAAAACTGCTCACTGCTGTGGACGATTTAATCATTATTCGGTTCGCCCCATGTGCTTTCATGGTGCTTGCATTTTTTACAGATTTCCTTATAATTTGGCTTGACCTTGAACTCATCAGGGATATTTGATTCATTGCCAAACATACCATCAATGATATCAATGTTTTCGATGCAATCATCTGCACTTATATCGCAATCTATAAGAGGGCAAAAACTATTTTCCATTATAATCACTCCTTTTTATTCAAATGCTTATCTATAGTGTTAAGAATTTCAACTCACACGCCTCATGCGAGGCGTGACCCCCTCAGCGCATCAGGTGTTTTTGCAATGCCGTAATTTCAACTCACACGCCTCATGCGAGGCGTGACCGTTCTGTTTGATATAATCGACAATTTCGCGGTAAAATTTCAACTCACACGCCTCATGCGAGGCGTGACATCGAGGGCACGGAGCA
>ERZ1673741.3003-NODE-3003-length-10957-cov-8.361585_pt1 | contig 10957 bp, 9 predicted proteins | sample MGYA00580209_ERZ1673741 | MGnify/ENA primary metagenome ERZ1673741 (study PRJEB41218, sample SAMN15661754) | gut metagenome | host: Homo sapiens | place: Canada: London | collected 2015-08-20/2019-03-30 | study: EMG produced TPA metagenomics assembly of... | reverse complement strand
CGTCAACGCTTTGAGGGGCGTATCGGTTATCAAATACTCATCTTTCGACATTATCCTATTCCTCCATGGTATCTTGTATCGTGGTATCCCATTCACTTACCTTCTCAAATCCTGATTATACCACAAAAAACCGCCCATGCCAAATCCGGCAGGGGCGGTGTGTATTGCAATCAGTTTTTCAATGCCTGCATCGGGGCGGGGATGCGGCCGCCGCGGTGGATCATGACCGCGGGGCTGTACTGGCTGATGGGCATGATGGGCGCGTGGCCCAGCAGGCCGCCGAAGTCCAGCACGTCGCCGGCCTTGTGGCCGATGGCGGGGATGACGCGCACGGCGGTGGTCTTGCTGTTCACCATGCCGATGGCGGCCTCGTCCGCGATCAGGCCGCTGATGACCTCGGCGCTCGTGTCGCCCGGGATGACGACCATGTCGATGCCGACGGAGCAGACCGCGGTCATGGCCTCGAGCTTTTCCAGCGTCAGGCTGCCGCAGTTGGCGGCGTTGATCATGCCGTCATCCTCCGACACGGGGATGAACGCGCCGGACAGGCCGCCGACGTGGTTGGATGCCATGACGCCGCCCTTCTTGACCGCGTCGTTCAGCAGGGCCAGGCAGGCCGTCGTGCCGCAGCAGCCGCAGCTCTCAAGGCCCATTTCCTCCAGAATGTTCGCAACACTGTCGCCAATCGCGGGCGTCGGGGCCAGCGACAGGTCAATGATGCCCGCGGGCACGCCGAGGCGCTCACTGGCGAGGTTCGCTACCAGCTGGCCCAGGCGGGTGATCTTGAATGCCGTGCGCTTGACCAGCTCGGCCACCTCGTCCATCGGGGCGTCCTTCGGCAGCTTGGCCAGCGCGGCGCGCACCGCACCGGGGCCGGAGACGCCGACGTGGATCTCACAGTCCGGCTCGCCCGCGCCGTGGAACGCGCCCGCCATGAACGGGTTGTCCTCGGGCGCGTTGCAGAACACGACGAGCTTTGCGTCGCCCATGCACATGTTGTCCTTCGTCAGCTCGGCGGTCTCGCGCACGACCTCGCCCATCAGCTTGACGGCGTCCATGTTGATGCCCGATTTCGTCGAGCCGATATTGACGCTGGAGCAGACAATATCGGTCTCGGCCAGTGCGCGGGGGATGGCGGCGATCAGCCGCTTATCGCCCGCGGAAAAGCCCTTGTGTACCAGCGCACCGAAGCCGCCGATGAAGTTGACCCCCACGGCCTTGGCCGCGCGGTCCAGCGTTTTGGCGTACTGCACGGGGTCGGCGTCGGGCGCGGCGCCCAGCAGCATCGCAATGGGCGTGACGCTGATGCGCTTGTTGACGATGGGGATGCCGTATTCGGCGCTGATGCCGTCCACGACGGAGACCAAATTGCCCGCCAGACGGGTGATCTTGTTGTAGATTTTCTCGCACGCCTTGTCCGCATCCGGGTCGATGCAGTCCAGCAGGCTGATGCCCATTGTGACGGTGCGCACGTCGAGGTTCTCGGCGGTCAGCATCTCAATGGTCTCCATAATGTCGCGGCTGTTGATGATTCTCATGTGGCAGCCCCCTTAAATGGTGTGCATGGCATCAAAGACTTCCTGCCGGGTCACGGTGACCTGCATCTTCATCTCTTTGCCCAATGCCGCAAAGCGGTCCCGGACCTCGGCGGCCTCGGCGTTCGCCTTGCTCAGATCGACCAGCATGATCATGCAAAACATATCCTGCATGATGGACTGGGAAACGTCCTCAATGTTGATGTTCAGCTCGGCGCACACCGCGCTGACCTTGGCAACGACACCCACCGTGTCCCGCCCGATGACCGTGATAACTGCTTTCATAAAATGACCCCCCTCAAAATGTCCGATGATAAACGGAATACTGCCATTATAACAAAATTCCGCAAAAGAGTAAAGAATATAATGAGAAGTAATACTTTTTGAGCGGGCAACTGCCTGCGGGGCGTCGGGGACGCCGCCCCCTACAACAGCTCCGTAGGGGCGGATTCCATATCCGCCCGTGGGACTTGACGGCGGCGGTCACGTCCGCGGCTTTTAGGCGAACAGCCAACAAGCTGCCGCTTTGTAGGGGCCGCACATGTGCGGCCCGCAACTGTACGGCGGACGAACGCTTGCCTTTCACGCGCGGGCCGGGCATGCCCGGCCCCTACAGGGCATCGTGAACATCAAAACTCCGCCGAATGCTCCTCCGCCCGCACATCATCCCGCTGCAATTCCGCCAGCAGCTCATCCTCGCCGCCGTGGAGAAGCAGCTTCTCGCTGTACTGCTCAAACCGCTCGCAGTCGTTTTCGGCCAGAAACGGCGCGGAGTCGGGGCCGAGTGCCAGCTCGTTGACGAAGACGACCATCTCCTGCCCGTCCTCGAACGCCTGCTCCATAAAGTCAAAGGCAAATTCCAGCGCGTTGCTGGCGGCGGAGACCGCTTCCTCGCGGCGCTGCACCTGGGTGTTGAACGCGCCGCGCACCGTGTCAAACGCCTCGTCGGCGTCCAGACCGTTGTCAAGGCTGCGGCTCCACGCGGTCAGCAGCGCCAGCGTGCGGGTGCGGGCCGCGGCCTCGTCGGGCAGCAGCGCCCCGGCGGTCTTGTCGGCCTCCAGCTTGGCGCGGTAGGCGTCGCACCGCTCGGCAAACAGGTCGGCAGGGTCGGCGTCGGGCTGCTGGGACAGCGTCCGCTTGAAGCTGCGCAGCTGCTGGTAGCAGGCATCCGTCACCGCACCCGTGGCGCGGGCGTCGGCAAAGCGGGTGTTCAGGCCCGCCAGCAGCAGGCTGACCAGACTGATGCGCTCGTCAAAGCTCGCGTCCATCGCCCGTGCAATGACGGCGTCATAGGGCTTGCCCTGCAAAATATCCTCGACGCCGTAATCCTCGTGGTACTTGCGGTAGAGCACCCAGTAGGCCGCAAAATCCCGCGCGACCTCGGGGTGGCGCAGGTACTGCCCGATGACCCCCTCGTCCACGGGCAGCGCCAGCCTGTCCGCAGCCTGTAAATAGGCGGACAGATCCTCCCACCCGCGGGCGGTCACGAACTGCACGCCGTCCACATCGTTTTCGATTTTGTAAAAATGCTGCGGGCGCAGCTCCAAGTAGGCCGTCACGGCGGGGTGCAGCCGGTGGGCGCGGGCGTAGTCCTGCCAGACGCTCAGCTTCGGCTCAATGTCGATACGCCGCACGCGGTCCAGCGTGACAAGGTCAAACTCCCGCACGCTCTTGTTGTACTCCGGCGGATTGCCCGCGGCCACAATGATCCAGCCGCCCGGCACAGCCTGGTTGCCGAAGGTCTTGCACTGCAAAAATTGCAGCATCGTGGGGGCCAGCGTCTCGCTGACGCAGTTGATCTCGTCGATGAACAGGATGCCGTTTTTCTTGCCGGTGCGCTCCATGGCGGCGTAAACGCTGGCGATGATCTCGCTCATCGTGTACTCGGTCACGCTGCGGGTGCGCCCGCCGTAGTTTCGCTCCCGGATGAACGGCAGGCCGACGGCGCTCTGGCGGGTGTGGTGGGTGATGGTGTAGGCCACCAGCGCAATGTCGCACTCCTGCGCGATCTGCTCCATGATCTGGGTCTTGCCGACGCCCGGCGGGCCCATCAGCAGAATGGGGCGCTGCCGCACGGCGGGGATCAGCGGGCGGCCAATGTCGTCCGTGGCAAGGTACGCCTGCACGGCGCGCTTGATTTCCTCTTTGGCACGTTGAATATCCATGGTTCATCGTCCTTTCGGGTCAAATTCTTCGGGCTGCAAGACCAGGCGCATGGCCCAGGGCGGCACGTCGGGCGGCGGGGTGCCGTCCTCCAAAAACAGGAACGCTGTCTCAAACGGCGGGCGTTTGGCGGGGTAGATGCCCTTGCCGTCGGTAAAATACAGCACGCCCTGCAGGTCCCGCAGCGCACCGTCCTGCCGCAGCTGCGCAATGCGGGCAAACGCGGGGCGGAAGTCCGTTCCGCCGCCGCCCACCAGCGTGAACTGCGCCGTATAGCGGTCCAGCGCGTCCAGATCGTTCAGCCAGACCTCATCCCGCACAGCGTTGTCCGCCTGCATGACCAAAATGCGGCACTGCCGGAAAAAGCTGTCCTGACTTTTTAATAAGGTGAACGTCTCTTTTAAGAACGCCTTGACCAGCTCGCCCGCCGTGGATTCGCTGGTGTCCACCACTATGACGAAGTCGCGTATTTTCTTCACCTCGCGGCTTTCCAGCGGCTCTATCAGCGGCAGGTTGCCGTAGGTGCGCAGGCCGTAGCTGTAAAAGCCGAGGTCGAATTCCTCGGGGTCGAGGTGCGGCTCCTCATGCCAGACGGCGAACCGGCGCAGGAAATCCCGGTAGGTGCGGCGGCTGCGCCCGGCCTGCACCTGCGCCTGCAGGGCTTGCGCGGCAGTGTCCTGCCCGGCGCGCCGGCCACTTTCCTCCATGCTCAGCTCCGTCTGGCGGCCCAGGTTCTCCCACTGTTTGCCGCGCATCTGGGCGGCGGGGCTGTCCGGGTCAGCGGGCCAGAGGCGGTGGCTGTCGGTGTAAAATTCCCGCTGCCACTTGTTTAAGGTCTCCGCGTCGGTCTGTGCTAAGACGCGGTAGATGGGGCCTGCCGCTAAAAATTTGCACTTTTCGCGCAGCTGTGTGTAGCATTGCTGCCGCACCCAGCCGACGGGGCGCTTCGTGGCGGGAGTGTTCAGGGTGTCCAGCGTGGCCTCCACGGCGATGTCACAGGCCAGCCCCCACAGGTCGGGGTCGCGCCTGTCCCGCAGCCAGAGATGCCGGAAGATGCAGTGGAACAGGCTGTGCAGGTAGGCCCGGGGCAGGTACCGCCGGTTTCTGCGGTAGGTGTCCAGCAGCCATGCGGTGGGGTAGTAGAGTGCCCCGCCGTCGGTGGCAAAGCTGCCGCCGCTTTCCTGCGGGGCCGCGGGCAGTGCACCGAGCGCTGCCGTTAAGTAGCGCTGGTCAAGGTACAGCTCCCCCCGCAGCTGCTCCATGATCCGGCGGGCCATCGTCTGTTCCCATTCCGATTGGGTTTGGATGTGTTTGGCTATAGTGGACACCTTCTTCCATGACTGTATGTAGGGGCCGGGCATGCCCGGCCCGCGGGCTTACGTGGCTGCCCGGCAACGGGCTGAACCCCTCCGGCCTGCTTCGCGGCCACCTCCCCTGATGGGGAGGCTTTCCTCGCGGGCTTTGACGGGCCTTGCGTTGCCACCCGCTTATGGTCTACAAATCGTCAAAATCATACGCTTTTTTCGCTCGCTTGGCCCTGCCTAACAGCACCGCCGCCCCGGCGCTCCACCCGACGCGGGCGCAATAGACCGCGGCATCTGCTGTCGGCAGGCTCAGCCCCACCAGCAGCCGCAGAGCGGCCTCGTCCCGGTCATCAATGGCATGCCGGAACGCTGCCTCCGGGTGGGCGGTCAGGTAAAGCTCGTAGTCCGCGCGGGCGTCGTCACCCAGTCCAAACGGCTGCACAAGCCGCCCGAGTGCTAACCGGCAGAGCTTGTCCTCGCTCTCGCCGACGCAGGCCTGCGCAAATGACGCATCAAACGCGGCGTAATCCACCGCGCCGCCGGGCGTGAAGCACTGCCGCATCCGGTAGCCCTCGCCCTCAATGCTGTGGTTGAAGATATGCGCGGGCGTGTTCTCGTCCAGAAACTCCGAATACTCGGGGTAAAACAGCTGCGCACCGTCCAGTTCCACCGTGATGTCTGCACTGACGGCCCCCAGCAGCTTTTTTAAGCCCGTCGGGGCATCGGCGGCAGCCCGCAGGCGGAAGGTCTGCAATTTGCGGCAGTTCGTAAATAAATCGCTGCCAAACCCCTCGACCCCGGGTCCCAGCGTGACCCGGCGCAGCCTGCGGCAGTTGTAAAACGCCGCGCTGTCCAGCACCCGCACGGTGTCGGGCAGGGTGACCTCCTCCACAAAATTGCCGGTGATCTCATGCGTGTCGTCCCCGGTGCGCCGGGCCCCGGGCCTGACCGGCCTGTCCGCAAAGCAGTACGGCCCCAGCTCCGCAACGGGCAGCCCCTCAATTGTTCCCGGCACGGCGGGGCAGGGGGTATCGCCCAGCAGCCGCAGCAGCCGCGCACCGCCGGGACAGGGCTCCCAATAAAGACCCACAAAAATCACCTCTTTACATTAGGGCCATTATAGCATAAAATGTGGTTGCGAGAAACAGAAAAGTGAGAGAAATTCTATGAAAAGCGTCAAACAAACGGATATTCTGACGGGCAGCATCCCCAAACAGCTGCTCCTGTTCTTTCTGCCCATCTGGTTCGGCACGCTGTTCCAGCAGTTGTACAACACGGCGGATACCTTGATCGTCGGCAACTTTGTGGGCACAAACGCGCTGGCCGCGGTGGGCGCAACAGGGCCCTTCGTCAACCTGCTGGTGGGCCTGTTCGTCGGGCTTTGCAGCGGCGCGGGCGTTGTGATTGCCCAGAGCTGGGGCGCACATGACCCCGATGCCGTGGACAGGCAGGTGCACACGGCGCTGGTGCTGAGCGCTGCCGTTGGCGCACTGCTGACCGTGCTGGGCCTTGTGACCGCCGCGCCGATAATGCGTCTGCTGGGCACGCCGGACGAGATTTTGCCCGACGCAGCGCTGTATCTGCGCATCTATTTTCTGGGCATGATCCCGCAGATGCTCTACAACATGGGCACCAATATCCTGCGTGCCATCGGCGATTCCAAGCGTCCGCTGTACTTTCTGATCGCGGCGTCGCTCGTCAACATTGTGCTGGACGTCGTGTTCATTGCGGTGTTCGGCTGGGGCGTCATGGGCGCGGCGCTGGCGACGGTGCTCAGTCAGGTGGCCAGCGCGGTGCTGACGCTGCGCTGCATCGTCGGCTCTCAGGGGATGCCGTGGCACATCCGCGCCGAAAAGCTGCGGCTGCACGGCGACGTTTTCGCGGCCATCTGCACCATCGGCGTGCCCGCCGCCGCCCAAAGCGCCATGTACAACATCAGCAATATGTTCATCCAGAGCAGCATGAACAGCTTCGGCACCAGCACGATTGCGGCGTGGGGCGTCTACGGCAAGATCGACTTTTTGTTCTGGATGACGATCAACTCGCTGGGCATCGCCATCACGACGTTTGCGGGGCAGAACTTCGGCGCACGGCAGTATGACCGCGTGCGCCGCGGCGTGCGGGTCTGTCTGGCAATGGCCGCGTGTACGACGCTGGTCATCAGCTTTACATTTTACAATCTGGCGGAGGTGCTGTTCCGCCTGTTCAGCCAGGACGACGCGGTGGTCGCCGTCGGTGTCGGCATGATGCACGTCCTGACGCCGGTCTACATCACCTACGTATGTATTGAGGTGCTGGCCGGTGCGCTGCGCGGCTGCGGCGATGTCCGCGTGCCGACGCTGATCACCGTGTTCTTTGTCTGCGGTCTGCGGATGCTCTGGCTGTTCATCGCCGTGCCCATCCGCCACGAGGTCGCCACGGTGGAGATGAGCTATCCCATCACCTGGTCCCTCGCGTCCGCGCTGTTTATTCTGTACTACGTCAAGGGCGGCTGGATGCAGCGGTGCGCGGAGAAGTGGGAGAAGAAGCAGGCAGGGTGATGCCGCGTAAATTGCCGCCGCACCTGTAGGGGCCGGGCATGCCCGGCCCGCAGGCTTGCGCTGCCGCCCCTTTTAAGGATGGCTTTGCAGGGTGGGGTCTTGCCCCCTCCGCGGGGCGTCGAGGACGCCGCCCCCTACAGCAAAACCCCCATCGGAGCAACATCCGATGGGGGTCATTTTTTGCAAATTACAGCTTAAAGCTGTCCTTCAGCGTGACGATTCGATTGTACACGCCCTCATGCTTGCTGTCCGGGGTAAAATACCCGTTGCGCACGAACTGGAAGCGGTCACCGGGCTTGGCGTCCTTCAGGCTCTCCTCGAGCTTCGCGCCCTGCAGCACCTTGACGCTGTCGGGATTCAGGTAATCCTTGAAATCCGCGTCGTCGGGGATGCTGTTCATGTTGGCCTCGGTGAACAGCTTATCATACAGCTCGACCTCGGCGTCCAGGCAGTGGGCGCAGCTGACCCAGTGGATCGTGCCGCGCACCTTGCGGCCATCGGCGGGGTTGCCGTTGCGGGTCTCGAGGTCGGCCTCGGCGTGGATGGCCACGACCTTGCCGTTCTCGTCCTTGTCCACGCCGGTGCAGCGCACCAGATACGCGCCCATCAGGCGGACCTCGCTGCCCAAGGTCAGGCGCTTGAATTTCGGCGGCGGCACCTCAAAGAAGTCGCTGTTCTCGATCCACAGCTCCTTCGTGAAGGCGACCTTGCGGGTCGTCGTGTCGTTGGCGTCGCGGTTCGGGTTGTTGGGCAGGTCAAAATACTCGCACTGGTCGGCGGGATAGTTGTCGATGATCAGTTTGACAGGCTCCAGCACGGCCACGCGGCGCTGGGCGTTCAGCTCCAGCTCGGCGCGCAGCACGGCCTCCAGCTGGCGCATATCCACGAGGTTGTCAGCCTTGGAGATGCCGGCCTCTTTCACGAAGGTGAAGATGCTCGTCGGCGTGTAGCCGCGGCGGCGCAGGCCGGACAGGGTCGGCATACGGGGGTCGTCCCAGCCGTCCACGATGTTCTTCTCGACCAGCTCGCGCAGGTAACGCTTGCTCATGACGGTGTTCGTCACGTTCAGGCGGGCAAACTCGCGCTGTTTCGGAAATTCTTTGCCGAACAGGTTCGTGATGACCCACTCATACAGCGGGCGGTGGTTCTCAAACTCAAGGCTGCACAGGCTGAAGGTGATGCCCTCAATGGCGTCCTGAATGGGGTGCGCAAAGTCGTACATCGGGTAGATGCACCACTTGTCGCCCTGGCGGTGATGCTCGACATGCTTGATGCGGTAGATGGTCGGGTCGCGCATGTTCATGTTCGGGCTGGCCAGGTCGATCTTGGCGCGCAGCGTTTTTTCGCCGTCGGCAAACTCACCCGCGCGCATACGGCGGAACAGGTCGAGGTTCTCCGCCGGCGTGCGGTCGCGGTAGGGGCTGGGGCGGCTGGGCTTGCCGGCGTCGTTGCCGCGGTACTCCTGCATCTGCTCGCGGGTCAGGTCGTCCACGTAGGCCTTGCCCTCCTTGATGAGCTGCTCGGCGTACTCATAGCAGCGCTCAAAATAGTCGCTGCCGTAGAAAATGCCGCCGTTCGGCTCGGCACCCAGCCATTTCAGGTCCTGCAGGATGCTCTGCACGTACTCGTCACCCTCGCGGGCGGGGTTCGTGTCGTCAAAGCGCAGGTTGAACAGGCCGCCGTAGTGTTTGGCGATCGTGTAGTTGATGAAGATCGCCTTGGCGGAGCCGATATGCAGGTAGCCGTTCGGCTCCGGCGGGAAACGGGTATGCACGACATCGACCTTGCCCTCGGCGAGGTCGGCATCGATAATATCCGTCAGAAAGTTGGAAAATTTTTCGTCTGCCATGATTACACCCCAAAATTAGTAAGCGTCACGTTGTTGTAGGGGCCGATGCCTGCATCGACCCGCTGCAAGGCTATAGGTACGCTAGCTTTGATTATCTTACTATTATACATAGGTTTATATCATTTAGCAAGAGGTAAAAACTTGCCTGCACCTACTGTTATTTATAAAAGGTTTGTGCTATAATCAATACTGATTTACAATGCCTAAGATTTGCCGTTCTTATAAATCCTAACAAATCCTAACGAAAGGGGGCTGTGCCATGCCGACCCAGAATGACCGCGGGCCCCACCGCCCGCGCACAAATATACAGTACCATGTGGAGAATGGCTGGGCGGTGCCCGACCAGCCGCAGACGCCGCCGCGCCGCACCTCCACGCAGGAGCAGCGCCGCGCCGCCGCCCGCCGCGCCCGGGCAAAGCGCCGCAGACTCCGTCAGCTGGCGCTGATCGGTACGGCGTGCGGCATTCTGGTCGTGTCGGGCGTCATCACGGCGCTGCTGCCCGCTAAGGGTGCGGACGCGCCGCTCACCTCCGATGCCCCCGCCAACACGCGCCTTGTGGCCCCCGTGCCCTACGCGGGCAGCAACGGCAGCACAGGCACGGCACAGGCCCTGAACTGGGGCACCGTCGGCCCGCAGCGCCAGAGCGCCGACACGGGCTACACCTACACAGCGCTGCCCGCCGCCCCCGCCGCGCTGCCGGCGTTTGGCCGCGTGGACACAAGCTGGTTTGCGGATGCCGCCTTCCTCGGCGATTCGCTGACCGCGGGCTTCTGCGTGAACGAATACAACATTGATGTGGGTGGTGCGCTGGTCTGCGGCTATGAGGGCATCAGCCCGAACACCGTCGTCAACCGCGCCACCGTCACCAGCCCGGACCGCGGCGAGGAGGTGCCGCTGGACGTTCTGGCCGCGGCCCAGCCCGCGAAGCTGTACATCCTGATTGGCACGAACGCCCTGGTCCAGCCCGGCAACGACGACAGCTTTTTAGCGTACTACGGAAAAATGCTGGACGATCTGCGCACCGCCCTGCCGAACACGGTGTTCTATGTGCAGTCGGTCCTGCCCGCCACGCAGGAGAAGGTCGCCGACAGTCTGCCGGGTCTGGCCCCGGACCGTCTGGCGGTCATCAACGCGGCCATTCAGCAGCTTTGTGCCGAGCGTGGGTGCTATTATCTTGACCTCAGCGCCGAGTTTGCCGACGACGCCGGGTATCTCTCGACGGAGTTCTCCCAGCCCGACGGCGTGCATCTGACGGTCTCCGGCTACAGCAGGTGGGTCAGCTATCTCTGCACCCATGTGCCCTACAGCAAGGACAACCCCTATCAGGCCGGGAGCACCTACTATTTAAGCGAGGATATGAAGGGACTGCTGAGTGATCTGCCGTAAACCGGGAGCGGCAGCCTCCCGGAAGGTTGTTCTTTCTTTTGCCAACAAAAGAAAGAACCAAAGAAAATTGCCGCTGTTTCGACGCAGCGGACCCGCGACCTAGGGGCTGCACGCCCCTAGGAACCCCAAAGCGGAGGTCGCAGAGGGCGCGGGCTACGCGAACGCAGTATTACTGTTCG
>ERZ1673741.2998-NODE-2998-length-10967-cov-5.180077_pt1 | contig 10967 bp, 8 predicted proteins | sample MGYA00580209_ERZ1673741 | MGnify/ENA primary metagenome ERZ1673741 (study PRJEB41218, sample SAMN15661754) | gut metagenome | host: Homo sapiens | place: Canada: London | collected 2015-08-20/2019-03-30 | study: EMG produced TPA metagenomics assembly of... | reverse complement strand
ATGAAACAAGGAAAAACAGTAGTGGCATCCTTATTAATAGTATTTGTCACTTTAGGACTAGATCAATGGACGAAATGGGCTATTGTGAAGTCGATCAAATTAAATGAAACCGTGGAAATGATCAATCATTTCTTTTACTTGACATATGTTCAAAATACGGGAGCTGGATTTAGTATGTTTGCACAAGCTGGAATGGGCTTTTTTGCAGCACTCACTCTAATTGCCCTAGTTGCGATGGTATATATGTTTTTTAAAACGAATGATTCACGCTATCAAATTTGTTTATCTTTAGTTTTCTCAGGAGCTATTAGTAACTTTATTGACCGTATGAGTCTAGGATATGTTAGAGACTTTTTTAGTTTCTATATTTTTGGTTATCCATTTCCCGTATTTAATGTGGCGGACATTTGCATAACCGTAGGAATTGCATTAATATTAATCAGTATGTTTATAGACGATAAGAAGGAGCAAGCGAAATGGAAACAAGAATCCTAAAAATAGATGAAGATACAAAATTGGATCGTTTAGATAAAGTATTAGCTGAAAAGTTAGATTTTTCGCGTAAGAGAATTAAAGATTTATTGGATGAAGGAAATGTCTTGGTCAATCAAAAGGTGATGAAGGCGAGTTATAAAGTTTGTATAGGAGATGAAATTGAAGTTTCAATTCCTGAACTCGATTCAACTCAAGTATTACCCGAACCTATTGATTTAGATATCGTATATGAGGATCATGATATTATTGTGATCAATAAACCAAAAGGTATGGTGGTACACCCCGCTCCAGGACATTATTCTGGTACTTTAGTAAACGCCTTATTATATCATTGTAAAGATTTGAGTGGTATAAACGGTGTGATGCGACCAGGTATTGTACATCGTATTGATAAAGATACGTCTGGCTTACTTGTGGTTGCCAAAAATGACAAGGCACATGAGGCATTGAGTCAACAACTTCAAGATAAGACATGTCATCGAGAATATGTGGCCATTGTACATAAACCATTTACACATGAATATGGTACGATTCATGCACCGATTGGTCGTGATGAAAAGGATCGTCAGAAAATGGCGGTTACCGCAAATAACTCAAAGGATGCGATCACGCATTTTAATGTATTAGAAAACTTCAGTAAGTATGCGTACATCAAATGTCAATTGGAAACAGGAAGAACTCATCAGATTCGTGTACATATGCAATATATTGAACATCCAATTGCAGGCGATCCAAAATATGGTCCTAGAAAAACAATCCAAGCCAATGGCCAGTTATTGCATGCATGCGCCTTGGAATTTGTTCATCCAACAACACATGAAAAGATGCATTTTGAAGTACCGTTAGAACCAACTTTTGAAAAAGTATTAAATGAACTTAGAGAAGAGGAAGAATAATGCGTAAAGATGTATTGAGTTGGGATCAGTATTTTATGGGTATGGCACATTTGAGTGCTATGCGTTCAAAAGATCCAAATACGCGTGTAGGAGCTTGTATTGTCAATCCACAAAAAAGAGTGGTTGGACTAGGCTATAATGGTTTTCCTTATGGATGTGAAGATGATGAATTTCCTTGGGCTCGAGATGGGCAGTTTCTAGAAACAAAATATCCTTATGTGGTTCATGCTGAATTGAATGCGATCTTAAATAGTATTCAAGATCTACATGGTTGTACTTTGTATGTTTCATTATTTCCATGTAATGAATGCGCAAAAGCCATTATTCAAGCCGGTATTACTTGTGTTGTATATGAAAGTGACAAGTATGATGGAACAGAAGGAAATATTGCGAGTAAACGCATGTTTCATGATGCGGGTGTAAAATTGATTCAACTTCCTTATGATATTGAGGTTGAAACAAAGATCAATAATCGTTAAAGAAGTAGCTTATGTTACTTCTTTTTTGCGCTTAGCTTGTTATGGGTTTATAATTAAAGTTAGAAATGTTAAAAGGAATACGTATGAAAAAACAAATAAATCAGTTATTACCAACACTTTTAGTTATGATATTGATATTGGCATTAACTGTTACAACCTATCATATTAGTTTTAAACAAGAAGAAGAAAGTTGTTACAACCGATTAGAAAATGCGAGTAATGCCATCATTCAAAGTATTCAAAATCGTATGCAGGATGATTTGAATTATTTGCGTTTGATTGGAAAAGATTTTTCCAATGAAGATCATTTGCCTACATATGAAGAATACACCAGTCGATTAAGTACATTTGAAGATGTATCTTTGTTTGAACGCGTCGATTTATTGATGCAAAATAATACGATGTATACAATGCATAAAGATGTGCAACCAATTCAATCGAATGATTTTTTGACATTGAATGCAGATACAGAATATATGGATCTAGTACATACAGATCCACTCACAAATAAAAAGAGTGTGAATTATTATGTGCCTATCCAACAAAACGATTCTGTCGTTGCGTATTTAGTCGGTGTGATTCAATGTGATACTTTAGATGAACAGTTTTATACGCAAATATATAGTGGAAAGACACAAAATCTCATTATTGATACAACGGATGGACAGGTTGTGATGAATAATCAAGATATTTTAGATTATGACACTTTTTCAACGAATGGTTGTAAATTATTATCGCCTAAAAAAGACGTTATAAAACAAATACATGCTTTAAAATCAGGTGTCGTAAAATTTGAAAAAGATGGCATTAAAAAATATTTATGTTATAAACCGATTGAAGTTTTTAATTGGGAATTAATTGTCATAGTGGATGAAGATGTAGCCTTTGCGAGTGCCTTGACATTGAAAAAGAATTATATGCTCATGGTTATTTGTGAAGTTGTGATTCTTCTACTATATTGTGGGTTCTATATCGCAAAAGTTCGAAGAATTTCAAACAAATCAAATGAATTTGAAAAGGATCTAAATGTTTCGCATACTTTGATTCAATGCGTTCGCAAACTATCGAATAGTACAAATCAAAAGGGAGCCATTGATGATATCTTGAAAACTATTTGTGAATTTTATCAAGCTGAAAGATGTTATGTATTGGATTTAGATTTTGAAAATAAACAAACGAACACCATTTATGAATATGGAAATCGAAATGATGATATTCATATTGATAATATGGTCCGTCTATGTTTAGAAAATATGGATTTAGTGCAGCGTTTCTTTGAAAATCAAAAGTCATATTATATTGAAGATGTAACTTCTGAAATCTCAAAGACGAGTCCCATTTATTCAAGTTTTATTTCACAAAAAATACAGAGTATAATCCTTGTACCATTTGTGGATAATCATCAAATTAAAGGTGTTTTTGCGGTAGACAACCCTAAACAAAACTACTACCAAAAAGACTTTTTAGAATCTTTATGTTTCTTTATTGAAACGGCCATGACGCGTGAAAAAGAAAAGAAACATTTACAGAATTTAAGCTATGTAGATTCTTTGACTTATGCACAAAATCGCAATCACTTTAATGAATATCTTAAAAAAAATAGGTGTAAAGAACTTCATTTTGTTGGCGTGATTTATTTGGATTTAAATGGATTAAAAGAAATCAATGATAAAATGGGACATCTTGCAGGAGATACTTTGATTATTAGTGCTTCTTATGTACTACAAGAAATTTTTGCGGATAACTCATATCGTATTGGTGGAGATGAATTTGTGGTTATCGAACAAGATGTTTTGGAATCGGAATTCTATTCTAAATATGAAATGTTGTTGAAGCGTATGAAAGAACTAGAAATTAGTGTTGCGACAGGGTATATATGGAAAGAGCGTTGTTTAAATTTGAGTGAAATTTTACAAGCAGCCGATCAAAAGATGTATGAAGATAAAAAGCGCTATTATTCCATAGCGCAAAAGGATCAAAGAAGGCGTTAAATACCAATCTTTTGAGTATTTTTAAAATGAAGCTTTGCCACTTGGTAAAGCTTTTCTTTTCCAAATTTTTTCACAAATTCTTTTCCACAAGCATCCACTTTACTACCAGCCCCCTTTTCGAATTTAAAATCATATTTTTCTTCCATAAGATCCCAAGCTTCTAAAAAGGCATTGCGAGCAAGAATGCTTGCACAAGCTACCGCAAGATACTTATTTTCAGCTTTTGTTTCAAAAGTAATGCCGCGAATTACTTCAGGAAAACCTTGTAGATAGCGATAATAACTTTTTTCCTGGACAAATTGATCGATGACAATCTGTTTAGGAAGCGTATATCCTTTATGGATTAGATTTACATAGGCCTGGTTGTGTAAACGACATTTCATGTCCACCATATTACAAGAATCGTGCATATCGTTATATTTTGAATTGGGCACAATCAAAATACTGTGTGGACAGACATCTTTAATGAGTGGGGCTAGTTTTCTGATTTTGGTATCATCCACTTGTTTGGAATCTTGTATACCTAAATGAGATAATTTTTCTCTTGCTTCTTTTGTGACGATACAACTAGCCACTACAACAGGACCAAAATAATCGCCTGTACCAACTTCATCACTTCCAGCCTGGTCTTGTGCTTCTTTTTGAGGCATTGCAGGTTCTAACCAAGAAAGATCGGCTCCCTGAAATACAACTTTACCACTTGTGTAAGCTGTAATTGTACACTCTTTTGTCTTGATTTGATAATACGTATATGGAGGTGTACTTTCTTTTAAAATAAAAGAAGACAATCGGTTTTTTAATTGAAAGATTTCTTCTTTTGTCATATTCTTTGTCAATGTTGCCATTTTAATCACCTTATTTAGTTTACCATAAAATTTGTGTTAAAATAGGTAGGAATGGAGTATTTTATGAAACGAAATTTTAGAGATGAACTAAATCAGGCTATCGATTTCTCGAGTGTATTAACTCAGATTTGCGCATTTTCAAGTTTTTCTTGTTCCAAAGAAAAGATTTTGAATGCGTTGCCTCAATTTAATAAATTAGAAATACAAGAACAATTGAATTATGCTAAAGAAGCCATCCAGTTTGAACAAAAAGGTGGTTTATTGAATTTATCAGGTGCCAATGACATTTCTTTACCTGTTTCAAAAGCTGAAAAACAGATGACACTAACTAGTAAAGAATTAATTTCAATCTATCATTTTTTAACGGCTGTTAAGCAAGCAAAACAAAGTTTAAACTCTTCTGAATTTATAGAATTAACCAATCTAGCTCAATCGATGGATGGATGTACACGTTTGATGGATTCCATCATTTCCAAAATCGATTTAACGGGGAGTGTTAAAGAAGATGCGACACCTGCATTAAAGAGTATGCATAAGGCTTTGGTAGATACGCGTTTAGCTTTGCAGTCCAAATCGAGACAGTTTTTAAAGAAGAATAGTTCAAAATTAATGGAAAATATGACGACAACGGTTTCGGGACGTGTTGTCGTATTAGTTCGTGCCCAAGATAAAAATGCTTTTGGAGGTATGATTCATGGACAATCCAGTTCAGGTCTTGCCTATTATGTAGAGCCATCGAGTTTTGTAGCGGATAATAATGAGATTTCATCCTTAGTGATTCGTATTGAAGAAGAGAAGAAAAGAATCTGTAAAGAATTGTCTATGCAGGTAAAGAAACATGCACTCGCATTAACTTCGGCATTAGAAACATTAACAATCATTGATGTGGCTTTCACAAAGGCAAAATGGGCCATTCGCTATGATGGATGTATTCCTTCATTACAATCTAGAGATCATTCGTTGTATTTAGAGCATGCCAAGCATCCGTTGATTGATGAAAAGAAAGTTGTTTGTAACACATATGAATTAAACGATCAACAAGCTTGTCTTATGATTTCAGGACCGAATATGGGTGGTAAAACAGTAACTTTAAAGACGATTGGTCTATTTGTGGCATTAGCTCATGCGGCATTTCCTGTATTATGTCATAAGGCCATCTTGCCATTTTATCAATCGATGTATTTTGATATTGGAGATCATCAATCCATTGAAAATAATTTATCGACTTTCTCAAGTCACATTTCTAGGCTTTCTCATATTTGTCAAAAGAGTGATGAGAATAGTTTTATCTTATTGGATGAAATTGGAAATGGTACAGATCCTTTAGAAGGAGCCAGTCTTGCGGTCGCGATATTGGAGTATTTGATTTCAAAAAAGAGTACGATCATTACTTCAACGCACTATTCGCAAGTAAAAACGTATGGAAAGGCCAATGAACATGTCTTGGTATCGAGTGTTGAATTTGATCCAGAAACGCTTAAGCCAACCTATAAATATATTCCGGGTGTATCTGGGGCTAGTTATGCGTTTCATATTGCGAGAGAATATCATTTGGAAGAATCTATTTTAAAAAGAGCTGATTTTTTAAAGAATGAAAATGAAAAGCAGACGGAAAAAGAATTAGAGAAATTAGAGAAGCTTCAAAATGATGTATTGAAACAAAAAGAGCGTTTTAATGCATTGATTGAGGATGCGCATCGTGTTCAAAAAGAGGCTTATGAAAAAGAAAAAGAAATTGAAAAGCGTAAGGCAGAATTGGATGCTTCCTATCAAGAACAGTTAAATGAGATGCTTGAAAAGAAAAAGGCGCAGGCTAAAGAAATTTTAACTGTGCTTCGTAAACAGAAGACGGGTAAGCAGCATGAACAGATTGAAAAGATGCATGAGTTAGATCTTTTAAATGAGCATGTGGTTGAAGATGTTGAAGAAGAAAAGAAAGAATTCAAAGTGGGGGATTATGTAAAGATTTCTGGTTTGAATTCGCATGGTGAAATTGTAGATATTCGAAGAAATGAGGCGACTGTTTTAACAAATGGAATGAAGATGAAGGTCAAGCTTTCTAAGTTGGAGCCTATGCATAAACCACAAATTAAAAAGACAACGTATAAAGCGCATGTAGAAAGTGTATCGAGTCGCTTTCCTTTAGAGTTGAATCTAATTGGTATGCGTGTTGAAGAAGGCATTGCGGCATTAGATAAATATTTGGATCAGGCTGTTGTAAAACACATAAAACAAGTTCGTATTATTCATGGTATGGGTACGGGGGCTTTAAGAACAGCTGTATGGAAGGATTTAAAGAAACAGCCAAATGTTTCTAAATTTACCAGTGCAGGTCCTAGTGAAGGTGGACTTGGAGCAACGATAGTCATATTAAAGTAGGGGATAAAATGAGTATTTCTAAGCATTTACAAGATAAATTGGCTTTACTTCCGGATGCACCTGGCTGTTACATCATGAAGGATGAGAATCAGAATATTTTGTATGTAGGAAAAGCCAAAGTATTAAAGAATCGTGTTCGTTCTTATTTTCATGGTACACATAATAATAAGACAACGCGTTTAGTTTCGCATATTCGTGATTTTGAATTTATTGTGACGGGCAGTGAAAAAGAGGCTTTATTATTGGAAATCAATTTAATTAAGAAGCATACACCTCCATATAATATTATGTTTATGGATGATAAGACGTATCCGTATATTGAGATCACAAAGGAAAATAATTTCGTGGTTCGTACAACGCGTAATATTAAAAGTAAAAAGAGTGAATATTTTGGGCCGTATCCAAGCAGTCAGTCGGCTTATGAAATTGTGAGGTTGATCAATCAAATCTTTTCTGTAAGAAAGTGTCGTCATATTCCGGATAGTCCTTGTTTGTACTATCATATGCATCAGTGTTTAGGGCCTTGTATCCATGAGATTGATCCTAAGGAAAATGAGAAAACGCGTAAAAAAATTAAGAAATTTTTGAGTGGAGACACCAAAGAGGTGATGGATTCTTTGCAGGCAAAAATGTTGGATGCCAGTGAAAATTTGCAGTTTGAAAAGGCGCAGGAAATCTATAATACGATTCAGGCATTAGAGCATGTGATTGAAAAGCAGACGATTGATTTTAAAGACCTGGCCAATCGCGATGTGTTTGGATATTATGTGGATTCCGGCTATATTTCCTTTCAGGCATTCTTTATTCGACAAGGGAAATTATTGGAAAGAAATATGTCCATTACGCCTTTATATGAAGATGAGATGGATGCCTTTACAAGTTTTATCATGCAGTATTATGAGAAGAATGTAGTGCCAAAAGAAATTTTGGTGCCACAAGGTACGCCGGTCGATGTTTTAAAAGAGGCTTTAAATACGAATGTGCATATTCCGATTCGTGGGGAAAAGAAAAAATTGATTGAAATGGTGTATAAGAATGCGAAAGAGGCGCATGAACAGAAATTTCAGTTGGTCTTTCGTAAGGATAATGAGCTTAAAAAGGCCAATGCTATGTTGTCAAAAATATTTGATGCCAATATTCATACGGTAGAAATGTTTGATAACTCGCATATTCAAGGGACTTTTAATGTGAGTGGGTTGGTTGTTTTTAAGGATGGAATTCCTGATAAGAATTCGTATCGTCATTATAAATTGGATGGCTACAGAAGTGATGTCGATAGTATGAAGGAAGTTATTTATCGTAGATATTTCAGGTTGTTGAAAGAGCATTTGCCGATGCCAGATTTATTGTTGGTGGATGGAGGTGCCGCTCAAATTTCAGCCGCAAAAGAAATTATAGATATGTTGCAGCTTGATTTAAGAGTGGCAGGTTTAGTTAAGGATGATAAGCATGCGACGCGTGCTTTGATGGATGTAAATTTAAATGAAATTCCTATTGATTCTAAATCGAGTTTATTCTTTTTGTTGACACGTATGCAAGATGAGGTACATCGTTTTGCGATTACGTATCATAGAAAGTTAAGAGACAAGTCTATGACAAAATCAGTGTTAGATACGGTAAGTGGTATTGGTCCTAAGCGTAAAAAAGAATTGTTGAAGCATTTTAAGAGTATGAAGCAGATGCGACAAGCTAGTGTAGAACAGCTTAGTGAAGTGATTCCTGAAGATGTGGCTAAGATTCTTTATGCTCGTTTGCATGAAAAATGATAGTTTAGTATAATGTTTTGCGTGAGGTACTTATTTTGATTAGTAGAAAAGAAATGCGAGCACGTGTTTTATTGATCGTGATTTGTTTTGCGGTGGGATGTTTTTGTCTTTACCATATGGATAAGTCCTATGATCCGTTAGCCAGGTATCCTTATACGACGGATGCAAATCGTGATATCATTCTAGAATATTTAGATAGTAATGATATTGATTATTTGATCAATCAGCATATTACGCCAGATAAGTTTATGGATTTTATTAAGCTAGATGGATTTAGTTTAAAAAACACGTTATATTATAAAGAGGCAAAAGATACGCAGGATGCGGATAATGAATATATTGTCAATTTTGTGAATCGTTTTCGTAAGAATTTTTCGTATGATTCTTTAAAGGAATTGTTGTCGCACTATTCCTATATTGATTTAACAACATATTATGAAAATGAGGCTGTCCTATATTCAGATTTAAGGTTGGTGGCAGATCCTACAAATCCATATGTTGTCTTAAATCAGGAAAATACAGTATATAAATATGCACCAGAAAATTTAGTGGATTTTAATGGTATATATGTTCAAAATGCTATGGTTGATAATTTGTCAAGTATGCTCGATGCGTATGCTTCCGTTATGGATGGCCAAGATCATTTGAGTGTTTCAAGTGGTTATTTGAGTTATGAACAAGTCTTAGATCAGTATGTCAATGCGTCAAAGGAATTTGCGGGTGTTGATCATTATATGTATGGGGCTGGAAAGAATGAGCAGCAATTAGGGTATACGATTGTTTTAGATGGTCAAAATGAGTGGATAGAGCTTTGTAAGCAGCATCTAAATGAAGATATGGACTATACGCAAGTCGAAGAAGAATTGTCTAAGGAAAATAAAAATCGTGTAGAATGGATATTGGAAAATGCGTATCGCTATGGTTTTGTGGTGCGTTATGGAAAAGGTCATGAAAAGAAGACGGGACATTGGTATTTGCCATTTGTACTTCGATATGTGGGTATAGAGAATGCTAAGATCTTGCATGATGGTGATAAGAGTATGGAACAAATGTCTTTTCAAGATGAACTGAATTAGGGGTAATTTATGAAAATTGTGGTTGTGAGTGATTCTCATGGAAGAAATGATATATTAAATGTGATTCGTGAAAAACATCCAGATGCAGGATTATTTATTCATTGTGGAGATTTAGAGGATGATCCAATGTTTTATCCAGGCTATATCGTTGTTCGTGGAAACAATGATTATTATGGTCGCTTTGAAGATGAAAGAATTATTCCAATTGGTAAGCATCGTATTTATGTTACGCATTCGCATCGTTTCTCGTATTTTTCAAGAAGCGAACAGCTTTCAAATAGGGCAAAAGCATTGGATTGTGATATAGTATGTTTTGGACATACGCACGTTGCCTATTTGGATCAAGTGAATGGAATAACATTATTGAATCCAGGATCTTTATCGCATGCAAGGGATGGAAGACCATGTAGTTATGCGATTTTAGATATAGATGAAAATGAAATTCGGGTTGAATTTAAGTTTGAGCCTGAATGGTAAGAAAGAAGGAAATTTATGTACAAAATTAGTGAGCTTTATGATTTAGATCATACTTTGGCTAAGGATTACTTGGCACAGTTTGAATATCCTTGGCAAGCCTTAGCTGGAATCAAAGAATTGATTTTGGAATTAGGAAAAAACTTAGGGGAAGATTATGTGGAAGTCAAAGAGCATGTTTGGGTTCATAAAACTGCTCATGTATTTGAAAGTGCTTATTTAGGTGCTCCATGTATTATTGGTCCTAAAACGGAAGTGCGTCATTGTGCCTTTGTTCGTGGTAGTGCTTTGGTTGGAGCAAATTGTGTTGTTGGAAATAGTGTGGAATTAAAAAACTGCATCTTATTTGACAATGTAGAAACCCCTCACTATAACTATGTTGGGGATAGTATTTTAGGATATCATTCTCACTTAGGTGCTGGTGGTATCACAAGTAATTTGAAGAGTGCTCGTGATAATATCATCTTGAGAAGAAAAGATGAGAATTATAATGTGGTTGAAGAATTTGAAACGGGATTAAGAAAAATCGGTGCTTTCATGGGTGACTATGTAGAGGTTGGATGTAA
>ERZ1673741.2985-NODE-2985-length-11027-cov-4.719285_pt1 | contig 11027 bp, 10 predicted proteins | sample MGYA00580209_ERZ1673741 | MGnify/ENA primary metagenome ERZ1673741 (study PRJEB41218, sample SAMN15661754) | gut metagenome | host: Homo sapiens | place: Canada: London | collected 2015-08-20/2019-03-30 | study: EMG produced TPA metagenomics assembly of... | reverse complement strand
AGACCATATTTAGTATTCCATGCAGCAGCACATAAACACGTTCCATTAATGGAAGTTAGCCCATTAGAAGCAATAAAAAACAATGTTTTAGGAACACAAAATGTAGCAGATTGTGCAGATAAATTTGGAACAAAGAGATTTATTTTAATATCGACAGATAAGGCCGTAAACCCTACAAATATAATGGGTGCAAGTAAGAGAATGTGTGAAATGGTAATTCAAGCAAAAAATAAAACTAGCAAAACAGAATACGCAGCAGTTAGATTTGGAAACGTTTTAGGAAGCAATGGCTCAGTTGTTCCATTATTTAAGAAACAAATAAAAGAAGGCGGACCAGTTACAGTTACCCACAAAGACATAACAAGATTTTTCATGACAATACCAGAAGCGGTTGGACTTGTGTTACAAGCCATGACTTATGCAAAAGGTGGAGAAGTGTTTGTACTAGACATGGGAGAGCCTGTAAAAATATATGATTTAGCAGTAAGCTTAATAAAATTATCAGGACTTCAACCAGATATAGACATTCCAATAGAAATAACAGGACTTCGTCCAGGTGAAAAACTATACGAAGAATTGCTAATGTCTGAAGAAGGCTTGGAACACACAAAACACAACAAAATATTTGTTGCAGAACCACTTGATATTCCAGCCGAAGAAGTAAATAAAAGAGTTGAAATGTTAAGAGAATTTGTACAAACAGAAAACCATACAATGGAAGAAATCAAGAAGGTAGTAAAAAAGGCGGTACCAACATTTGTTGAGGCAGAAGAAAAAAATAAAAAAATAATAAACTACAAACAAGAGCTTGAAAAAATAGAAGCAAGACAAATGCAAGAACATGAGTTAATGCCAAAAGAAGCTTAGAATTATGGATGAAAGAAGGAATTTGTTATGAATAAGAAAATTTATTTAGCTTCACCACATATGTCTGATGAAGGATATGAACAAGAATACGTAAAAGAGGCATTTGATACAAACTGGATTGCTCCACTTGGAGAAAATGTAAACAAATTTGAAGAAGAACTTGCAAGTTATGTTGGAACAAAATATGCAGCAGCATTATCAGCAGGAACAGCAGCAATACATATGGCTTTTAAAGCACTAGACGTAAAAGAAGGAGACATAGTATTTTGCTCAAGCTTAACATTCTCTGCAACAGCAAACCCAATAACATATCAAAATGCAACACCGGTATTCATAGACAGTGAACCAGAAACATGGAATATGGATCCTAAGGCATTAGAAAAAGCATTTGAAAAATATCCACATCCAAAGGCTGTAATAGTAGTTCATTTATATGGAACACCAGCAAAAATAGAAGAAATAAAAGCAATTTGCGATAAACATGGAGTGCCACTAGTAGAAGATGCAGCAGAAAGCTTAGGCTCAACATATAAAGGAAAAGAAACAGGAACATTTGGAAAATACGGAATTTATTCATTCAACGGAAATAAAATAATAACCACAAGTGGTGGCGGAATGTTAGTTTCAGAAGACGAAGAAAAAATTGCAAAAGTAAGATTTTGGTCAACACAAGCAAGAGAAAAAGCACGTCATTATGAGCATAAAGAAATAGGATATAACTACAGAATGAGTAACATAGTAGCTGGAATTGGAAGAGGACAATTAAAAGTTATAGATTTAAGAATAAAACAAAAAACAGACATATACAACAGATACAAAGAAGCATTCAAACAAATACCAGATATAGAAATGCAACCAACACCAGTAGACACAGTACCAAACCACTGGTTATCTGTAATAACATTAAAAGCAAATTCAAAAGTAAAACCACTAGACATAATGGAAGCACTAGAAAAAGAAAACATAGAATCAAGACCAGTATGGAAACCAATGCACATGCAACCAGTATTTGCAAAATGCGATTTCATAAAAGTTGCAGACAAAGCGGTATCAGAAGACTTATTTACAAGAGGAGTATGTTTGCCATCTGATACAAAAATGACAGAAGAAGAACAAAACAGAGTTATTAAAACCATAATAGACTTATGGAAATAATAGAAAAGGAAATGTTATGTACGCAAAATATATAAAAAGAATATTAGATTTTATATTAAGCTTAATAGCACTAATAGTTTTATCTCCAGTGTTGCTAGTAGTAGCAATACTGGTTAGAATAAAACTAGGAAGCCCAATAATATTCAAACAACAACGTCCTGGAAAAGACGAAAAAATATTTACACTATACAAATTTAGAACAATGACAGATAAAAAAGACGAAAATGGAAACTTACTTCCAGACTCAGAAAGACTAACGAAGTTCGGTAAAGTGCTAAGAAGCACAAGTTTAGATGAATTACCAGAACTTGTGAACATACTAAAAGGAGATATGAGCATAGTAGGACCGAGGCCTTTGCTAATAAGAGATATGTTGTTTATGACAGACGAACAGAGAAAAAGACATACTGTTAGACAAGGTTTAACAGGACTTGCTCAAATTAATGGAAGAAACAACATAAATTGGGAAGAAAAATTAGAATATGATTTGCAGTACATAAAAAATATAACATTTGTAGGAGATGTGAAAATAATTTTTAAAACTGTATTGAAAGTTTTAAAAAGAGATGATATAAATACAGATGGTATGGACACAGCAGAAGACTTATGTGATTATTTGTTAAGAACAAATAAAATAACAGAAAAAGAATATAAAGAAAAATTGAGAACGCAGGTAAAATTGTAATGAAAAAACAAGAAATAGAAGGATGGAAATATTATAATCATGCAGCTATTCCAACGACTGCACCACATGAAAAGCCAAATATGAAACCATTAGAAGACGGTTCAATATGGAAAATGGCTGGTGGTAAACCACTGTTTGTTAGATATTGTACTGATTGGGATTGCAAAGAAGAAACTGAATGGTGGTATGTGATAAAAGATACACCGTTTATTTTAGAAGAATCCTCAAAAAGTGTAAGAAAAGAGATTAGAAGAGGACTAGATAAAGTTAAAGTTGAAGTAATAAACCCAATGCAATATAAAAAGGAGATAGAAAAAATATATCACTTGGCTGTTTGTAATTATAAAAATCCAGAGGTATCATCTAAATTTGTTTTAAAAGAGAGTAGTGATAAAGAAGAATGGATAGGTGCTTTTGATAAAGAAACAAATGAATTGATTGGATATAAAGTTGCAGTTAAACATAGAGATTATATAGAGATGAAAACATCTAAAGTAAATCCACAATATTTGAGAGATAATGTTTTTGCAGTAATGAATTATTGGCAAATCTTGAACTATATAAATTCTGGTTTATATAGATATATGTGTGATGGCGAAAGAAACATTTTACATGACACTAATTACCATGATTATCTTATAAAAAAATTTGGATTTAGAAGAGTGTATTGCAAATTAAATATTAAATATAAAAATTATATAACGGTAATAGTAAATTGCATATATCCTTTTAGAAAAATAATAGAAAAAGTTAATAAAAAATTCATAAAAAGAATATATGGTGTTTTAAAAATGGAGGAGATAAGAAGAAAATATGAATAAAATAGTTTCAGTTATAATGCCATCCTTTAATACTGGAAGATTTATTAAAGAAGCAATTAATTCAGTAATAAATCAGACTTACACTAATTGGGAATTAATTATAGTAGATGATTGTTCAAATGACGATACTAATGAAATTATAAATAGTTTTGAAGATTCAAGAATTAAATATTTAAAAAATGACACTAATATGGGGGCGGCTATATGCAGAAACATGGCTTTGAAAGAAGCTAAAGGAAAGTGGATAGCTTTTTTAGATAGTGATGATTTATGGAAAAAGGATAAATTAGAAAAACAAATCAGTTTCATGGAAAAAGGAGGTTATGATTTTAGTTATACGAATTATATTGAAATGGATGAAAAAAGTACTCCTAATGGTATAATAGTAACTGGTCCAAAAAAAATCTCTAAAAATAAAATGTATGACTATTGCTGGCCTGGTTGCTTAACTGTAATGTATAACGCAGAAAAAATTGGATTAATTCAGATTGAGGATATAAAGAAAAATAATGATTACGCAATGTGGTTAAAGATATGCAAAAAGGCAGATTGCTATTTATTAGATGAAGAATTGGCAATGTATAGAAAGAGAAATGGCAGTATTAGTAATCATAAATATTGGAAATTGATAAAATGGCATTATAAACTGTATAGAGAAGCAGAGCATAACAGTATGATAAGAAGTATATTTAATACATGCAGAAATATGATTGGAGGAGTTTACAAAAAAATAAAGTACGTAAAAAATAGTAATTAGTATTATAGTTAAGATATTTTTAGTAAATTACAATAACTGTCATATTATTTAAATTAAAAGTATAACAATGAGGTGAATATGAAATTTGAAATATTATTAAGTTGCATGAATCAAAAAGATTTATCTATAGCAAAAGAATCTAATATAAAGTGTTCTGCAATTGTAATCAATCAATGTAATAATAATAAAATTATTATTAAAGACAAATTAACAATGATTAATACAGAGACTAGAGGACTGTCGAAAAGTAGAAATCTAGCACTTAAGAACTCTGAGGCGGATATATGTTTATTATCTGATGATGATGAGTTTTTTATTGATGATGTTGAGCATGTAATATTAAACATGTATAAAAAAATAGAAGATGCAGATGTCATAATATTTAAAATGAAAGATCGACCTAAAAGATTAGGAAATAAAATAAGAAAGTTAAATAAATATGATTTATTAAAAGTGTCTTCATGGCAAATATCTTTTAAATTAAAATCAATTAAAGATAATAATATAAGTTTTGATGAGAAATTAGGAGCTGGTACAGGAAATGGCGCTGGTGAAGAAAATGATTTTTTATGGAAATGTTATTCTAAAAAATTGAAAATATATTATGTACCAGTTGAAATTGGGACTGTAGCTCAAAAAAAAAGTACTTGGTTTAATGGGTATACAGAGGAATATTTCTATAATAGAGGAAGAACAACTAGGTATATTATGGGAATAAAATTTGCTTTTTTGTATGGAGGATATTTTTTGATATTTAAACATCATATTTATAAAAAAAATATTACATTAAAAAAAGCGTTTAAAAGCATGCTAAAAGGAATGCAAGATAAATTGTGATGTGCATAAAACATGGCACATTAATAAATTTTTTAAATAAATGTAAAGGAAGTAAAAAATATATGAGAGAAAATCAACCAAATAAGCCTCTTGTAAGTGTGATTATACCGACATTCAAAACTAATTGTTCGTTAGAAAAAGCAATTATATCAGTAGTAGAACAATCCTATAATAATATAGAAATTATTGTTGTGGATGATAATTGGCCGGATTCCGAATATCGAAAAATGGCTGAACTTATAGTTGGAAAATTTAAAAAAATACAGTATATTCAGCATCCAGAAAATAAAAATGGTTCAGCAGCAAGAAATACAGGATTTTTACATAGTAAAGGAGAATATATATGTTTTCTTGATGATGATGATTTTTTTTATAAAAACAAAATAGAAAAACAAGTAGATTTTTTATTGAACAATAAGTTTGACGGATGTACATGCTTTTATAAGAAGGATGGCAGGGAAGTCAGATTTGATAGCAAGAAAGACTATAAACTTGAAATTTTGATGAATAATATAACTCCTCAAACCTCATCACTAATGTTGAAAAGGGGAAGCATCGAAGAATTAAAAGGATTTAATGAAACTTACAATAGACATCAGGATTATGAATTTTTGCTAAGATTTTTAGAAAAATATAAATTAGGAACTATACCTGAAATTTTATATGAAAGAGTAAATAATGGAGTTGATAATATTCCTAATGGAGATAAACTTAAGTTAATAAAAGATAAATTTTTAGAAGAATTCAATTATGTAATAGAAGAAGAAAGATATAATGCAAAAAAAATTTATGCAAAAAATTATATGATGGTAATTTTTGTCTATCTAAAGAATAAGCAGATAACAAAAGGAATTAAAATGTTAATTCACATGAGGAATGTATATATTCTACCATATTTAATAAGGAGATGTATTATTGGAGCCGAAGCTCTAATAAAAAAAAGAGGAAACGTAAATGATTAATATTATGAAATATAGAAGCGAAATACTGCTGGCAATATATATGACAATTTTTTCATTAATAAAACCAATACTAATAAAAAATCCAGATAAATCCACATTAATTCTTGCTATTTTGACTTTAATGTTATTGGGAAGTTGGCTATTATTGGAATGGATTTATACGAAAAAAATAACAATTTCGTTGAGATATTTATCATTCATACTAATTATTTATTTTTGGCTATTTTGTGAGGCTATATTTAGAAATAATAGTGTGATTGATGAAATAATATATAAATTTTCTATATATGGAGCAATACCGATATTAATATGTTCAAAGATAAATGATTATAAAAAATTACTATGGTTATATGCAATTTTTTCAATTATTAATGGATTAATTTATTTTTTTGACCCTATAAATTCATATGAAATTTCAGGAGATTATATGAATTTTGGTTTTAGTCAGATGTTACCTGCTTTTACAGGCGGAATAATTTTTCTGTTTATTTTTAAGAAAAAATATGGTGTAATATTTGCTATAGTCTTTTTTATACAGATGTTTTTATATGCTAACAAGGGCGCTACAATATGTGCTGTGTGTTTAATGGCAATTTCATATATATTTTTTAATGATAATAAAAAAATTGTATTAAGAAGGGCATTTATTATAATAATATTATTATGCATAGTTATTTTTAATATTGATGGAGTTTGTGAATGGTTAATTGAAACAATAAAAAGTTTGAATATAGAAACATATTCGTTAATTACTTTTTTAAATATGCTTCAAAACAATGGTGATAAAGTATATCATGTGAGAACAGATATTTGGGAAAGTGCAATTCAACTATTTAATCAGAAAACAATAATAGGTAATGGAATAGGATACTTCGAGGCGAATTTTAATGGATATACACATAATTTCTTTTTAGATATTGCAGTTTCGTCAGGATTAATTGGAATAATAATAATGATGTTTATTTTAGTTATAAGTATAAAAAGAATGATTAAAATACATAATATTTATAAAAAATTCTTTTTAATGATTATGTTTGTTATTGCATTTATACCTATGATGTTCAGCTTAACATATTGGACTGTTATGCCTTTTTGGATATATTTGGCTATTATATTTTGTTCAAAGAAAGAGGAAGTTTTAGGAAATGAAAGAAGAAATGAAGATATTAATAGAAAGTTATAGTACTTGTACTCAGAATGAATCTGGTGGAGTTCAAGTAAGAATAAAAAAAATAGTTGAATTATTAAGAAAAAAAAACATTACGGTTGATTTTTTTGATAAATTTAATACTAAAGTTATTGATTATGACATTTTACATATATTTATGTTAAATATTGAAAATTATGAATTGATAAAATATGCAAAAAAAAATGGATTAAAAGTAGTTATATCAACTATCGTTCCGTTGATTAATGGCTATAAAATAGACATATATAGGAAATTAGTAAAGTTGCCAATACCAACTACATATAAAATATTACTTCAGTCATTACAATTGGCTGATTTACTAATTGTTGAAACTCCAGCTGAAAAAAAATTTTTGATTAAACATTATAATATAGACAAGAATAAAATATATATTATTCCTAACGGTATAGAAAAAGATGAAGTTGCTACGAGAGATATATACAATTATATAGGAGGCGAAAAAAAATATATTCTTCAGGTTGGCAGATTTGATAAAAACAAAAATCAATTAAATACTATTAAAGCATTGAAAAACGAGAATATTGAAGTAGTATTTATTGGTGGACCGCAAAGTAAAAATGATAAATATTATAAAAAATGTCAAGAAGAAGCAAAAAACAAAAAAAATTTTCATTTTTTGGGATGGATTGATAAGAATTCTAAAATTATTAAATCTGCATATAAAAATGCCGAATTAGTAATAGTGCCATCGTTTTTTGAAACATTTGGAATGGTCATTCTTGAAGCAATTGCAGCAGGAAAAAAAATAGTAGTGTCTGAAACATTACCAATATTAGAATATAATATTATCAGTGCGGAGAATACATTTAATCCAAGGAATGTAAATGATATAAAGAAGAAAACAATAAAAGCTTTTTTTAGTGAAAATAATAATATAAATATGCAAAATGTAAATGAAAACTTTGAGTGGAGTAGGATAATTAATAAACATATTAAGTGTTATAAGGAGATATTAGGTGAAAAAGATACTAAAAAAAATATATAAAATATATGTAGACTTGAAAGATGAATATATATGGTATAGTGAGTCAAAAAAAATAATAAAAAATATACAAAAAAATAGGAATCTTAGTGAGTTATCACTAAATGGAAAAAAAATGATATTAATTCCTCATTCGGATGATGAATGGATTGGATGTAGTGGAATAATTAACAGAGTAAAAGGCGAAAGAATAATTTTTTGCAATATGGATATGCAGGGAGGAGATTCAAAAGATCTACATGAAATTAGATATAAAGAGTTGGAAAACACAGTAAATAAATATAATGCAATCCTATATACAATCACAAGTAATAAAATGGATAATTTAAAAAAAATCATTAAAGAGGAACAACCTAAATTTATTTTTGTTCCATTCTTTATAGATTGGCATCCAGAACATATTGAGACAATTAATATTTTATATAACGTGATAAAAATGTTGCAATATGAATGTGAAATTATTGCATACCAAGTATCATTGCCAGTTTTACCAGACTTTATAAATGCTTATGTACCAATGAACAAGGAGGAATTTGATAAAAAATGGAATTACTTTAAAAAGAACTATAAAACACAAATTAAAATTCCATATAAAAGATTTATGTATAATGAAAAGATAAATGGATGTATAGTAAACCAATATGCTTGTGAAGTATTTGTCGTTTGTACTACAAAACAATGGTTAAATTTATATGAAAAGAATTGGATAAATGAAGTAAAAAAAGAAGATATAATTTCTAGTCTCAATTCCATATCAGATACAAGAAAAAAATTAAAAAAAATTTATTTAAAATTAGGAATTGGTGATAAAATAAAGGATGAATTATGAAATTAGAAAGATTTAAAAATGCTAAAAGAAATACTTTTTGGGGAATGATTAGTAAGGGAGTTTTATTAATATTTCCTTTTGCTGTAAAAAATTTAATAATAAAAAATTTGGGAATAGAATATTTAGGATTAAATGGTCTTTTTACATCTATATTAAGCATACTTAATTTAACGGAGCTAGGAGTAGGTAGTGCAATTGTATATTCTATGTATGAGCCTGTAGCTCGAAATGACGAGAAAAAGATATGTGCTTTAATGAATTTGTATAAAAGAATATATAGGTACATAGGACTAGTGGTTTTATGCATAGGAGTTTTATTAATACCAGTATTACCACTATTTATATCAGGAAATGTTCCGAGTAATATTAATATATATATATTGTATAGTATTTATCTTGCAAATTCAGTTATATCATATTGGCTATTTGCATATAAGAATTGTTTATTACAAGTTTATCAAAGAAGCGATATAACAAGTAAAATTACAATTCTACTAAATATTTTGATGTATAGTATGCAAATATGTGTGTTAATATTTGTGCAAAATTATTATGCTTATGTAATAATAATTCCATTATTTAGTATTTTATTAAATATAATTAATGCTTATTATTCAACAAAAATATTTCCTCAATATAAATGTGAAGGTGACATTAATAAAGAAGAATTAAAGAAAATTATAAATAAAGTTGCGGGATTAATGATTAATAAGATAGCATATGCTAGTAGAAATGCATTTGATAGTGTTGTAATTTCGTCTTTTTTAGGACTTGAAATTGTTGCAATATATAATAATTATTATTATATAGTTAATTCATTATCAGCTGTAATGGTGATTTTTACAACTGCGATTTCGGCTGGAATAGGTAATAGCCTCGTAATAGAAAATAAAGAAAAAAATTTAAATGACTTAAATGTTATAAACTTTTTATATATGACATTAGCGGGTTTTGCATTTTCATGCTTAATTGTGTTATATCAGCCATTTATGAGAATTTGGGTTGGCGATAGTTTCTTATTTTCTAATAGCATTATGTTTTGGTTTGCAGAATTCTTTTTAATAGAAAAAACAGAAAATATTATTGGACAATATTTTGATGCAGCAGGTTTATGGTGGAAGGGAAAGTGGAAGGGAATAATTGAAGCTGCTACAAATTTTATATTGAATATTATATTATGTCATTGGTTAGGTGTATCTGGAGTTATTATTGCAACAATTATATCCCTGATTTTTGTCGGTATGCCTTTAACTGTATATTATGTGTATAAAAATGTGTTTGAAAAATCCGCAATTAAATATATTTTTCGTCAATACTTATATAGTATAGCTTTTACGTTGATAGGTATTATGTGTTATGGAATTACTTCTTTTATACCGATTAAAGAAGGTATAATAAATGAAATAGTATCCATGATTGTGAAGTTATTAGTTACAACTATCATTACTGGCTTGACATTTTTATTAATATTTAGAAAAACTATCATATTTAAACAAACGATGATTTGGATAAAAAAACATATAAAAAATTTATAGTATGAGGAGAAAAATTAACATGAAAATCGCAGTTGCAGGAACAGGTTATGTTGGATTATCTATTGCAACACTATTAAGTCAAAACAACGAAGTAGTCGCATTAGATATTATTCCAGAAAAAGTTGAAATGATAAATAAAGGAACAAGTCCAATAAAAGATGAATATATAGAAGATTATTTGAAAAATAAAAATTTAAATTTAAGAGCAACTCTTGATTACAAAGATGCTTTTAAAGATGCAGAGTTTATTGTAATTAGTACACCAACTAATTATGACGATGAAAAGAACTTTTTTGATACTTCAAGTGTAGAAGATATTATACAAAAAGTTATTAGTATGAATATAGAAACAACAATGGTTGTAAAATCTACAATTCCAGTTGGATT
>ERZ1673741.2979-NODE-2979-length-11047-cov-8.900655_pt1 | contig 11047 bp, 6 predicted proteins | sample MGYA00580209_ERZ1673741 | MGnify/ENA primary metagenome ERZ1673741 (study PRJEB41218, sample SAMN15661754) | gut metagenome | host: Homo sapiens | place: Canada: London | collected 2015-08-20/2019-03-30 | study: EMG produced TPA metagenomics assembly of... | reverse complement strand
GATAAAACAGCTCCCACTCGCAAAATACGAAATTTATCTCACTTTCTCGAAGTCTATCTTCATATAAAAATTAAACATTACCTATGCTTGACATTTAATACTTTTTTTGCTAATATATTTGCATATTGTAACGGCTGTGAAAAAGAGGAGTAGCTTGCTTATTCTTTCAGAGAGTGCTCGTTTGGTGGAAGAGTGCAGATGCGGTAGGTGAAGGTAGCTTTTGAGCCGGCAAGGTGAAACTAAGTAGTCTTGTCCGTATATCTGCGTTAAGGATTTGAGTGGCATTATGTTTAATTAATGCAATTTGAGTGGTACCACGGAATTTTTCGCTTTCGTCTCAATTTGAGGCGGAAGCTGTTTTTTTATAAAATTATACCATATTATAAAGGAGAACGTTATGGCAAAAGAACTTGCAAAGCAGTACGACCCAAGCGAGGTTGAGGACCGTACCTATAAGTTTTGGTGTGATAAAAAGTATTTTCATGCTAAAAGAGAAAAAGGCAAAAAGACTTATACAATAGTTATTCCGCCTCCTAATATTACCGGCCAGCTTCATATGGGCCATGCACTTGATAATACGCTTCAGGATATTCTTATCCGTTATCACAGAATGGCAGGCTACGATACATTGTGGCTTCCCGGCACCGACCATGCTTCTATCGCAACAGAGGCTAAGATTGTTGAGGCTATGCGTAAAGAGGGTATTACTAAGGATGACCTTGGACGTGAAAAATTTCTTGAACGTGCATGGGATTGGAAAAAACAATACGGCGGCAGAATTATTGAACAATTGAAAAAAATGGGTTCGTCCTGCGATTGGGACAGAGAACGCTTCACTCTTGACGAGGGTTGCAGTAAGGCTGTAAGAGAAGTATTTGTAGGACTTTATGAAAAGGACCTCATTTATCGTGGTAACCGTATGGTAAATTGGTGCCCTCATTGTAATACATCTATTTCAGATGCCGAGGTTGAATATGAGGAAAAGGACTCTAATTTCTGGCATCTTCTTTATGAAGTTAAGGAAACAGGCGAAAAGCTTGAACTCGCAACTACACGTCCTGAAACTATGCTCGGCGATACCGCAGTTGCAATTAACGGTGATGACCCAAGATATAAGCATCTCCACGGCTGTCACGTTATTCTTCCGCTTTTAAATAAGGAAATTCCTATTGTATGTGACGAGCATGCAGATATGACTAAGGGTACAGGTGTTGTTAAAATTACTCCTGCTCACGACCCTAACGACTTTGAGGTAGGGCTTCGTCATAACCTTCCTATTATCCGTACATTCACTTATGACGGTCATATGACAGGCAAGGCTGATAAAGAGGCTGCCGATGAAATTATTAAAAGCGGTAAGGCTACTCAAAACGAGCCTGAAGTACTCGATTGCGGCAAATATGCAGGTATGACTACTCTTGAAGCAAGAAAGGCTATTCTTGCAGACCTTGAAGCAGGCGGATATATTAAAGAAATTGAACCGCTTAAACACGATGTAGGTACTTGCTACAGATGCCACACTAATATTGAACCTATGGTTTCAAAGCAGTGGTTTGTTAAAATGGACCCTCTTGCAGGTCCGGCTATTGACGCTGTTGAAAACGGAGATATTAAATTCGTTCCTGAAAGATTTAAGAAAAATTATATGAGCTGGATGCGTGGCTCTCGTGATTGGTGCATTTCACGTCAACTTTGGTGGGGTCACAGAATTCCTGCTTGGTACTGTGATGATTGCGGCGCTACAACCGTTTCCAAAGAGGACCCTTGCAAGTGCTCGCATTGCGGCAGTGAAAATATTCATCAAGACTCTGACACATTGGATACTTGGTTTTCATCTGCTCTTTGGCCGTTCTCAACTCTCGGTTGGCCTGATAAGACAGAAGATTTAGAACATTATTATCCTACCAATACCCTTGTTACAGGCTATGATATTATCGGCTTTTGGGTTTCACGTATGATTTTTTCAGGCCTTGCTTATACCGATAAAGCACCGTTTGATACCGTTCTTATTCACGGCCTTGTACGTGATGCTCAGGGCAGAAAGATGTCTAAATCTCTCGGCAACGGTATTGACCCGCTTGAGGTTATTGATGAATACGGCGCAGATGCATTGAGATTTACTCTTGCAACAGGTAATTCACCGGGTAACGATATGCGTTTTTCAGACGAAAAGGTTAAGGCGTCACGTAACTTTGCAAATAAACTTTGGAACGCTGCTCGTTTTGTATTGATGTATCTTACAGATGATTTCAAATATAACGGACTTCCAAGTGATCTTGCAGTTGAGGACGAATGGATTGTATCTAAGGTTAATACCCTTGCTAAAGATGTTACCGATAACCTTGAAAAATATGAGCTTGGAATTGCTATTCAAAAGCTTTATGATTTCATTTGGGACGTTTTCTGCGATTGGTATATCGAAATTGCAAAAATCAGACTTCAGGGTGATGACGAAAAGGCAAAGGATACTGCTAAAAGTGTTCTTGTATATGTACTTACCGATATTCTTAAGCTTCTTCATCCGTTTATGCCGTTTATTACCGAAGAAATATATCAGGCTATCCCTCACGATTGCGAATCGATTATGATTTCAAAGTGGGTAGAATATGACGAAAGCCTTTGCTTTGCCGAAAATGAGGCTAAGATGGAAATTCTTATGAGTGCTATCCGTGCTATTCGTAACCGTAGAGCAGAGATGAATATTCCTCCAAGCAAAAAAGCTAAGGTTTATGTTGAAACTGAGAAAACAGAACTTTTCTCTGCCGGTGTTGACTTTATTAAACGTCTTGCTTCTTCAAATGATGTTGAGGTTAAATCAAGCTTTGACAATCTCGGCAATACCGTAACAATCGTTACCGATAACGCCAAGATTTATATTCCAATGGGCGATCTTGTCGATTTTGAGGCAGAGCGTAAGCGTCTTGAAAAAGAACTTGCTCAGGCGCAGGATAAGCTTGACTTTATCAATAAAAAGCTTTCTAATCCGGGATTTGTTAATAAAGCGCCCGAAAAGGTAGTTAATCAAAACAAAGAGGATGCCGCAAAGCTTGAGGATAAGATTGCAAATATTAAAAATTCTATTGATTCTTTGGGTAAATAAATGAATTACGATAACGCTTTGAATTTAATACTTCAAAAGCAAAGCCTCGGTATTAAACCGGGGCTTACTCGTATTTATGAGCTTTTGAATAAAATGGATAATCCTCAGGATAAGATAAATATTATTCATATTGCAGGTACTAACGGAAAGGGCACTACTGCCGCCGCACTTTCAAATGCACTTATCAAATCAGGCAAAAAGGTTGGTCTTTTTACTTCTCCTTGGACTGAAGATTACCGTGAGCAAATAAAAATTAACGGTAATATGATTACCGAGGAAGAATTTGCATTCTATGTAGAAAAATATATCGATTGCGATGCTACCGAATTTGAACTTGTAACTGCTATTATGTATAAATATTTTGCAGACGAAAATGTGGATTTCGCCGTTGTAGAATGCGGAATGGGTGGTAAGGGCGACGCTACAAATGTTGAGAAAAAGAATATTTCAATTATAACATCGGTTGCAATTGACCATACAGCCTTTCTCGGCAACACTCTTGATGAAATTGCGGCTGAAAAATCCGGAATTATTAAGCCTGACTCAGTTTGTATTCTTTATCCCAACCCTAAATGTGAGCGCATTTTCGAAAAAGTGTGCAGTGATAATAATACCAAACTTATTAAAATCAATGATTTTGGCGATGCTTTGAAAAATGATATTGCTTGTGCTCAGGCGGCTTTAAATGAAATCGGCTTAGATATTGAGGCTAAAAATCCAAACCTTCCGGCAAGGCAAAGTAAAGTCGGCAATATCCTTGTTGACGGCGGTCATAATGAGGATGCGGCTCGTGCTCTTGCACCTAAAATTAATAATGAAGTTGCCGTTGTTGCAATGATGAAAGATAAAAATGTTGATGCTTATTTATCATTAATTGCACCTAAGTGTAAAGCGATTTATGCAACGCAGGTTGATAACGCTCGCTCAATGAGTGCAAGTGAACTTGCTTTTGTTGCAAAAAAATATTGTGATAATGTTTTTACGGTCGATAATGCCGAAAAAGCAATCACGCTTGCTAAGCAAAATAATCTCTCACTTGTATGCGGTTCGTTTTATCTTTATCGGCAAATTAGAAAAGAATTAAATTAAATACAAATTTTGATAAATTATTCAATACCAATCTGTTAGTATTATCGCAGATTGGTATTTTTTTATTGGAGTGACAAATATGAACGTTACGATTGAAAGCAGCGGTAGTGTTGTTATTGCTTATCTTATCGGCGAAATAGACCACCATACGGCAGGCGAGGTTAGGGAAAAAATAGATGATACCCTTATGTTTGTAAAGCCGAAGACTTTAATTCTTGATTTTAAAAATGTCAGCTTTATGGACTCCTCCGGAATAGGTCTTGTTATGGGCAGATACAGATTGCTTCAAAGCATTAATCCCGCTTGTCAAATCGAAATTAAAAACGTAACCCTGCAAACTAAAAAAATTATGGAACTTGCAGGTCTTTCATCAATTGCAAAAATTAAGGAGAATGAAAATGAATACAAAAAAGCTAATTAATGAATTTAAACTTACAATCGACAGTAAAAGTGTAAATGAAGCCTTCGCACGTGTTGCCGTTTCCGCATTTGTAACCCCTCTTGACCCAACACTTGAGGAAATCGCAGATTTAAAAACGGCAGTCAGCGAGGCGGTTACAAACTGCATAGTCCACGCTTATAAGGATACATACGGCAAAATATTTATATCGGGAAAACTTTTTGACGACAATACAGTAAAAATTGTAATAAGGGACAAGGGTTGCGGAATCGTAGATGTTTCTCAGGCAATGACTCCGCTTTTTACAACAGGTGAGGGTGACCGTGCAGGTCTCGGCTTTACTGTTATGGAAAGCTTTTGCGATAAAATAAACGTTAAGTCTAAGCTGACCTTTGGCACAACCGTAACCCTTTCTAAAAAAATTGAGGGCAAATCAAAATGGTAACAGACCGTGATAAAATGATTGAGAATAATATCGGCTTGGTTCATTCTATTGCCAATCGATTTAAGGGCAGAGGGGTGGACTATGACGATTTATTCCAAAGCGGTTGCGTAGGCTTGATTAAAGCAGTTGATAATTTTGACGAAAGCCGTGGCTTTGCTTTTTCAACTTATGCCGTTCCCGTAATAATGGGCGAAATTAAACGTATTTTTCGTGACGGCGGCGCAGTGAAAGTCAGCCGAAGTTTAAAGGAAAAGGCTATTAAGGCTCAGTCACTTCGTGAAAAATTTATTAATGATAAAATGCGAGAGCCGACTGTCACAGAATTGTCTAATCTTCTTGATTGTCCGCCTGAGGAAATACCTGAAATTTTGGGCGTTATTGCTCCTATGGTATCACTCAGCACTTCAAGCGATGACGGTGAATATACTATAGATGTACCCGTTGATGAGAGTGATGAGATTTTTAATCGCTTAATTGTTCACCGACTTTTTAAATTTCTTGACGATACGGAAAAGGCAATAGTTGATATGCGCTATTATAAGGGTTTTACTCAAGCAAAAACCGCCGCCGCACTCGGCATTTCTCAGGTGCAGGTTTCCCGCAAAGAAAAATCTCTCCTCCAAAAGCTTCGTAAATATGTAGAGTAAAATAAGACACTATGCTTTTTTCAACATAGTGCCTTTATTTTTTAATTTAATATACTGTTGACATAAATTGAAATAATATTTATAATTTAAATATATTATTTTATTTGTAATAAGGTGATTTTATGAAAAAAGTATTAAGTTTGCTTCTGTCATTAACTATGCTTTTGAGCATTGTGTCAGTAGTTGATTTTTCGGCTTATGCCGACACATTAACCACTGGCAAGTGCGGCAAAAATGTAACATATTCGTTTGATACCGAAACAGGTGTACTTACAATCAACGGTGAAGGCGATATGGAAAACTATAATTATAATAATTATAAAAATAATCCATTTTATAAAAAATCTAACATTAAAACGGTAATCATTAAAAATGGTGTAACAAGTATTGGTAGTTATGCATTCGAAGATTGCACAAGCTTAACAAGCGTAACAATACCAAATAGCGTAACAAGTATTGGTGATTGGGCATTTGATGGTTGCACAAGTTTAACAAGCGTAACAATACCAAATAGTGTAACAAGTATTGGCTCTAGTGCATTTAGATATTGTACAAGTTTAGCAAATATAACAATACCTGATAGTGTGATAAATATTTTGGGTAATGTATTTATTTATTGCGATAGTTTAACATCAATTGAAGTTTCAGATAATAATAAAAATTATTCTTCGGTTGACGGAGTTTTGTTTAATAAAGATAAGTCAGAATTGATTACATATCCTGCCGGTAAAACGGATAGTGAATATGCAATACCAAACGACGTAACAGGTATTGGTGGTTCTGCATTTTATGGTTGCTCACGTTTAACAAGTGTAACAATCGGAAATAGTGTAACAAGTATTAGTGATTATGCATTTTCCGATTGTACAAGTTTAGCAAGCATAACAATACCAAATAGTGTAAATAGTATCGGCGGTTGGGCATTTTGCTATTGCGAAAGCCTAACTGATGTATATTACAATGGCACAAAAGCACAATGGAAATCAATAAGTATTTATTATACACAAAATAGCTGTCTTACAAGTGCAGTTATTCATTGCAACGATGGTGTTACATTTGAAAATAAATCAATAACCCAAGATAATGTGAAATATGTTGTGAGTGAAAACAATGCGTATGTATCCGGATATTCAGGTAACCCTAATTCTGTAAGAATTCTTGATAAAATTACATATGGCGGAGTTGAAGTTCCTGTAACAAGTATTGTTAATAAAGCATTTGAAAATTGTAAAGATTTAGAAAGTGTAACAATACCCGATAGTGTAGCAAGTATTGGCGATTATGCATTTCGTGATTGCACAAGCTTGACAACTGTAACAATAGGCAATAGCTTAAAATATATCCATTGGGGTACATTCTACAATTGTAGAACTTTAAAAAGTATAACAATGCCTGATAGCATAACAGATATCGCTCATTATGCATTTTACAATTGCGCTAGTTTAACTGATGTATATTATAGCGGAACAAAAGCACAGTGGAAATCAATAAGCGTTAGCACATATAATAGTTATTTGACAAATGCAATTATTCATTGCAGTGACGGTGGTATATTCAGTGGTGAAATTACCGTAACGATTGATGGCTTAAAATATAAACTTGAAAGCGACAATACTGCTTCGGTTGTAGGATACACAGGCAATCCTAAAAGTGTGAATATTTCGAAAACAATAACTTATGCAAACGAAACGCTGATTGTAACAAGTATCGGTAGCTCTGCGTTTTTAGCTTGTGAAAGTTTAACAAGTATAACAATACCTGATAGTGTAAATATTATTGGTGATTTTGCATTTTCAAATTGTAATAAACTGACGAGTATAATTATATTCAATAAAGAATGTAGTCTTGTGAACTCGGGATTATCTAAAAAAACAGAAATAATAAGTTTTTATGGCTCACAGGCAATCAATTATGCAAAATCAAACGGAAACCCGTATTCTGAAATAAACTGCAATGATTATGGATTGGAACATAGTTACGAAAGTCAAATATTAACAAAACCGACTTGTAAAGAAAAGGGATTAAGAGAGTTTACTTGCAGCAGATGTTCAGACAAATATACCGAAGAAATTGCGCCACTTGGCGGAGAACATATTTACAAAAGTGAAATTTTTAAAGAGCCAACTTGTACAGAAAAAGGCACAACAAGATATACCTGCACTCGTTGCGGTGATAGTTATGATAAAGAAGATATATCCGCATTAGGTCATAATTACGTATCAAAGGTGCTCACTCAACCTACCTGTACAGAAAATGGTACAACAAGATATACTTGTTCCCGTTGCGGCGATACATACGATGTGGAAGTTGATGCAATGGGAGATACTCATAATTACGTATCAAATGTACTTGCTCAACCGACGTGCACAGAAAAGGGTACAACAAGATACACTTGTTCCCGTTGCGGTGATAGTTATGATAAAGAAGATATAGCTGCATTAGGTCATAATTATGTATCAAAGGTACTTACGCAACCGACTTGCACAGAAAAAGGCACAACAAGATATACCTGCACCCGTTGTAATAATTATTATGACAAAGAAGACATTGAAGAATTAGGGCACGATACAAAGATTGTTGAAAGAGTTGAGCCTACTTTAACGGAAGACGGCTTTTACCGTGTTGAGTGCCAACGTGATGGCTGTGGATATAGCAGCAGTCACCCACTTGAACAGTTGACTCTCGGATATAATCAAAAGGTTAAGTCAAACGGCAGCGATACATATAAAATCGAAATGGATAAATCGGGCTATTTGATTTTTGATTTTGAGGGCGAAAGCCAAGAGTGGAATATCAATATCTATGATGAAGATTATAACAAAATAGATACTCTCAAGCCGGTTTATAAGGAATTTTATAAAAAATCTTATCTTCAAATCAGCCTTGGCTCAAATGTTCCTAACAAGAATCAAATAGTAGCGCTTTTTGCAGGAAAATATTATGTTGAAATCGACCGTCTTAATAATGCAACAAATGATAATTTCTCAGGAAATTATACATTTTCAATTGATTACAGCCCTGCAAATGAAACAATAAAAGAAACAAAGAATGATTTTTATTATGACGCTCCGACTGCTAAGAATATAGAGCTAAATAAAATCTATAACGGATTTTTAGGCGCTAAGTATGCTTGTTATAACTATGTCGGCAACCCGATACTTACAACCGATGAAAGAGACGCATATAAAATTGAAATACCCAAAGGCAGTGGTCTATCTCAATTCAGCGTGACCTTATCATCAAAAGCATTTGCACCTTTAGGCTCAAATTGCACATTGATATTATATAATTCGGAATTTGAGCCGTATGACGGATTTAAGCCGTTGACTGTTTCTCTTAACTCAACATTAAATGAAACGATTTATTTATATGAGGGTACATACTATATAGCTGTTGTGAATGATAATTCTCCTATAGAATATACCTTTACAACGACGTTTAAACCGCAAGGCACATTTACCTGTGTTGAGCATAAGGGAAAATTGGTGAACACAGTAAATCCTACTTGTACTCAAAACGGATATAATTCTTACGTTTGCCAAATTTGCGGTGCAAAATACAATGAAATTATACCTGCTTATGGGCATAATGCTGTAATTGACTATGAGGTTGCGCCTACTCTTGTAAGCTCTGGCTTAACAAGAGGCTCTCACTGTTCAATTTGCGGAGCAGTAATTACTCCTCAAACGGTTATACCGCAAATTTCTGCGCCTACTCAACCAATAGTCACTCCGACTACATCGGCAAAAGCTGTAGCTAAGCCAAAATCAGCTAAATTTAAAAAGGTGAAAGCGGCTAAAAAGGCAGTATCTGTTGAGTGGAAAAAGGTCAGCGGTGTAAAGGGTTATCAAATTCAGGTTGCAACAGACAAGAAATTCAAGAAGAATAAGAAAACCGCAACCGTTAAAAAACAAAAGACAACGAAAGTAACTATTAAAAAACTTAAGGCTAAGAAAAAATACTATGTTCGTATCCGTACATACAAAACAGTAAAAGGCAAAAAGGTATATTCCTCTTGGTCAAAGGTTAAAACAGTCAAAACAAAGTAAAAAAAATACCCCCGACACTTGATTGTGTCGGGGGTATTACTGTATATGATATTATAACTGCGCCAAATCATACGGCGTTTTTTGATAAACAAAATAATTAAGCCAATTGCTGAATATTATATTCGCCGAACTTTTCCAGCTCATAATCGGAACGGACTTGTCATCATCATTAGGAAAATAATTATAAGGCACGTCAATATCAAGACCTTTTTCCTTATCCCTAAAATATTCTTTGGCAAGTGTGTCCCTGTCATATTCGCTGTGACCTGTTACAAAAAATTGCCTGCAATCCATATCGGATATAATATGAACGCCCGATATTTCGCTGTATGAAATAACCTGAAGCTGTTTAACAAGCGCAATATCCTGAAGCCTCGTCTCTGTATGCCTTGAATGAGGAACATAGTAAACATCATCAAGTCCTCTCATAAGCGGATGGGTAATATCAAGTGACTTGTGAGGGAATACGCCAAACATTTTCTTTTTTAGCGGATATTTCTTAATACCGTAATGATAGTAAAGCCCTGCCTGAGCACCCCAGCAAATATGAAAGGTGGAGTAAACATTTTTTTTGCTCCATTCCATAATCATACAAAGTTCGTCCCAATAGTCAACTTGTTCAAATTCAAGATGCTCAACGGGTGCTCCCGTAATAATCATTCCGTCATACTTGTTGTCTTTTATATCATCAAATGTATTATAGAATTTTGCCATGTGTATTCTTGAAACATTTTTTGCCTTATGGCTTTTAACTTGAAGAAAATCAATATCAAGCTGCAAAGGAGAATTACTTAGTAATCTCAAAAGCTGCGTTTCCGTTTCAAGTTTTGTCGGCATTAGGTTAAGTATAATGATTTTCAAAGGTCTGATATCCTGCATATTAGCCCTTGACTTGCTCATAACAAATATATTCTCTATTTCCAAGTTTTGCTTAGCCGGCAATTCATCGTCAATACGAATTGGCATAATATCAGCCCCTTTCTTTAAGCGTTTATACATTATAACAAAACTTAATGCAAATTTCAATATCTATAATAATGTATATTAATATTATCTGTAACAATTATTTATTAATTCAATACTATATATTAATAGGCTAATCGTATATCTTGTGCTATTTAAAAATACAATATGTACCTTGAAATGTTACAAAATGATACCGTTTACATCATATAGTATCAAATTGTAGTAAAATGTGCACATAAATGTTGAATTTTGTTATAAATTTATGTCAATATCATAAAATACGTAAAAAAATCCGAAAAACCTGTTGACAAAGGAGAGAATAGGTGGTAATATGTGTAAGTCGCAACGAGA
>ERZ1673741.2964-NODE-2964-length-11114-cov-4.504114_pt1 | contig 11114 bp, 9 predicted proteins | sample MGYA00580209_ERZ1673741 | MGnify/ENA primary metagenome ERZ1673741 (study PRJEB41218, sample SAMN15661754) | gut metagenome | host: Homo sapiens | place: Canada: London | collected 2015-08-20/2019-03-30 | study: EMG produced TPA metagenomics assembly of... | reverse complement strand
ATATCTCCAAAAACATTTTCTTCTATATAAGCAATACTTTTAGGAAGAACTAAGTCTATGGAATGTCTTAAATAATTAAATGCATCTTTATCTATTTTATTTATGCCTTCTGAAATTATTAATTTAATAAAATAACAATCACTAAAAGCATTAGCTCCAATTTCAGTAACTGGTAAATTATTATATTCACTTGGGACTATTATTGTTGATACAAAAGTATTTTTTTCAATTCTTAAACCAACGACTTTATAACTTATATTATCGGGGTTAAGTTCATACACTAGCTTATCTGTAGTAGATTCATATCCGCATCTTGTACATATTCCTTGATTGTCATATGTATGTCCTAATGCTTTAATTTCTTTTGTACCAAGCTTTTCATGACAAATTGTACATTCTTCATGCTTACTTCCGTTTTCTGTACATGTTGCCTTAACATCTACTATCCACATTGTTTCTTTGTGTTTACATTTGTTGTTGCAACTAGTAAATACAAATGTCATCATAATAGTAAGTAATATGTAAGATATATTTCTTAACTTCATCTTTTTCGCTCCTTTTTAAAATAGACTTTTATATCTATTACAAGCACTCATGTTACATTATACTATTTATTTTTAAAAAATTCAATTATTTTTATTTACTGTTTTTATAATACCATACTATTTTGTTGACATTTCCGCCCCAATCATCATCCCACTTATCTGGTTTCCCTGGTGCTACACAATATACTGTCAAATTGGCGCAATTGTTAAATACATAGCTTCCCATATATCCTACATTTATCGGTATTACTATGCTTGTTAAACTTGTACAACCCTCAAATGCATAATCCCTTATGGTATCTATACTGGTTGGTATTTCAATATTTGTTAAACTTTTGCATTCACTAAATGCATAATATCCTATGACTGTAACACTATCTGGAATTACAACGCTTTTTAAATTTTCACATTTATAAAAAACATAACTTTCTATATAATTTATACTGTTTGGGATTTCTATACTTGTTAAACCCGTGCATTCATTAAATGCATAACTCTTTATGCTTGTAACGCAATTTGGTATTACCAAGTCTGTTAAACTATAACACTTTGAAAATGCATAACTTTCTATACTTGTAACACTATCTGGAATTTTGGTTTTTTTGCAACCAGATATTAATTTATTTGATTTTGTTTCTATTATTGCATTACAATCTAGTCTTGAATCGAATATCGGATTTTTTTCATCTACTGTCATGCTTGTTAAACCTGTGCAGCCTGAGAATGCACCAATACCAATAAGTTCAACATTTTTTGAAAGTTTTATACTTGTTAAATTCCTGCATTCTGAAAAAGCATTTTCACCTATAACTACAACACTTTCAGGAAGTTCTATATTTTTTAAGCCTGTACAGCAACTAAATGCTTCATAACCTATAACTGATATATTATCAGATATGTTAACACTTTTTATCCTTGTTTCTTTTTTAAAAGCTTCATTTTTTATTGCAACTACTGGATACCCTTTGTACTCTTTAGGTATTATAATTGCTAAATTGCTTTTATCATTTTCATCGTGATCTATCCCAGTTACTATATAATATGTATACTCAGGTCCCATTTCAAATTCTAATTCAGCTTGTTTTAATACATCACCACACCTTGTACAAATTCCATTTTTATTGTATTTGTGTCCAAGAACAGGTATTTCTTCGGTAGCAAGTATTTCGTGACATTTTGCACACTCTTTATGTTTGCTACCTTTTTTTGTACATGTTTCTGTAGCATCTACTATCCAATCTGATGATACATGTTTACATTCTTTTTTACAACTACTAAATACAAACATCATTATAATAACAAATAATACATATGTTATTTTTCTTAATCTCATTTCTTTTTCCCCTTTTTATTTACTACATATTTAATTATACTATTTATTTTTTTAAATTTCAATCGTTTTTATAATTACATATACAAAAAGTATTCTATATCAATTATTAGATACAGAATACTTTTTATTCATTACAACTATTAAAATTATTTTAATAATTTATTAACTTATAAGCCTAATTCATTTTCATCAATAGTTTCTGATTCAAAATCAGTTTTTTGCGTATTGCCATTGCTTTTTTTAAAATTCCAACTGATTTTTCCAGTATAAATGCTATATACCCAATTAGGTGTATATTTTTTTACCTTTACCTACCAAATGTTATTTTGTCATCTAGTAATAGGTGATTTTTTTATTTTGTTTGTTTTTGGTATAATACTCTCATTCGAAGGTAATTATGAAATATGGATATGTAAGATGGTCTACAGAGGCACAAAATATTGCAAGACAAATGGAAGAGATACATAAGTTAGGCTTAACAGATGAGTTTATTTATGTTGATAAACAAAGTGGCAAAGATTTTGAAAGAGAAAATTATAAGTTATTAAAGGAAATATTAAAAAAAGACGATTTATTGATAATTAAATCAATTGATCGTCTTGGTAGAAATTATGATATGATTATTAATGAGTGGAGTGAAATCACTAAGGTTATTGAGGCAGATATATTTATTATTGACTTTCCTTTGTTAGATACAAGGGAAGATGGCATGAATTTAGTTGGTAATTTTATTTCAGATATTGTTTTACAAGTTCTTTCTTTTGTTGCCCAAAACGAAAGGGAAAACATTAGAAAGCGTCAAGCAGAGGAAATTAGAATTGTAAAAGAAAAGGGAGTTCATTTAGGTAGACCTAAGTATAAACTCCCTGATAATTTTAAAGAAATCACCAATGTTCAAGCTGCTAAGTTATTGAATATGAAAAGATGTACTTTTCTTAAATATTCTAAGTTGTATAGATAATGCCAGTAATACTGGCTTTTTGCTTTTTTAAATGGTGCTGACGATTGGACTCGAACCAACGACCTCCTCCTTACCATGGAGGTGCACTACCTATTGTGCTACGTCAGCATCCATTCTATTATAACATATATATGTTTTTATACAAAATTATTTACTTATTTAGTTTGAGTGATTTTTTATTAAACACGTTTGATTCAAAAGTTGTTATTTTTTTATCTTTGTTATGTTTTTCAATTATTGCGTTAGTTACTAATATATCAATCATTTTAGTAAATGGTATTCCTTCTTTTTCGAATAGATAGAATGCTAGTGAACCTGGTATGTTATTTAGTTCATTTACATATAGTTTATTTTCATCTAGATCATATATATAATCAATGCGTACTACCCCTTTTAGGTCAAACCATCTATATAGTTCTTTTGATATTTTTATTATTTCTTCTTTTAGTTGTTCGTTTATTGAAGCAGGAATAATTCTATTTGGTGAGCCACTCATCTTGCCTTCACTTTTTTCATATTTTTGACTAAACGATAGTATTTCTTCATCGTGCTTTACTTCTTCAATAGTTGAAGTAATTAATTCATTGTGGTCTTTTATAACTGCACAATTGTATTCTTTAAAATTAATTATTGCTTTTTCAATTAAAACCTTGTTTGTGTATTTATAAGCTACATTTAAAGCTTGTTCTAACTCTTCATTGTTTTTGACTACTTTTATTCCAATGCTTGATCCAAGATATGCGGGCTTTACGATTGCCGGGAATGGAACTTCTTCAATTGTTTTTCCTTCAATCGCAACAATTCCTTCAACATTTGGGAAGTTACCAAGTTTTAACATTGCTTTAGTTGCTACTTTATCTTGAATGATAGCAGACGGAATTAAATCACTACAAGTATAAATTGCTTGATATATATCTAGAAATCCTACAACTGTTCCATCTTCTGTTCCATAGCCATGTAATACTGGTATAAAGATATCTATTGGATAACTCTTCTTGGGTTTGTTTAAATACTGGTAATATATTTGATTATTAATGTTTTTTATGAATACTTCTTTTTCTTTATTTATATAGTTACTTTTATATGTTTCAATACTGTTTAATTCTTTACTAACATATATGTGGTTGTTTTTATCTAAATAAAAAATGGTAGTATCATACTTGTTATGATCAACGCTAAAATACGTTTGTAAGCCCGAAATTACGGATATTTCGTGTTCTACGCTTTTACCCCCAATAATTATACCCAATTTAATTTTTTCATTATTCATTTTATCACCTTTCTAAAAAACTATCTGGTAAATCATTTTCAATTAGTAAGTATACTTCTTTTTCTAGACTTATTTTAAATATATATTTGTAAGCTTCTTTAAAGTTATCAAATAGTAAATAATTGATATTATTGTTATTTAAGTAAGTTGCAATATATGTACTTGCGTGATTTTTTATCAAACATATTTCATTTATATTGTTTAATTCTTTGGCAATTGTTTCATTTAGTTCTTTTTCTCCTTCTCCCGCATCTACTATTCCTGGAGTAATTAGGCAAAGATAACCTTTTTGTCTTTTTAAGACATCTAAAGCATTTTTAAAACCTATGATATTAGAACTATATGAGTCATCATATATATGTAGTTTATTAATCTTTTGATAACTTAAACGATGTTCAGATGGTAGAATTGCCTCGATGACTTTTTTGAATTCTAAATCATCTATTATTATGTTATATTCTTTTAGGGCCATAGCGGTTACATAACTTGCAAGAATATTTGAAATTTGGTGTTTTCCTAAAAGACTTGTTGATGTTTGAAATAAGAATGTATCATCTTTATATATATCAAAAATAGTTTTATCTACTTTATATGTTATGTTTTTGGCATGATATGTACCCCTATCTATACCATATGTTAATACGTTATATGTATTGCTGAGTTGATCTTTTACGTTATTTAAGTATTCATTATCAGTATTTAATATTAATGTACCGTTTTCTTTTAATCCATCAACAATTTCTAATTTTGCTTTTAAGACATTGGTTTCTGTTTTTAATGTTGATAAGTGTTGAGGTCCTATTTGCGTTATTATAGCAATATTAGGTTTAACAAATTTACTTAATTTACTAATTTCACCAATTCTAAAGGTCCCCATTTCAACTATAAATAACTCCATTGGCTTGTTTAAATCACTATTGATAGTTCGACTAATTCCCATTAGGGTATTATATGATTTAGGAGTTTTAAGGGTTAAATATTTTCTAGAAATTATTTGGTATAGTATATCTTTTGTTGAGGTTTTACCAAAACTTCCTGTGATACCGATTTTAACTAAATCATCAAATGATTGTAGTTTTTGCTTGGCTAGTTTGTAATAGTAGTTATTAATAATATGTTCTATTGGTAGATTGACTAAACTTGCAAGAAAAACAATAATTGGTAAATATAAAGGTATTAATATATATATAATACTATTGATGTAAATTGATATAATACCAATAATTGTAATAAATAAGATAGATGTTATCCATAGTCTTATCATTCTACTAGTAAATTTTAATTTTAAGATATATTTTATTTGAAAAATAAATGATATCGTAAGTATGATTATGCTCATACATATTAAAGGTAAATTAGTATTGTTAATTCCTATTACACCAAAGGGAATACTTATTAAATAACAAAAGAAAGTTTTCTTAGTTAAGTAGTATTTTTTTAAACTTAATAAGGTTTTCTTGTAATCATAGTGATTTTGTTGATAAATATTAGTTAAATAATATAGAAGTTTTATTATTACTAATGTATAAAGGCTAATAGCTATTATATTTAAAACAATCATTCATTCACCTCAAGAAAAGTTTTTAATATACACATAAAGTGATAGGGTTTTTCTAAAAATGGAAAGTGTCCAACATTTTCAATACTTACGATTGCGCTATTCTCAAGTAGTTTTTGCATTTTTTCACCATCTTGATATAGTGTAGTATAGTCATTCTTACCCCATATTAGAAGTGTATTAGTTTTAATGTTCTTTAATTCTTTTTCTTGGAAGATTTTGGTAATAACTGATAGAGTTTTTTTCATTACAGGGGTAGCGTTTTTGTAATCATTACTTCCACTATTTTGAATTAAGGTTTGATACTTGTTTACTTTTTTGAATAATTTGTAAGTTTTTTTCTTTAATTTATATTTTAGTATTTTTAATTTGGTTTTGAAATATCCTTTAGGTTTTATTCCTGCACTATCAACTAATATTAACTTTTTAGTGAGGTTGGTTTTTGAGGTAAACCTAATGGCAATTCGGCCACCAAATGAATGGCCTAAAATAATGGGATTATTTATTTTAAATTTGTTGATAAAGTCTATTAACATATCTACATAATCATCAAGTGTATAGTAGTTTTTAGGTTCATCGCTATTCCCAAACCCTGGCAGGTCGACGTTATAAATGGTGAAGTATGGCATTAGTTCACTAACAATACCCGAAAAGATTTTTCCATCACAACCCCAACCATGTAATAATACTAAATCAGGCCCTCTGCCTTTTTTTTCACAATATACTTTTAGACCTTGGTAAGTATATTCCATTAAATTCCTTCTTTCGCGATATTATATTCATACATTTTCTTACTTATGAATATAATGATGTTGAAATATATGGAGGTTTTTATGAGTTTAACAAATCACTATCCTTTTGCGACTATACCCTTAAATTATAATTTAACTAGTTTTGAAGATTTCCTCGATTTTCAAACTTTAAGTATTCATTATAATCAAATATATAAGGAATTTGTTGATGATTTAAATTTTATTTTATCTACAGAAATCAGTTTGCAAAAGTTAACTCTTGATGAGATTTTATTTAATGAAAAGATTTTATCACCTTTTAGGAAAAACGACATTATTAAGTATGCGGGGGGAGTATATAACCATCAGATTGTTTTTAGATCTATCACACCCAACCCTATTGTTTCAATATGCCCTGAATTAAAAAAAGCTATTGAAAATAAATATAAAACAATGCGTGACTTCTATTTAGAATTCAAAAAAGCATGTCTTGCGATGACTACTTGTGGATATGTATTTCTAGTATGTGATGAAAAATGCCAAGTTTCAATTAAAACTGTTTATGGTAATGATACAACTGTTCCTGATAACTTATGTCCTATTTTAGGAATTGATATGTTTGAACATGCTTATTATTTAAAATATAAACATAACGTAAAAGAATATGTTGAAAATTGGTTTAAGTATATATGTTTTGAATATGCAAACAATCAATATAAAGAGTGTTTAAAAATAGTAAATTCCAATATTTAAAAAAATGGGCTACATTTGTAGTCCATTTTGATTTGCTAGATATACTTCTTTAGCTACATTAATTTGTTCTAGTTCTCCTTCGAAATCAGCCTTATATGGGTATTTTTCTTCTATTTGAGCTAGATACGTTCTTTCTGCACTTGCTTTTTCAACATCATTTTCTAATAATAAATAATATGTGTATTTATATCTTATCATATTAGGAACTGGCATTTTCATTTTAAGCATATTTTTGAAGCCTTTATCTATGTATTTTTTGGCTAATTCTTGATTATTGGTAACTAAGTAACAAAATATTAAGTCACTTTTTACTGTGTTTTGATATATCCCCGCAAGCGTATCATCATTTAATAATAACTTTAAATCTTCAATTGCCTCAAGATATTTATGTTCATCAATTAAACGTTCTATTCTAAATAATTTTATGGTTGATACCATACTATTTTTTTCAGTTAATTCTTGATCAAACAAAAAGAAAGATTCATCCATATCTTTTAGTCTTATATTATTGGTAGTTGCTTTAGTTATTTTAATTTGGGCATAAAAAGCTTCTTTTGCGAGATTACTTTTTGAAATTTGTTTGGTATTATAACCATCATTGTCAATATAGTTTGAACGCAGTGGTATACCATTTAAAATAATCATTAATATATTTTGTAACATCATAAATAGGAAGAAGTAACCTATTATTAATTCTTTTACAAATATATATATTACTCCATTAATAACTGCAAATATTAGGTTTAGAAATACCCCACCTAGATTATATAGAATAAAAGGTTTTTTTGTTTCATCTTTTGGAGTATCTAAGATACACTGTCCACCTGTTCCTGCCATAAAGTATTTTTTCTTCTTTATTTTGTTACTTTTTTGATCTTTTAGAAAAATTGTACTACCTATTCTAAAAGATATAAATCTAAAACCTGATATTAATCCAAATATTAAATGGCCTGATTCATGAATAATTGCGCAAAGATAGTTACTCAAAAAGAACATTATAAGTATTAATATAAGGAAAAGTAATTTCTTTTCGATTGTTAGTGTTTCATTAAATATAATTGCATTTATTACCATTATTCCTAGGAATACACCATATCCTATACCTAATATGATGTTTACAAAAATCCATAGTTTTTTCATTCAATTCTCCTTTTTAGACAAAATGTCACTGGTTTTACCAATGGCATTTTTTTATCCTATTGAATTCTTCATTTCTAACTTGATAAGTTGATTTAATTCTACTGCATATTCCATTGGCAATTCTTTTGCAAATGGTTCAATGAAACCCATAACAATCATTTCGGTTGCTTGTTCTTCAGTTAAGCCTCTACTCATTAGATAGAATAATTGTTCTTCACTTACTTTAGAAACGGTTGCTTCATGTTCGATATATGAAGTATCATTCTCAACAATATTAGTTGGAATTGTATCACTAGTAGATATTTCATCTAATATTATGGTGTCGCATTCAACATGGCTTTTTGCGTATGTTGCATTAGCACTATGGCGAACAGTACCACGATAGTTAACTTTACCACCACCACGACAAATTGATTTGGAAATAATTTGGCTAGTAGTATTTGGTGCAAGATGAATCATTTTCGCACCAGTATCTTGGATTTGACCTGGGCCCGCAAAAGCAATTGAAATAGTTGTTCCTTTTGCCCCTTCTCCTGCAAGTATACATGCGGGGTACTTCATATTAATGTTAGAACCAATGTTACCATCAATCCATTCCATATGGCCACCAGCTTCAACAAGAGTACGTTTAGTAACTAAATTAATAATATTGTTTGACCAGTTTTGTACAGTTGAATATCTACAATATGCATTCTTCTTTACATATATTTCAACTACTGCGGCATGTAGAGAATCTTTTGAATATTGAGGAGCTGTACAGCCTTCAACGTAGTGTACACTTGCTTCATCATCAACAATGATTAAGGTACGTTCAAATTGTCCCATTTGTTCAGTGTTAATTCTGAAATAAGATTGTAATGGTTTTTCTAGTTTTACACCTTTAGGAACATATATAAATGAACCACCACTCCAAACGGCAGTATTTAGTGCCGCAAACATATTATCGGTTGCGGGAACAACTTTAGCAAAATATTCTTTGACAATTTCAGGATATTTTTTTACAGCTGTATCCGTATCACAGAATAAAACACCTTTTTGTTCTAATTCTTTAATTGTATTATGATATACAACTTCTGATTCAAATTGAGTTGAAACACCTGCTAAGTATTTTTGTTCTGCTTCTCTTATACCTAGTTTATCAAAAGTATCTTTGATTGCGGTAGGAACTTCATCCCAACTGCTTTCAGTTTTTTTACTTGATTTTATGTAATATATATAATCATCAAAAGTTACACTTGATAAATCAGGTCCAAAGGTTGGCCATTTCATTTTTGCAAATTCATGATATGCTTTTAGTCTAATGTCTAACATCCATTCTGGTTCATTTTTCATTTTTGAAATTAGTCTAACAACATCTTCATTAATTCCTCGACCAGTATCAAAAATATTTTCAACATCAGTTCTAAAACCATATTTGTAATCGCCAACTATTTCGTTTATTTCTTCTTTTTGATTTTCAAGTTCTATTTCTTTTTCTTTTTCGTTATTCATCTTCTTGATCTCCTTCATCACCTAGAAGCAAAGCACCAGCCGCACGCCAAGCAAGAGTTGCACATTTAGCGCGGGGAGGGAAGTTATGGATATTTACATATACAATTGCATCTCCTAAGCGATCTTCATCTTTTGGCAAATTACCTTTAATGAGTTCATAGAAATCATCGATGATTTCATTGGCTTCTTCAACAGTTTTGCCGATTAGAACTTCACTCATAACGGAAGCTGATGAACAGCAAATTACACAGCCTGTTCCATCATGTCTTACATCAACAATTTTACCATCTTTTATTTCAACTTGAACAGTTACATCATCGCCACAAGAAGGGTTTTTTAGATGTAATGTTTTATAACCTGGTACTAATCCTTTGTTACGAGGATATTTACGATGTTCATTAATAACTTGGTTGTATAAATCAGATATTTGGTTTCCCATTTTACCACTCCTCAAAATATTTTACAGCAGCTTTTACTGCTTCAACGAATACATCAATATCGTGATAATCGTTATATACATATATGCAAGCTCTAAGTGTTGCTACACAGTCTAACCATTTCGTTATTAATTGGGCACAGTGATGACCTGCACGTAAAGCAACGTGATATTCATCAAAAATGGTTGCGGCATCATGAGGGTGTGCTTTATTAATATTAAATGTAATAATTGCGGTTTCTGCTGTAGGATTATATATTGTAATACCTTCTACTTTGCTTAACTTTTCACGAGCATAGTTTAGTAATATTTGTTCATGTTCATGAATTCGATCATAACCTATTGATTCAATGTACTTTATTGCTTCTTTGAAAGCTATTGCCTCCGCAATAGGAGGTGTACCTGTTTCAAATTTGTATGGTGCATCTTTGGTTGTAGCTTCATATTTTTCAACTACATCAATCATATCACCACCATATTCAATTGGGCTCATTTTCTTTAAATATTTGTATTTACCAAACAATATACCAAAGCCAGTTGGCCCAAACATTTTATGAGCAGAAAAGGCAAGGAAATCACAATCTAAGTCTTGTACATCTACTTTCATATGTGGTACAGCTTGTGCCGCATCAACAACAACTATAATGTTGTGTTCATGAGCAATTTTAATTATTTCTTTAATAGGTGTAATATATCCCATTACATTAGAAACATATGTTATTGCTAGAACCTTACTCTTTTCAGTAATTGTTTTTTTAAATGCTTCAACAGTTATACGACCAGTTGAATCAAGTTCAATGTATTTTAATGTCGCATTTTTCTTTTTTGCAACATTCATCCATGGAAGTACATTACTATGATGTTCTAATTCGGTTGTAATTATTTCGTCGCCTTCT
>ERZ1673741.2961-NODE-2961-length-11131-cov-6.512279_pt1 | contig 11131 bp, 7 predicted proteins | sample MGYA00580209_ERZ1673741 | MGnify/ENA primary metagenome ERZ1673741 (study PRJEB41218, sample SAMN15661754) | gut metagenome | host: Homo sapiens | place: Canada: London | collected 2015-08-20/2019-03-30 | study: EMG produced TPA metagenomics assembly of... | reverse complement strand
TAAACGAATCTCCCTCCAAAACCAAATGGATGGACTGGGGAAAAGACCATTATGCAACCGTGACTTGGAGCGATGCTCCCGACAACCGCCGTATCGCTATCGCATGGATGAGCAACTGGCAATATGCCAACGATGTTCCGACTTCCCAATACCGCAGTCCGAACTCCGTTCCCCGCGATTTGGGCCTCTTTACCGTCGGCGGTGAGACTTATCTCCAATCTGACCCGTCTCCCGAATTGCAGAAACTGCGTGACATCTCAAAGAAACGTTCGTTCAAAGTGAACGGAACACGTACGGTAAAAGAAATGATTCCGGTCAACGAAGGCGCTTACGAAATAGAACTGTCTATCAAGAACCTGCATGCGGACGTTATCGGCTTCCGTCTTTACAATGACAAGGGCGAAGAAGTGGATATGCAATATGATATGAAAGAGAATAGATTCTCTATGGACCGTCGTAAAAGTGGTGATGTCGGCTTCAACGAGAATTTCCCGGCACTGACGTGGACAGCTGTTGAAAGCGGTAAGAATGAGCTGAAGCTTCATTTGTTTGTAGATAAATCAAGCGTGGAAGCATTTGGTGACGGCGGGCGTTTCGCAATGACCAATCAAGTCTTCCCTTCGGAACCTTACAATCACATCGATTTTTACAGCAAAGGCGGAGCCTACAAGGTAGACTCGTTTATCGTCTACCGGTTGAAGCAATAAGCTTCTGCCATTTAATCTATGCGCTCTTTTCCTGATTCCCTACGGCAGAGTATGTCTACCCCTACGGATTAGTACACTGAAGGCAACGGTATACTTCTGTCAGGCTTACGGTATTAATACCTCACCACGGCCGTGGTAACTTCTCTCCACAGCCATGAAGAGATCTCTCCACAGCCATGGAAAGAATTCGTCACGGCCGTGGCGAATCAACATTACCGTAGCTTTCATCCTATTATATCAGTATGAAACATCAACTGTATAAGCGGTAAACGGGTTTATTCCCGTAGGGGCGGACCGGTTAAGCCATAAGGACACAGAATTTATAAAATAATAGATATAACAATGGAAAACAGTAAAAACTCTTCTCTCTCCAAACTGATCCCGGTGATGCTATGTTTCTTTGCCATGGGATTCGTTGACTTGGTAGGCATTGCTTCCAATTATGTAAAGGCAGACCTCGGCCTGTCGGACTCACAAGCAAACATTTTCCCTTCACTCGTCTTTTTTTGGTTCCTGATTTTCTCCGTACCGACAGGGATGTTGATGAGCCGTATCGGTCAGAAGAAAACCGTATTGCTCAGTCTGCTCGTGACATTCGCTTCATTATTGTTGCCGGTTTTTGGTGACAGTTATATGTTGATGTTGATTTCCTTCTCTCTGTTGGGAATCGGAAATGCGTTGATGCAGACTTCTCTGAACCCGTTGCTCTCCAATATCGTGCGTGGTGACCGCTTGGCGAGCAGCCTGACTTTCGGACAATTCGTAAAGGCGATTGCTTCTTTCCTGGCACCATACATTGCCATGTGGGGAGCGACGCAAGCTATTCCGTCTTTCGATTTGGACTGGCGGATTCTTTTCCCGGTTTATATGATAGTGGCCGTTGTCGCCATTCTTCTGCTCAACGCCACGCAGATTGAAGAAGAAAAGGAAGAAGGCAAACCGTCTACTTTCGGACAATGCCTTGCCTTGCTCGGCAAGCCGTTTATCCTGCTTTGCTTTATCGGTATCATGTGTCATGTCGGTATCGACGTGGGCACAAACACTACCGCCCCAAAGATTTTAATGGAGCGCATCGGAATGGGATTGGATGACGCAGCTTTTGCAACGAGTCTTTATTTCATTTTCCGTACGGCAGGGTGTTTCCTCGGATCTTTCATATTGCGCAAGATGTCCGCGAAGTCTTTCTTCGCTGTCAGTGTTATTATGATGTTGGCAGCCATGATTGGCTTGTTTATCTTCCACGAAAAGGCAATCATTTATGTTTGTATCGCTTTGATAGGTTTTGGCAACTCGAATGTGTTCTCCGTTATCTTCTCGCAGGCATTGCTTTATTTGCCGGGTAAGAAAAACGAAGTTTCCGGTCTGATGATTATGGGACTTTTCGGCGGAACGGTGTTCCCGCTGGCTATGGGAGTGGCTTCGGACACTTCAATGGGGCAGAACGGTGCAATTGCCGTCATGACTGTCGGTGTACTTTATTTGCTGTTTTATACGTTCCGTATCAGAAAATAATTTTATATTTGAGAATCAATTAAACTCTGTTTATCATGAATAATATAATAGTAGGAATGGGTGAAGCGCTTTGGGACGTGTTGCCCGAAGGAAAGAAAATAGGCGGTGCTCCGGCAAACTTCGCTTATCATGTTTCACAATTCGGCTTTGACAGCCGTGTGGTCAGTGCAGTGGGCAATGACGAACTGGGTGACGAGATCATGTCGGTATTCAAGGAAAAGAAACTGAATACTCAGATTGAACGGGTAGATTATCCTACGGGTACAGTACAAGTGACACTGGACGCTGAAGGGGTGCCTTGCTATGAAATTAAGGAAGGTGTCGCCTGGGATAACATTCCTTTCACGGACGAACTGAAACGTTTGGCGCTGAACACACGTGCCGTTTGTTTCGGATCACTGGCACAGCGCAACGAAGCAAGCCGTGCCACTATCAACCGTTTCTTGGATACAATGCCCGAGATAGATGGACAATTAAAGATATTCGACATCAATCTCCGTCAGGACTTCTACACCAAAGAAGTGTTGCGTGACTCTTTCCAACGTTGTAATGTCTTGAAGATAAACGATGAAGAGCTGGTGACTATCAGTCGTATGTTCGGTTATCCGGGCATTGACTTGCAGGATAAGTGCTGGATTCTGTTAGCTAAATACAACCTGAAAATGCTGATTCTGACTTGCGGCATCAATGGCAGCTATGTATTTACTCCGGGGGTTGTTTCCTTCCAGGAGACTCCGAAAGTCCCCGTGGCCGATACGGTAGGTGCAGGCGATTCCTTTACGGCTGCCTTCTGTGCTTCCATATTGAATGGAAAGCCGGTGCCCGAAGCACACAAACTGGCTGTGGAAGTCTCTGCCTACGTTTGTACGCAGAGCGGGGCGATGCCGGAACTGCCGCAAGTGTTGAAAGACAGACTATTATAATCCTATTTTACATATTGGCAGATTGAATCAGTATCTGTTATCTATGTAGAACCTCTCAAAGTTAAATGTTATGCTTTGAGAGGTTCTGTTTTGATAACGTATGCTTTGAAAAAGCAAGCTACTGGCGGTAAAATGAGATTAACGGATATAACAGATATGGAGAACTTTTTCCGTCTTATTCAATCTGTTCTTTGTGTTCTTTTGAAAGAAAACCATTATCTTTATCCCGATATAGAATAGGATTTTGTATGGTAAGAGGTACGATGAAGAAAGAAAAGCACAGTGCTATGAGATATTTTCGTTGGACGGCAATACTGCTTTGCCTTATTGGGATAACGGCGTGTCGGCAGGATACTCCCCGTTTTCGTATCGGTGTGGCGCAATGTAGTGATGATTCGTGGCGACATAAGATGAATGATGAGATACTTCGTGAAGCGATGTTCTATGATGGTGTATCTGTCGAGATACGTTCTGCCGGTGATGATAACCGCAGACAGGCGGAAGATATTCATTACTTTATGGATAAGGGAGTGGATTTGCTGATCATCTCAGCTAATGAGGCTGCCCCCATGACTCCAATTGTTGAGGAGGCTTACCGGAAAGGAATTCCGGTCATCACGGTCGACCGGAAAATTCTTTCGGATAAATATACTGCTTATATTGGTGCGGATAATTATGAAATCGGTCGTGCGGTAGGCAATTATATCGCTTCCCGCCTGAAAGGGAAAGGTAATATCGTTGAACTGACTGGGTTAAGTGGCTCGACTCCCGCCATGGAACGTCATCAGGGATTTATGGCTGCTATCAGTCATTTTCCCGAGATAAAGCTGATTGATAAAGCAGATGCGGCTTGGGAGCGTGGGCCGGCAGAAGTAGAAATGGACAGTATGCTTCGACGTCACTCGAAGATTGATGCTGTGTATGCGCATAATGACCGAATAGCTCCGGGAGCTTATCAGGCCGCCAAAAAAGCCGGACGGGAAAAAGAAATGATTTTTGTAGGCATTGACGCCCTGCCTGGTAAGGGAAATGGTCTGGAACTCGTGCTCGATAGTGTATTGGACGCGACTTTCATTTATCCTACCAATGGAGATAAAGTACTGCAACTGGCAATGAACATTCTCGAAAAGAAATCTTATCCTCGCGAAACGGTGATGAATACGGCTGTTGTCGACCGTACCAATGCGCATATCATGCAACTTCAGACTACTCATATTTCAGAACTCGACCAAAAAATCGAAACACTGAACGGACGTATCAGTGGTTATCTTTCAAGGGTAGCTACCCAGCAGGTTATCATGTATGGAAGTTTGTTGATTCTGTTATTGGTGGCCGGATTGCTACTTGTCGTTTATAAATCTCTCCGTTCCAAGAACCGGTTGAATAGGGAATTATCAGAACAGAAGAAGCAACTCGAAGAACAGCGGGATAAATTGGAGGAACAGCGTGACCAACTGATTCAACTGTCGCATCAACTGGAAGAAGCGACTCATGCCAAACTGGTTTTCTTTACGAATATCTCTCATGATTTCCGTACCCCTCTGACTTTGGTTGCTGATCCTGTGGAACAATTATTGGCAGACAGAACGCTGACCGGAGACCAGCACCGGATGTTGTTGCTCATTCAGCGTAACGTAAATATTCTCTTGCGCTTGGTCAATCAGATTCTGGACTTCCGTAAATATGAGAACGGAAAAATGGAATATACTCCTGTTTCGGTAGATATCCTTTCTTCTTTTGAAGGGTGGAATGAATCTTTCCAGACGGCAGCCCGTAAGAAGCATATCCATTTCTCTTTCGATAATATGCCGGATTCGAATTATCATACACAAGCCGATGTGGAGAAGTTGGAACGGATTTATTTTAATCTTCTGTCGAACGCTTTTAAGTTTACGCCGGAAAATGGAAAAGTTGCCGTCCGTTTGTCCACCTTGACAAAAGATGATAGCCGTTGGATTCGTTTTACTGTATCTAATACTGGTTCGATGATTTCTGCCGAACATATTCGTAATATTTTTGATCGTTTTTATAAAATAGATATGCATCATGCCGGTTCGGGAATAGGATTGGCTTTAGTAAAGGCTTTCGTCGAACTGCACGGTGGAACTATATCAGTGGAAAGTGATGAAAAGCAAGGAACTGTTTTTACTGTCGATTTACCGGTACGGACCTGCGAAGTGTCTTCTTTGGAAGATTCTTCCGCAACCTCTGCTTCCGAAGTATCTCCCTTGAATAACGCTGTGCCCGTTGAAGAAGAGGAACTGGAGAAGAACTATGATTCTTCCAAACCTTCTGTACTTATCATTGATGATAATGCGGATATTCGTCTGTATGTTCATGGATTACTTCATCCAGACTATGCTGTCATTGAAGCGGCAGATGGTTCGGAAGGTATCCGCAAAGCTATGAAATATGTCCCGGATTTGATTATCTCCGATGTAATGATGCCCGGTATTGACGGCGTTGAATGTTGCCGCCGTCTGAAAAGCGAACTGCAAACATGCCATATTCCTGTTATCTTATTAACAGCCTGTTCTTTAGATGAACAGAGGATTCAAGGGTACGACGGTGGTGCGGATTCTTATATCTCCAAACCTTTCAGTTCTCAATTACTGTTGGCACGTGTTCGTAATCTGATAGATTCGCATCGCCGTCTGAAACAGTTCTTTGGTGACGGACAGGCATTGGCGAAAGAAGATGTTTGTGATATGGACAAGGAATTTGTAGAGAAATTCAAAGCTTTGATTGATGAGAAGATGGGAGATTCCGGTTTGAACGTAGAAGATTTGGGCAAAGATATGGGGTTGAGCCGCGTACAGCTTTATCGTAAGATAAAATCTTTGACTAATTATTCTCCTAATGAATTACTCCGTATTGCCCGTCTAAAGAAAGCCGCGTCTCTGCTTGCTTCATCGGATATGACAGTGTCGGAGATTGGTTATGAAGTCGGTTTCAGTTCCCCTTCTTATTTTGCCAAATGTTATAAAGAACTGTTTGGGGAGAGCCCGACAGATTTATTAAAGAGAAAAGGATAAAACAAGATAGTTTACGTCGAAATATAATAAGAAAGTCCGCCTCCCAATAATGGTAAACTTACCCATTATTGGGAGGCGGACTTTCTTATTTGTATGAGTTAGTAATGAATCAATAGATTGTCGTCAGCATTTCCTTGGTTATACCAGTTCTGTTCATTCTTGCCACCACTTTGTGCCCATTTGGCAAAACCTTTATAGGCTTTCAGGAAATCACCTTTTTCAATGGTGTGTGCTACATTTCCCGGTACTCTTAATCCCCAGATCAGACGTTCGTTACTATAATAGTAGTTATCGTCTTCTTCCTCTCCATCTTCATATATCGGATATAAATTTTTGTCATTGAATGGGTATTGGTAAGCTATTGGTTCAATACCGTTCATGTGTATTTCCGTTCCGTTATCATTACGTTTTAGATATAAATCAAACTCGTCGTCTTCTAATATATCATCTATTTCTTTTGGTTCTTTGAGTTTAATTTCAATAATAATTTCAGGCAGATCTTCCTCCTTGGTTACTAAAGCATTCCTCTCTGTATTGAAGTATTTACTTCCACGTCTATCTAAGTTTTGAACTAAAGGAGTGCAATCAATGATGAGATTACCTTTTGGATTCTTATTGTCAATTAGGTTAACTTCAATTTCTTCTCCTGTTTTATAATGACTCATCATAACGCTTTCGATGTTTTTGTTTTTTATTTTTTTGAGCCTCAAATAAGGATTATAGGGGAATACGCCTCCGACGGCTTTTAAACATAGACCTATCACTATGTACTTACTTTCGTATTCATCTTTTTCTTTTGCTTTGCTTACTTCAAATAGTACTTGATAATTTGCTACAAAATCATTGAAATCATAATCACCGAGTGAAGGAAATTGGTCTTCAAACATAATTGTTCCCCAACCTTTTTTAGGATGATAAACGACTCCTCGCTCTTTATCATATTTTATATCATCTTCTATATTATAATCATCATCTTTTTTATTGTTATCGCGTGTGATAGCACGAGTCGGAATAGCTTCAATGGCATCAGGGATATTAAGTGTGTAGCTACCATTAGCATTTACGGCTACAGATTTAGTAATCATTTTACCGCTTTTACTTTGGTATTGGGCATATATAGTTTTTACGTAAGTCGGAAGACTTAAAGGTAAATTAATAGCCTTATTATATACCGGGATAGTTGCTACTTTTTCATCTTTACTACATTTTTCATCTAGAAATAATGAAACTTTAGTCTGTGTGTTGGCAATAGTCGTTCCTTTAGTGACTTGAGTTAAATTCCACTGAAAGTCTTCCGGAATGTTGAGATCGGTCATTTTGATTTCTTTCTCAGATTGCTTACTTTCATCATAGAGATTCTTCTCGCAGGAACTGAAAGCGAATGCTCCCAATAAACAGGTTGCAAATAGGATATTTTTCTTTTTCATAACAGAGTAGTTTGCTTTGTTAGTAACTTTATTGTTTTACCGTGGCAAATTTCGTAATAATTTGTAGATAAAGCAAGAAAAGTTGCAAATATTGTATGATGCAAACTAATTATTTGCAAATTCTTTTCTTTTTATCTAGCTTTGGGGAACGAAATCAGTAGAAACCTGGGCAATGAAAGATTATAAAGTAGATAAAGCGAGTCTGTCTGAAACCTTCTGCCGGGAAGTGTATCAGGTGGTGTGTGAGATTCCGTTGGGTAAAGTTTCCACCTATGGAAGTATTGCTGCGTTACTGGGGATGCCTCAATGTTCCCGTATGGTAGGACGTGCTTTGAAGCAAGTGCCGGATAATGTTTCCACTCCTTGCCATAGAGTAGTCAATGCATCAGGACGTCTTGTTCCCGGTTGGGAAGAACAAAAACAAATCCTATTGGAAGAGGGAGTTTCTTTCAAACAAAATGGGTGTGTAGACCTGAAAAAGCACCTTTGGAATTACTCCGTTTCTGAATAAAATTTGTATCTTTAATCTATTTTGCCTATCTTTGTCGAAATAATATGCAAAAACAGGCTGTCATTCATATATAAAAATACTGTTTTTACTGTTCATTGAGAGGATAATCTTACCAAATTCTATTCCTTTTAAACTACTCAGTCTGTTTTTTAATCATTTAAAACTCATAAGGTTGCCATGTTATCATGTAATGTGGCCGAACCAAGCGAACTTTCAACTTGTTTATCATTGGTGAGAATGGTAGGCGCGACAGTTGAAAACAAAACAAATATTATAATCTAAACCAATATATTATTATATGAGCAAAATAGAAATAAAGGATTTATATCTCATTTTCGGTAATGAGAAACAGAAAGCTCTCAAGATGCTGAAAGAAGATAAAAGTAAATCGGAGATCCTAAAAGATACCGGGTGTACAGTAGGAGTGAAAAATGCTAATATTTCAATTAACGAAGGAGAATTTTTTGTGATAATGGGGCTCTCCGGCAGTGGGAAATCGACATTACTGCGTTGTATTAATCGTCTGATACGTCCCACTTCGGGACAAGTACTTGTGAATGGAATAGATATATCCAAGGTGTCTGAAAAAGAATTGTTGCAAGTCCGGCGTAAAGAACTGGCAATGGTATTTCAAAACTTTGGTCTGTTACCCCACCGTTCTGTATTACATAATATAGCGTTCGGTCTCGAACTTCAAGGAGTGAAGAAAGAGGAGCGAGAAAAGAAAGCCATGGAAAGTATGAAACTCGTTGGATTGAAAGGCTACGAGAACCAAATGGTAGGCGAACTTTCCGGCGGGATGCAGCAACGTGTCGGACTGGCTCGTGCCTTAGCCAATAATCCCGAAGTTCTTTTAATGGATGAGGCTTTCTCTGCTCTTGACCCCTTGATTCGTGTACAGATGCAGGATGAACTTCTCGCCTTGCAATCAAAGATGAAAAAGACTATTGTCTTTATCACCCACGACCTGAGTGAAGCGATTAAACTGGGCGACCGTATTGCTATCATGAAAGATGGAGAAGTAGTACAAATAGGAACTTCGGAAGAGATTCTGACCGAACCGGCCAACGATTATGTAGCCCGCTTTGTAGAGAACGTTGACAGGAGTAAAATTATCACCGCTTCATCTTTGATGATTGACAAACCATTGGTAGCCCGTCTGAAAAAAGAAGGTCCCGAAGTCTTGATTCGTAAAATGCGTGCGAAGAATATAACAGTACTTCCCGTCATAGATGCCGACGATAAACTGGTAGGTGAAGTACGCTTGAACGACCTGTTGAAACTGCGTAACAAACAGGAAAAATCTATCGAAACGGTTGTGCGTACGGAAGTCCATTCCGTATTGTGTGATACGGTACTGGAAGATATTCTCCCCCTGATGACAAAGAGCAATTCACCCGTTTGGGTAATTGACGAAACCCGTGAGTTCCTGGGCACTATTCCGTTATCATCCTTAATCATCGAAGTAACGGGGAAAGATAAAGAAGAAATAAACGAAATAATTCAAAACGCAATAGACTTATGATCAATATAGGACAATATATAGAGAGTGCCATTAATTGGATGATGGTACATTTTTCTACTTTTTTTGATGCTGTGAATTCAGGCATCGGTAGTTTCATTATAGGATTTCAACATGTACTTTTCGGAATACCTTTTTATATAACTATCCTGGCGCTTGCTGTCGCAGCATGGATGAAGGCCGGGCGTGGAACGGCTATCTTTACCGTATTAGGCTTGTTGCTTATCTATGGAATGGGATTTTGGGAAGCAACTATGCAAACGCTTGCTCTCGTTTTGTCGTCTACTTGCTTGGCTCTGGTTGTCGGCGTGCCTTTAGGGATATGGACGGCGAACAGTCCGCGTGCAGATAAAATACTTCGTCCCGTTCTCGATCTGATGCAGACTATGCCTGCTTTTGTCTACCTGATTCCCGCTGTCCTTTTCTTCGGCTTGGGAGCAGTTCCGGGAGTGTTTGCGACTATCATTTTCGCCATGCCGCCCGTAGTTCGTCTTACCGGACTGGGAATCCGGCAAGTCCCTAAAAATGTAGTGGAAGCTTCCCGGTCATTCGGGGCTACCCGCTGGCAGCTACTTTATAAAGTACAGCTTCCTCTGGCATTACCTACTATTTTGACCGGAGTAAATCAAACGATAATGATGTCACTTTCCATGGTCGTAATCGCTGCCATGATTGCTGCCGGTGGTTTAGGGGAAATCGTCTTGAAAGGTATTACCCAAATGAAAATCGGTTTGGGATTTGAAGGTGGTATAGCGGTGGTTATCTTGGCTATCATCTTAGACCGTATTACCCAAGGTATGGCAGGACGAAAAAACAAGAAAGACTAAAAACAGAAAGGAACGAAAATGAGAATATATAAATTAGTAGGAATAGTATTGTCCGCCCTGCTTTTACTGGTTTCCTGTACGAATTCGGACGTAGATAAAAAGAAAGTGAAAATAGCTTATGCCAATTGGTTAGAAGGTATTGCCATGAGTCACTTGGCTAAGGTGGTACTGGAAGAACAAGGTTACGAAGTCGAATTGCAAAACGCAGACCTTGCTCCGATTTTCGTATCTATGTCAGGAAAGAAATCAGATGTCTTTTTGGATGCTTGGTTGCCGATAACGATGAAAGATTACTTGAACCAATACGGAGATAGCCTTGAATTCTTGGGTGAGGTTTATGGAGAAGCACGTGTCGGACTGGTCGTACCACAATATGTTACCATTAATTCCATAGACGAACTGGCAGCCAATAAAGACCGTTTTTCTTCTGAAATAGTAGGAATCGATGCCGGTGCAGGAATTATGAAAACCGCAGATAAGGCGATCTCTGCTTACGGACTTGACGGATACACTCTTATGACTTCAAGTAGCTCAACTATGCTGGCGTCTCTGAAGAAAGCAATGGATAAAGGAGAATGGATTGTTATTACAGGCTGGACACCACATTGGATGTTTGACCAGTTTGATTTGAAATTTCTGAATGATCCGAAGAAAGTATATGGTGACC
>ERZ1673741.2956-NODE-2956-length-11140-cov-4.622733_pt1 | contig 11140 bp, 7 predicted proteins | sample MGYA00580209_ERZ1673741 | MGnify/ENA primary metagenome ERZ1673741 (study PRJEB41218, sample SAMN15661754) | gut metagenome | host: Homo sapiens | place: Canada: London | collected 2015-08-20/2019-03-30 | study: EMG produced TPA metagenomics assembly of... | reverse complement strand
AAGCCGTTATCCCCCGCTTTCCGCTTGCGCTTGTTCTCGTAGTATTCGGGTTTGATGAACTTTGCAAGTTTCAGGACAAGGTTGCCCTGCCGCCTTTTGTAGTCCGCTTTGATTTCTTCGACGATGCGAATGTTTTTCCCGTCAATTACATTGTGATACTTCGGGAGGTCGCTCTCCATTTTTTCGGGCGATACATTTTTATTGGAATAGGCAAACGGCTGCCCGCAAATGTTCGCGATCTCCCTTTCGCGCCCTGCAAGCGCGCGGAAGAATCGTTCGTTTGCCTTTCGTGCGCGCTTGTCCGTTGCAAGCAGCATCTGCACGATTTTATCCACCCGCGCCCGATACGGCTCCATGTCCTTGCTGCCGTAGGTGATACGCCCCTCTTTCGGCAGATCCCGCGCAAGCGCGAGGATCTCTTTTTTCACATCTTCCGGCTTATAGATAAATGCCTTTGCGCCGAGCAGTTCTTTCAAATCGCGTATCGCCTCGTCGCGGCTTTTGTAGAGAATGTCTTTCTTGTCGCTCAAAAACAGCCCGAGCCTCACGAACATTCCGTCGATGCTCTTTTTGTCGATCTTCCCTCTGCGGCGGTATTTCAGTTCCCCGCTCTTTGCGTCCTTGAACTTCGGTTCTTTCTCCCAAAAAACAAAGTGGATATGCAGGTGATGCGGTCTGTCGAGATGCAGCGCGCACATCAGGTCGATGTTGTCCGGGCGGAGCTTCGCGTCTTTCAGAAACGAGGGAAAAATCCGCTTGATGAGTTCGACGCATTTTTCGGGTGTGTCTATCTTCGGCGATTCCTCAGCGCTGAGCGAGATAAAACCATGCCATATGTTGCCCTTATTTTCTTTCAGCCGCGCTTTCATTTCAATCACCTGCTCTTGCGGGATCATTCCTTTGTCGTTGAATACGCCCGTGTTCTTCTGCAAGTATTCTAATGCCGTGCGCTTGCCCGTCCGCTTGCCTTCCGTCGTGATGTAATCGAATACGTTTTTTCCGCCCGTCATATCAAAGAACGAGCGCTCGTCCGCGTGCCGCTCTCGTTCTTCGTCGGTTGCACTTCTCGGCAGGCTGTACGGCGTATACTGAATATTAAATACGATTGGTTGATTGCTCATCTGCGTAACTTCTTTATCCCCTCCGCCTCGTACCGTTCGAGGTATGCGGGCGTGTCGCTCATAAGCCCGCTTTCAAACTGCTTTGTCGTTTCGCTCTTCGGATCGAGCATATCGTTCATGAGGTTATACAGCGAGGAAAGAATGGACTTGTTGATGGTTGCGTTCAGAACCGTTTCCCGCAGCAAACGGACGGCGAGCGCATAAAACTTTTCCTCTCGGCTTCCGCTTTTTTGCGGTATTGTCAATGCCGTCCGCTCTTCCTGCGTAACCGCATCGCCGCAGATTTTTTCCGCAAGAATCGGCAGTCCGTAAAACAGCGCTTCGTTGATGACCTTGTTAAAATTCTCATAACCCGGCATCTTCATCAACAGATTTATTTTGTCTGTAAGCTCGCTGTCTGTGATACGGATATGCTTCTCTATCCCGATTTTTACGGGCCTGCCTTTTGACCGTTTCATTTCCTCTGTGCCGCAGGCACGGCAAAGCGGGTTTCCCGCTTCTGCCTCATCGAAGTCGGGATTTATCCCAACTTCCTTATCCTGCTTCGCATTTTCCTTCAAATCCTACCACCTCCTGCGTTCATTCGTCCTCCCGAAACCGCCGGCGGTTTTTGCTTTTCCGCTTCTTCCTTTGCGGCATTTCCGGACGCAGACAAGACACTGCCGAGAACGATACCCAGCCTGCTTACAGTCTGCGCTCGCCTCTTTGCCGCATATGCCTCCGCACTCTTTTTGCCGTTGACCGAATTCTGCTTGGCTTCGTCGATATCGCGCTTAATACTCATAAACGCGCCTTTGAGATATGCGTCTTTCGTAAAAAACGGCTTACCGTCGTACATATACGCACACATCCCCTTGATGAGTTCACCCGCCTGCTTATCGGTGAGTTCTTTGAAAATATTGTAGTATTCCTTCTTGATTTTGAGTTTCAGTTCTTTCATGTTTTACTCCTTATTGGCTTTCATTTTATAGCCCCGTCCAACCGATTATTTTGCTGAACACGTTCACATACCACCGCCTGTCGGCTATGTAATCGAGATCGCAATCCCCCGTCTGTTCGCGCTTATACCCAAGTCGGTACAAAATATTGTGCAGTCTGATTTCACCGTACATTTCCGTCACCGTCCGCTCTATCTCATATCCTTTTCCGCGCGCGTATTCACGAACAAACAGCACCATCCGGAAAATATTTTCCGCACCGTCATGCGCATATGATTGCACGATCTTCACACTGTTTTCGTCAAACCGCAGCCGGACTTCCTCTGCGTCTTTCAGAACGAACAATACTTCACCTTTCTCTTCGCGATAAGCAAAAATCGAATTGGCCGAATTGATGATTTTATTGTTTCTGCACGTCCATGCCGTGCAGACAATCGTCCCTATAAACAACAGCGCGTTCAACACAGTTACAACAATTACCATCGTCCTTTTCATCAGACTTTGGCGTTTGCAAAACGCCCGACTTTGACTGCCGGAGCCATGTCGTTCGGTGCGCTCTGACGCGAGCGCAGTTCCGCCATAAATCGCAGTTCTTCGTCTGCCATTTTGTCATAATAGGCGTTCGGCTTTTCGTCGCGGTATTGTCCAGACGCGCGGAACACGCGCAGCAGCTTTTCCTTATCCGTCGTATGCACCGCAAGCCGTGCCATGAGCGAACGCTCGTTCTTTTCCTCGCTGCCGAGAACAGAAATGCCGTTAAACAACGCCGAGAACTTTGCGCCCTGTTTGGTCGCGCTTGCCCGCTCCACAAGTTCTCTATCCTCCATGCGCGTTAAGCTGTCTACCCCTCTGCCTGTCATATCAACGGCCTTTGCCGCAGGCTTCTCCTCGGACATGGGTGCCGCAAATTCGCTCGGGCGCACAAAAACGTCGGATTTTTCCTCTTCGATTTTCGATAAACGCTCGGCTTTCGTGTCCTGTTCTTCGGCGCACCTGATGCTCCGCTTTTCCAATTCCTCGCGGCTCACTTCCTCAAACGCCTTGTCTTTCCAGAGCGGCAGCTCCTGCATTTTACCGAACTCTGACATGAGCGCCTCCCGGCTATGAAACGGGTACCCGCTCAAAGCGTATTGCGTCTGACCGTGTTCCCCCGCCATCATGACCTTGTAAACGGGTGCGCCATATTCGTCCGTTTCTTCTACCACGGCATACGGCTCTGTTTCTTTCTTGATCTCTTTCTCCTTTGCCATGACAAATTTGGTAATACGCTCGGCATCTGCAATAGCTTTGAAAAGGATATTCGGGTCTTCTTTGATCTTGCTTTTCCACGAAGCTATATAGGTGCTGTTGTTCTCGATATGCTTGTCCTTGACCTCCACGCCCATGTCCTGTTCCAAAAACATAGACGCAATTTCCGCACGCAGTTCTTCTTCCGCATATTCGGGAGAGCCGTGGTCTGTCAAAAGGTTGCGGTTCAGCCGCTTTTCGTGACCCGTGCTGTGTCCGATTTCGTGCAATGCCGTTGAATAGTATTCGGGCATATCTACGAAGTCCTCTTTTTGCGGCAGATGTATCTCGTCCGTTTTCGGGGAATAGAACGCCGCACTCCCGCCGTAGCGGATCGGGCTTTCCGTTTTGCTCCAAAAACCGATGAGGGCTTCCGCGCGGGTATTGTAGCCCGTTGCGTCGTGTTCCCCTTTCTTGCGTTCGGGGATACCCTCAATAACGTCGCCGTTGAACACGCGGTAATATTTACGGAGAGGATATACGTTCTCGTCCATATACTCCGCACGTTCTTCCGCCGTCATGCCGTCCAACGTATGCCTGTCAAAAGGCTGTTTGGTTTCCTTATCCCGAAGTTCAAAGTATTCGATGGCAACGCCTGCGCCTTTACCATGGCTTTTCCCTTCTTCGTCCGTTTTGAAGTGCCAACCCTTATCCTCCATCTGCTTATAGGTCAGCCAACGGTTGTCCGAATATCCCTTTTCCATCGACGCAAGCAACAGGAATACCCGGTTGACACCGTTGTACTGCTTGCCCGTAATCGCCGATACCGGCGCACCTCCGCCCGACCATCCCTGTTTCCATAGCCCCGTCCCCCTTTCGAGATTGGCAAGGACAGCATCTACGAGCAGCTTGCGCTGCGGCGTGAGTCTGTCATACGCCGCGTTTTTCTGTTCATCGCTCAAAGTGAATTTTTACCTCCTCCACCCCGATGGGCTTTTCATCCCACAAATCCCCCTCCATATCGAGCATTTCGTCCACCAGATACCCTTTCGGGACGAGTATTTCAGGTTTTTCTTTGTTTTTCATGTTCTCCTCCTGATTTTATTTTCACAAATTATTTCGACATTTTATCGCAAATTTCTCCAACAAAATGCCGCAAATCACTTCAATACCCCTTTCAATTTAACTTCCCATTTCATAAAAATAAAGAATTATAATTCGTTATATATTGACATTTGCGCAACACAATGCTATAATAGTTATGTGAGGTGCTATATGAGCAAAGAGAAAATCATCTACCACGGTTCCCACAACATCATTGAAACGCCAACCTTCGGCGTCGGAAGCCCAAACAATGATTACGGTTTGGGGTTTTACTGCACGGAATACATCGACCTTGCCAAAGAATGGGCCTGCGACCAGCTTTCCGGAGGATATGCAAATAAGTATTCCATCGATATGGCAGGACTTAAAGTCCTCAATCTCAACGCAAAAGAATACAGCATCATCCATTGGGTTTCCGTACTCCTGAAAAACCGCAAAGTGACCCTCAATACCGATATTGAGCGGGAAGGCATGTACTACATCCTCGATAACTTTCCCGTCGATACGGAAAGCTCCGACGTTATCATCGGCTATCGCGCAAACGATTCCTACTTCTCGTATGCAAGAGATTTTTTGAGCAATGCTATTACCGTAAAACGCCTTACACAAGTCATGCGGCTCGGAAATCTCGGCAATCAGATCGTCATCAAATCCAAACTTGCATTTTCTCGTCTGAAATTTTTAGGGTACGAAACTGCACCGCAGGAGATACACTACCCGCTCCGCAAAAAGCGCGACGAACTTGCAAGAAGCGCCTATCTCTCTGATCGCAAGGGCAGCATTTTATCCTCTGACAGCCTTTTGCTCGTCGACATCATAAGAGGAGGTATCAAACCCCATGATCCGCGCTTACAATGAAATTTATCTCCCCGATGTCATGCACAATCTTGCAGCACTATTCGACATCGCCATCAATGCGATGGAGATCATGCCGGACGAGATTGCGGAAAAATTTGTTTTCTCAAAAGTTGCAAGCGGAATCGAATCGGGAAATCCGGACTATATTTCAGGAAAATCCGCGACGGAAATGCTTTCCGAAATCCTTGAGAAAGATGTCCCTTATAACCAAGTTCCCCTTGACCGTTCCCCCGAATATTGGGCGGGCTGGGTACTCGCTTATTCACAGTGGTATCTGAATAAACCTTTCAAAGAACTCTTGGATGCCGTCCCTTTAAGCAGCCTGATCGCAAAGTACCACCCCTATCACGAGGCCCCCGAAGAAAAGACCGCCGAATGGATCGAAGATAATTTACCCGTCAAAAATAAACTGACCTATTTCAGAAAGCTGCGCAAACTGTCCAAAAAACAGCTCGCCTATTTGAGCGGCGTCAATATTCGCTCCATCAACTATTATGAAAAAGACCGCTCCCTCCTGCAAAAAGCACAGGCGGAAACCTTATATGCTCTTGCCAAAACATTAGATTGCACAATCGAAGATTTGCTTGGATAATTCCTCCCCTGCGGCTGCCTTTCGGCAGCCGCTTATTTTACGCCTTACTGTTCCCGTCGCTTGCCGCTTTCGGCGCGGCATTGCTCGCTCTCGGCGGTGTGTAATGCGGCGTGTCCTTTGCCGCCTTGATTGCCGTGTATTCGTAGTAACTTGCGGGTTTGTCGGGGCGGTAAAGTCCGCTCGTTGCAAAGATGCGCGTCATCTGCTCCACATTGCCGCCGCTGTAAAAGGCAAGATAGTTCATGAGCGACATATCTGAATTGGAATGGTTGTGCCGCAAATCCTCGCCGTTATACAGCCGTTTGACCGTATCGCCGTTTTTCGCCGAAAACGCCTTTTCGAGCAGTTCACGATCGTTCATCTGCGATAACCCTGATTCGCCCCTGCCCACGTTTTTCCATTCCGTCCGACGCTCCAATTTGCGTTCGAGAAGACTCTTCATTTCGGGCGTATCAAAACTCACAAGCGTGGAGCAGCTTGCCCCGTCGCCCGTCATCGTGATGAAATGACTGTCTTGATAGTATTCCATATCCCCGTCTTTGGAGAACGAGCGAAGGTCTGTTCCCTTTGTCCTGCCGAATACATGGATACCCCTGCCGCTGACCGAATATTCGGCATACGTCTTTCCGCACTTAGACAGCACTTCGTCCGCAAGCGCGGAACGCTTCCCACTCTCCCCGATACAGTGGTCGAGGTCGATGCACGCAATGCCGTCCGAGCCGTCCAGCGCATAGGCAAGCGCCACGCCGCCGTGTTCTTTCGCGTACTTGCGGGCGGTGTCAAAGTCCGTCCATGTTTCCGGATTGTCGCTTTCGGCAAACTTGCCCGTATGTACGTCGATGAGAAATTTATCCAGCCTGCCCGTTTCCTTATTTTCTCGCGTCCGTACCACCACCCAATTCGGCTTGTTCCTCATTTCGTCGGGCAGGTTCTCGCGGAGATTCTTTTCTACCTTTTCAAATTTCTTTACGGCTTCCTCGCTCGGATGGCGGTAGATACCCTCATAGTCCTCATCGCTCTTTCCCGCAAGTTCCGCCATAAGTTGCTCTGCGGTAAGATCAATTTTTTCGTCCGAATCGCTCGCTTTCAGATGCGCCTCGAAAGTTTCGGGCAAACGCAGTCGCAGACCGTACTCATCCTTACGCACCATGCCGCTCGGAATGTAGTACACCATTCCCTCATATTTACCCTTCGGCATCTTGAACAGTGTACTCTTTTCGTAGTTGGCAATGACCGCCTGTTCACTCACGCCGATCTCTTTCCATTCCTCTTTTTCCGACTGCTGCTCGCGGTAATCGTCCATTGCCGTAGGCGCGCGTTTGTAGTCCTCTGCCGTCGTTTTCCCAACAAGCTCGGAAAATTCCCGTGCCGTCAGCTCTGTTTCTTCTGTGCCCTTTCGTAGCGTAACTTTGAAATCTTCTGTAATTCTTGCGACTGCACCCGTGTTTCCTTCGGACGGTTCGTGCAGTACCGAATTGGGCAGATAATAGCTGTACCCCTCATACTGCGTTCCGTTCGGCGCGCGGAACAGCGAGGTCTTCCCGTACTCTTTGAGCATCGCCGCCTGCGGGATATTGACCGATACGCGCGGCTTTTCTTCTCGCTTATAGTCTTTGTCCGAAGTGTGATTGACGAGTTCGGAAAATTCCTCCGCCGTCAGTTCTACCTCATCCCCGTCGCGGTTACGCAGATGCACAATCTCGCCTTCCATAAGCAGAATTTTATAGCACAGCTCCCGCGAATCGCTCTGCATATCCACGAGCTGGCGACTCTCTTTGATGCGGTTGTTGTATACGAAGTAGGTATAGTCCGCGTATTCGGGATTACTCGACGGCATCCGCATGAGCGAGGATTTTTCATACGTCTTGATGAGTGCATCCCTCGATACAAAAATCCCATACCATTTTTCGGGCGGATCGACATCCCTGCCGTAATACTTTTCCCGATATTCGTTTGCCGCTTTTTCGTCCTTGAAATCGTACACGCCCTGCGCCCACGTCCCGTCCGACGTGTCGTAGCCGATTGCAACGGTAAAGTCATTTTTCCTCTGCACGACCGCAACATTCCTGCCTGTCTTGTCCTGCACGATGCTTACGACCTTGTAGCCCCGCGCCGTTTCTTTCAGATATTTGCTCTCTGCCAACTCTTCTGCCTCCTTTTTCTCTTGTTTTGCATTGTTCTGCACTACTTCGCCTGAAAAACTGTTGTCTTTCATGTATTTCTGAAAACTGTTGATCACACCATCGATAACGGCGGGGTGAGAGTGCAAACAGCAATTCCATCGTTCTTCTTTACTCTCCGAAACGGCAATATTTTGCGCCCACCCCTTATTTTCGGGACTGTACCTGCCATCACTAAGATTTTCCCGGACGGTCGTCGCCAGAATGTACTGCACGCGCTCTGCTCCGTATTGTTTTATAAGCTCCGGAATAAACCCGTCTTTCAAGCGCATTCCGTCGTAGTTTGCAGAGATCGCTGTGTCGATCGCTTCCCGACACTTTTCGCTCAACTTATGCGAATGGGAGTATGCGTCAAGCTCGCCATGTTCACGGGCGTACTGTATAGTCTCCAAATACAGTGATACGTCTTCATATAGTGCCGGTTTATGAAATCGCTCACAATAATCACGGATAAAATCTGCCGCATCTTCACTCGAATCCAAGCTCGCATACTCGTCCTTGATATAGTCGTCAAACAACATCGTAAGAATGCTGCCGCGATCTTCATACAATGCACGGTAATATTCGGGTTGCAGATAACTGTGTTTCTTCCCGATTTCAAGAATGTCTTTGAGCTCGGACATGGTATTGATCTTATAGCTATCCTCGAATATTTCTTCCGCGTTTTTTGAAAGCATATCCGCCCTGTATATCGCAAACTCGGCATTTACGCTCTTTACGACCTCTGCCTCATAGTCGATTTTTCTGCCGCCGTAATTGTCCTTTACAGAGTTGAGAACACCTACTTTTCCATCGTAAAAATTCTTTGCCGACTGCTCGTCATAAAAAGTCCTTATGACATTCGGATCAAATTCCATAGGGCTGATTTCAAGCTCTTCAAGAGTTGTTCTATCCCCGATTTTCAGCTCGCGTTCGCCCTCGAAAGCGGCTCGATTGACAACATACCACCGCTCGATTTCTTCGTTTTTCAGAAGTTTTACGCCGGGCAATGTCCTTTGTCCGTCCAGCTGTACATCAGACTGCACCGCAAGTATCATGAGCGTGTCATCCAGCGCAGGAAGATCGAGCGGATTGTCCTCATAGAGCGGCGCCCCATCTTCCCTCTCCGTTTCATGCGATAAAAGTTCCGTCGCCGCTTTCTGCATGGCGGGCTCTGCGAGCTGTCCCGCGATCGCCCTCGGCATATCGCTTTCCTCCCAACCGTATTCGCGCAGCACATCGCTCCACAGCCGCGCCGAAAACTCGTCCAACAGTTCCGGCACATACGCTGACAGCGTATCTGCGTTCGGTCTTTCCTTATCTGCAAGATACCCTTCGAGCGACATACCTTCCTTGAAATTGGTTTCGATAAAATCTATCGTAAACCTTTCGTCTACTGACGACAATTCCTCGTTCGCGACCTTGCTTGCCGCATCGCAAAATACTTTCCTTGCATACAAATACGGTATGGATTTTTCATTTTTCAGATAGTTGTTCCATACCGGCTTTTCAATGCCGTATAATACCCGCTCGTGCGGATTGAAATCTCCGTACTTTTCGACGGGCATATCCGTGTCATTCGGGGCAAGTTTATATACGCCAAGCCCCATCGTCCAAAGCCTGTACGCCGTACGCCTGTTCAACGGCAGCATCCCGTTCCATGTATAGCCGTAAGCGTGCATATCTTCCTGCGTTATGGAATAATCCGGCTGCACATCTACCCGCATCGCCGCAATTTTATCTTCTTCGTCTATGATGTTCACCTCCCAATTCCTCTTTTCGGGCAATGCCCTGTAATTTTCTTCTTCCTCCTCGCCGCCGTCGTCCACGATGACTTCCTCGCGCTTGTCCAGATTGAGTTCGGCATTGAGCTGCGCCTGTTCGGACAAAAGCTCTTTTAATCGCTTCTCCTGTTCGAACGGTTTTTCCACCTGTTCTTTCGCGATTGCGAGGTCGTTTTTCAACTGTTCCAGCTTATTTTTCAGCCGCCCTTCTCGCGCGGGCAAATCATTCAAAAAGTTATCCAACCTCGTCAGATTGCCGCTCGCGCTCTCGCCGATCGCTACCGCGTACTGTCCTTCGCCGGCAAGCGTTATGTCGCGCTCATTGGAAAGAAAGCTCATCGGGTTCATGCTAATCGTAAAGCCGCAATACTCCGCCACAGGCGTTCCGACTTTGCTCGCATACAGCGCGTCCGTGAGGGCTTTCCCGCCCTCCTTTTTATCCGTGTAAACTTTTCCGTTTACGCTGATGGAAAAGGTATCCGTATCCGCCGGTCTGACGGCTTTCAGGCGTACCATGTCTGCGTTTACCCGCTCAATGAGAAGCTCCTGCTTGCGGATCTCTTCGGGATAGGTCTTATAGATCTTGTCCTGCAAGTCGTACAGGTTCTTTCGGTACTGTCCCTCCAATACGCGCAGCCGCGCAACCTCCGCGTCCACTTCCATCTTGCGCTTGATTTTCGGGTTTGCTGCCGTGATCGCCTTGATTTCCGCATAGCTCAAAGTTGTTTCGTCGATGTCCTCCGCTTCTCTGACCGTCAGATCGCCGCGATTAATCTGCGAGATAAACCGCTGCTTGTTCTCCAAGATCTGATAGGAATAGCTGTCAAACGTGCGCTCCATGACATATGTGTAAATCTGTACTTTTTCATTTGTATTGCCCTGACGGATAATTCGGCCTTCCCTCTGCTCCATGTCGCTGGGGCGGTACGGCGTATCCAAATGGTGTAATGCCACGAGCCGTTTCTGTACGTTCGTTCCCGCGCCGCACTTTTCCGTGCTGCCGATGAGAACGCGCACGTCGCCCGCGTTAACCTTATCAAAGAGCATCTGCTTCTGCTCGTCCGTTCCAGCCTCGTGAATGAATGCGATCTGATCCTTTGGAATGCCCATCTGCACGAGCTTATATTTCAGGTCGTTGTATGCGTCGAAATCTGTTCCGTAGGTATAGTCCTCAAACCGCACCTTCGGCGTGGATAAGTCGCAGAACACGATCTGCGTTCCCTTGATGTCCTGCGTTTCTGCCCAAATCTCAAAAATATTCCGGGCGCAGGCATTGAGCTTGCTCCCCTCCTCGTCTTCAGAGGTCGGCACATAGCAGCGCGGGTCTAACGCGAGCTTTTTGCCGTCCGACGTCACT
>ERZ1673741.2953-NODE-2953-length-11144-cov-4.450086_pt1 | contig 11144 bp, 9 predicted proteins | sample MGYA00580209_ERZ1673741 | MGnify/ENA primary metagenome ERZ1673741 (study PRJEB41218, sample SAMN15661754) | gut metagenome | host: Homo sapiens | place: Canada: London | collected 2015-08-20/2019-03-30 | study: EMG produced TPA metagenomics assembly of... | reverse complement strand
TCGTGACAACAAAACAAGCCAAACAAAAAAGACAAAACCGGCTGGGCACCGTGCTGGCCATCCTCATTTTTCTGCTGGGGCTGGGGATTCTATTTTACCCGGTGGCCAGCGACCTGTGGAACCAGCACCGGCAGAACCAGCTGATCTCCCACTACACCCAAAGCACCACGACCCTTGCCCCGGAGGATCACTCCGCGTTGTGGGAAGCGGCGCAGGAATACAATAAAAACCTCAGTCCCACCTTCCGGGATGCCTTTACCGGGCGGCAGCTGCCTGCGGGGGACCCCTACTGGGGCCTGCTGGATCCCGATGGCAGCGGCATTATGGGCTACATCGAGATCCCGCGCATCAGCGTGCGGCTGCCCATCTACCACGGCACCACGGAGGAGGTCCTCCAGCATGGCATCGGGCATCTGGGCGGTACCTCCCTGCCGGTGGGCGGAGAGGGCACCCACGCGGTGTTTTCCGGCCACCGGGGGCTGCCCTCGGCGCTGCTTTTCTCCGATCTGGACCAAATGCAGCTGGGCGACCATTTTTCCCTGCGCATTTTGGGGGAGCAGCTCCTCTATGAGGTGGATCAGATCCTGGTGGTGGAGCCGGATGAGGTAAAGGACCTGTACCCGGTGGAAGGGGAGGACCTTGTTACCCTGGTGACCTGTACGCCCTACGGCGTAAATACCCACCGGCTGCTGGTGCGTGGGCACCGCATCCCGCTGGAGACCGTGGAGGAAACGGTGGAAGTGACCGTGACCCAGCAGGTAGTACACAGCTTGGGCTGGAAGGGCAAGCTGCTGATCGGCGCGCTGCTGCTGTTCCTGCTTATTTTGCTCATCCTGGCGCTGCTGCGCCGCAAGAAAAAGAAAACCGGGCCCGAAGAGGGCAATGTGATAGAAAGGGGGAGAACTGATGAAAAAGCGTCTCAGAGCCGTTCTGGCCCTGATCCTGATCATACTGCTGTGTCTCCCCGCGATAGCACAGACAGCCGATCCTGACGCGCTGTGCGCGTTGACCATTGACTGTCACTATGAGAATAAGCCAGTAAGCGGCATGGGCTTTTCGCTGTACCGGGTGGCGGCGCTTTCTCCGCAGGGAGAGCACACCCTGCTGCCGGCCTATGAGGATAGCGGTATTGTGCTGGGGAACCTGCGGGATGCCGCCGACTGGCGGCAGGCGGCCGGGCTGCTGGACCAATGGGTGGATCAGCAAAGCATTTCCCCAGAAAAGCAGCTTACCACCGCGGCTGATGGCAAAGCTGCATTAGAGGGGCTGCCCACCGGGTTGTATCTGCTGTGCGCGGCTCCCTACCAAAAGGGCGGCTGCACCTATACCACCACCCCGGTGCTGCTGGAGCTGCCGGCCCAACAGGCGGGCGGCGGGTGGCAGTACGCTGCAACGGTAGAGCCCAAGCTGGAGCGCTCCGGTACCCCCGAACCGCCGGTCATCATCATACCGGATAACCCGGCCCCCACCCCAGGGGATAAGCTGCCGCAGACCGGCCTGCTGCAATGGCCTATCACGCTGCTGGCAGCCATAGGGGTGCTGCTGGTGGCGGTGGGCTGCCGCCTGCGCCGCCGGAGGAAACCGACATGACACGAGAGCGTATCGGCCGGTTCTGCATCATTTTGGGCGGCCTGTGCATTTTGGCCGCCGCATTCCTATTGGGGTTTAATCTGCGGGAGGAACGCCGTGCCGCGGCGGCCACCCAAAGGATTTTGCCTGCCGTGGCACATAGCATCGGACAGTCTCCAGCGCCGATGCCTACCCTGCCCGCCGGAGAGCTGACGGTCTCTTTGGAGGGGGAGGAGTATCTGGGCATCCTTTCTCTACCTACCCTGGCGCTGGAGCTGCCGGTGGGGGCCGAATGGGAGATGGATTTTCTGCGCCAGGCACCCTGCCGCTATGCCGGTACCCTGACCGGGGATGATATCATCATAGCGGCGCACAATTACCGGCGGCACTTTGCCGCGCTGCACACCCTGCGTCCCGGAGATGCCGTCCTATTTACCGATGCAGCCGGGCAGACCTACCGCTATACGGTGGACCGGGTGGAGACCCTGCCGGAGACCGCCGTGGAGGAAATGCGGGCTGGGGAGTGGGATCTTACCCTGTTTACCTGCACCTACGATGGCCGTGCCCGAGTAACGGTGCGGTGCATCCGCACGGAAGAATAACGCATTTTGCATTTTTCTCTTGACAAAGCTGCAAAATGGTGTAGAATAACATCAAGTGAATAACGATAGCGACCCCGCAGAAACATTCAGAATCGTAAGAGACTGAATATGGAGGGGGCTCTGGAGAATCTCATTGAGTTGAGTGCCGAAGGTGCAAGGCGGTTTTTCGCCGAATCTCTCAGGCAAAAGGACAGAGCGGTCATCAAAGCATCTTTTGTTTGATCGCTCGCTATTCTTCAGAGGCTGCCGCTTAAAAAAGACGGGCAGCCTTTTTATTATCCTTTTTTCACTGCAATATTTTAATCAGGAGTGAAACAAATGGAAGCAGCATTGCTCAACATCGTACAAAAAATCAACGGCTATCTCTCGGATTATATCCTCATCATCCTGCTGATCGGCGCGGGCCTTTATTTCTCCATCCGTACCCGCTTTGTGCAGGTGCGCTGCTTTGGCGAGGGTATGCGCCGGGTATTCGGCAACATCAAGCTCCATGGCGGAAAGCAGCAGGGCGGCTTTTCCTCCTTCCAGGCGCTGGCCACGGCCATTGCCGCGCAGGTAGGTACCGGTAATATCGTAGGCGCCTGCGGCGCTATCCTCATCGGCGGGCCCGGCGCCATCTTCTGGATGTGGATCATCGCCTTCTTCGGCATGGCTACCATCTATGCGGAAGCGGTGCTGGCGCAGGAGACCCGTGTAGTCAATGCGGACGGCAGCGTCCACGGCGGCCCGGTTTATTACATCAAGCGTGCCTTTAAGGGTGGCTTCGGCAAGTTCCTGGCCGGCTTCTTCGCCGTAGCCATCATCATTGCGCTGGGCTTTATCGGCAGCATGGTGCAGTCCAATTCCATCGGTGAGTCCCTCTCCAATGCCACCGGCGTTCCCACCTGGGTCATCGGTATTGTTGTGGCTGCTCTTTCCGCCTTTGTATTCCTGGGCGGCAGCCACCGGGTGGCCTCCTGGGCTGAAAAGATCGTTCCCGTGATGGCGTGCTTGTACCTCATCGGCGGTCTGGTGGTGCTGATTGCCCGAATCCGCTTTGTCCCCGAAACCTTCGGTATGATCTTCCGCTATGCGTTCGAGCCGCAGGCCATTATCGGCGGCAGCTTCGGCTTTGCGCTCAAGCAGGCCATCAGCCAGGGCGTCAAGCGCGGTCTGTTCAGCAATGAGGCCGGTATGGGCTCCACTCCCCACGCCCACGCTATGGCTAAGGTAAGCTGCCCGCACGAGCAGGGCGTTGTGGCCATGATCGGCGTTTTCATTGATACCTTTGTCGTCCTCACCATGACCGCTCTGGTCGTTATCTCCACCCTGTATGCCGGCAACGGGATCCTTGCCTCCGGCGCAGCCGAAGGTGTCAGCAAGACCAATATGGCGCAGCTGGCGTTCTCCAGCATCATGGGTAATACCGCCGGCAGTCTGTTCGTGGCCATCTGCCTTATGTTCTTCGCTTTCTCCACCATCCTGGGCTGGAACTTCTTCGGCCGTATCAATGTGGAATACCTCTTTGGCAAAAAGGCCGTCCCGGTCTATTCCATCATCGCTGTGGCGCTCATCTTCCTCGGCTCCTGCGTATCCAATGACCTAGCTTGGGAGCTTTCCGATATGTTTAACCAGCTGATGGTTATTCCCAACTTTCTGGCTATCGTAGCACTGGGCGGGCTGGTAGCAGCCGCTGCCAGGAAGGGCAGCCGCGAGACCCTCAAAAAGTGATCCCACATAAAAAAGCCCCCTCCGGTACACCCGGAGGGGGCTTTTGCTTTATGATTTACGCGGCATTGGCAGCCGGGGTCTCCTCCCCGTAAAAATCGGGCCAGTCATCGCCAAAGAGATCGCCGTTATCACCAGCATTATAGTCATCGCCAAAATTGTAATTGTAGGAATCATCAAAGTTATCATAGTAGCCGTATTCATCGCCGTAGTAGCTCAGCCAGTCCTCCAGCTCATTCAGCAGCGGCTGCATGGCAGCCATCATCACAGAAAAGAAGATGATCCCGATGAGGAACAGCGCGGCCTTGGCCAGCAGCATGCCGCGGGCAAAGCGGGCCAGCTGGGGGTTGCTGCTCACGCCGCACGCCCACACTATCATAAATATAAGCCCAATGACCGGCACCATCGCCAGCAGAATAAGCCCCATATAGGCCCACATACTCAGTCCGCCGCTGACAGTCTGTTCGGGACTTTGGTTTCGCACGGTATAGCGTTCGCCGTGGGCGCGGCAGTCGCTGCAGTGGGGACATTTCTGGCCAGGCTGTAGCCGCCGGCCGCAGCTGGGGCATACATTTTGGTTCATCGGCTTGCCGCACTCTGGGCAAAGCTCCGCCCGGTCATCATATACGGCACTGTTGCAGTTCGGGCAAAATCTCATGGGGGATTCCTCCTATCGTTGCGCTGCCGCACGGCAGCTCTTTCTTCTGGTTCTATTCTAACATATTTTTTTGCCGAGGAAAAGTACAAAATCCAGCGAAACCTCCCCCATTCTTCACGGGGGAGGCTTCGCTGTGATATTGAAAAGGAGTATGGAGAAGTTGGCAAGTTAATTGGTGGTGCTGCTGGGTACATATTCGGTCAGTACCACACTGTGGGTGTATTCCCGGCCATTGCGGGAGACCTTGATCTCCACCCGGTCGCCTACGCTGTGGCTGGCCAGCGCTGCCTTCAGCTCATCCGCGGTGGAAACCTCCACCCCGCCAAAGCTCAGCAGCCGGTCGCCGGCCTGCAGGCCGCCCTTATCCGCTATGGAGCCGGACTCCACGCTTTGAATATACACGCCGGTGCTGTCCAGCCCGTAATAGCGGGCGGTGCGCTCATCGGTGATATCCACCAGGCTGACACCCAGCACGATCTGACCAGTCACATAGCCGTGGCTGATGAGATCCTCGATGATGGTCTTGACGCTGTTGATAGGAATGGCAAAGCCGATGTTATCCACGGCATTGCCGCTGGAATCGCTGGTGGATTTGGCATTGACAATGCCGATCAGCTCTCCGCTGGCATTAAAGAGACCGCCGCCGGAATTACCGGGGTTGACCGCCGCGCTGGTTTGCAGCAGGGTCATGTTGTTGCCATCTATCGTTACCTGGCGCTCCAGCGCGCTGACGATACCATCGGTGACGGTGCCGGAAAGGGTACCCAGCGGGTTGCCGATGGCCAGCACGGCGTCGCCCACCTTCAGGGTGTCACTGTCGCCCAGAATAGCCGGGGTCAGGTCTTTGGCGTCCACCTTCAGCACCGCGATGTCGTTATCCTCATCGGTACCCACCAGGGTGGCGGCATAGGTGCTGCCGTCATTGGCAGTCACGGTGATCTGCTGTGCGCCTTTTATCACATGGTAGTTGGTCACAATGTAGCCATCCGCCGTCAGCACCACGCCGGAGCCTGCGCCCTGGGTGACATACTGCCGGAAGAAGTAGTTGGTCGCCACACTTTCGGTGGTGATGGCCACTACGCTGTCCTCCACCTGCTGCACCACACCGGAATAACTGACGCCGACGGTGGAACCGTTGGTGGAAGGGACCTCTACCCCTTGATACAGAACGGTGGAACCGGTGCCCAGCAGGCCGCTCTTGGCAGCGATCACAGCGCCGCCTGCGCCGCCCACCATCGAGAGCACCAGGCAGCCTGCCAGCAGCAGCGCCGTACCCTTTTTGCCCCGTCCTGTGGATTTTTTGTTTGCGTCCGAGGGATGATACCCCGAAGCAGCCGTTTGCTGCGCCTGCCCGGACGCGGCATCCTGATGGATGCTGTCTTTATCATAGCGATACTCCCCGGTGGGAAGATCGGTATTGCCGGTGGTAAAGTTGCGGTCATTAAAGTTGTCGTTCGGATATGTCATGGAACTGACCTGCCTTTCTGTGGGGTGCCTGGCCCCTTGACTGTTTCCTAGTATACCGTTAAATTGTGAACAATGCTTGACCTGTTTTTTTAAGGTCGGTAAAAATGCCGTGACGAAAAGGTGAAATATTGTAAATAAATTTTGAAGCCCCTGCCCGCGGCGGGTTTTTTGCCGGCATCCTCCGCAAGCTTCTGCCGTGTCCGGGCCGTACCTCCCCCCGCCCGCTTCTTTTGGCCTCCCGCCTCCCAATTCCCCACAAAATCCCCGCAATCCCTTGCAAATGACGCAAAAACCCGTATAATATAAAGGTATATATCCTACTGAAAGGGAGAAAGAAATACTATGGCAGATCAAAAGAAAATGGTAGCCGAGATCACCTCGATGGAGGACGATTTTGCGCAGTGGTATACCGATGTCGTTAAAAAGGCCGAGCTGGTCGATTACGGCAGCGTCCGCGGCTGCATGATCATCCGTCCCTATGGCTATGCCATTTGGGAAAATATCCAGCATATTCTTGACGGCATGTTCAAGGCGACTGGTCACCAGAATGTCTATATGCCTATGCTCATACCGGAGAGCCTTCTGCAGAAAGAGAAGGACCATGTGGAAGGCTTCGCCCCGGAGGTGGCCTGGGTCACCATGGGCGGCGAGGAAAAGCTGGAGGAGCGCCTGTGCGTGCGCCCCACCAGCGAAACGCTGTTCTGCGAGCACTATTCCCATATCATCCACAGCTACCGTGACCTGCCCAAGCTGTATAACCAGTGGTGCAGCGTCATGCGCTGGGAAAAGACCACCCGCCCTTTCCTGCGCAGTGCCGAATTCCTGTGGCAGGAGGGCCACACCATGCACGAGACCGCCGAGGAAGCCAAGGCCGAAACGGTGCGGATGCTGAATATCTATGCCGAAATGTGCGAAAAATACCTGGCCATCCCCGTCGTCAAGGGCGTCAAGACCGATAAGGAAAAATTTGCGGGCGCCGAAGAAACCTACACCATCGAGGCCATGATGCACGACGGTAAGAGCCTGCAAAGCGGTACCTCCCACTACTTCGGCGACGGCTTTGCCCGTGCCTTTGATATCCAGTTCACCGACCGCAACAATACCCTGCAGTATCCTCACCAGACCAGCTGGGGTATGTCTACCCGCATCATCGGCGCCATTATTATGACCCACGGTGATAATAACGGCCTGGTGCTGCCCCCCGCTGTCGCTCCCATCCAGGTCATGGTCGTCCCCATCGCCCAGCATAAGGAGGGCGTTGCCGAGACCGCTTCCGCCCTGTGTGAGCGCCTCAAAAAGAACTTCCGTGCAGACATAGATCTTTCCGAGAACAGCCCCGGCTGGAAGTTCGCCCAGTATGAGATGAAGGGCGTCCCGCTGCGCCTGGAGATCGGCCCCAAGGATATCGAAGCCGGCCAGTGCGTGCTGGTCCGTCGCGATAACCGCGAAAAGACCTTTGTCAAGCTGGAGGATCTCGAAAGCGAGATCACCCGCCTGCTGGCCGAGATCCACGACAGCCTCTATACCAAAGCCCTCGCCAACCGCGAAGCCAATACCTATGTTGCCCACGATATGGCCGAGATGCACAAGGTCGCTGATGGCACCAACGGCTTTTATAAGACCATGTGGTGCGGCGACCTCGCTTGCGAGCTCAAGATGAAGGATGAGATTGGCGTTACCAGCCGCTGCATGCCGCTGGAGCAGGAAGACCTCGGTGCCACCTGCGTCTGCTGCGGCCGCCCCGCCAAGCACATGATCATTTGGGGTAAGGCTTACTAATATCTGGACAGAATTTGCAATAGCCGCCGGATGGGCGCCCCGCAGGGGACCCGTTCCCTTCGGGAACGGGCCTGACGGGCTTCGCCCGTCCCGGCGGTTTCACCGCCGCCCCTGCGGGGCGCCCCACTTTCTGCACCCACTCTCCCCGGCAGCAAAGCCCCAGCCCTGCGGGCCCGCCCGCTTTCCATGGTCGGTTTCGGCTTTGCCGGCAAAATTTTTTTGTCCAAAATCAAAAGGAGGTCATCCCCATGGGCTGTACTCACGATTGCAGTACCTGCGGCCACGATTGCGGCAGCGAACAGGATTTTTCCAAAAAACTCAATGAAATGAGCAGCGTCAAAAAGGTCATCGGCGTCGTCAGCGGCAAGGGCGGCGTCGGCAAATCCCTCGTCACCAGCCTGCTGGCCGTCAGTATGCAGCGGCTGGGCTACCGCACCGCCATCCTGGATGCCGATATCACCGGCCCCAGCATCCCGCAGGCATTCGGCCTTCGGGAAAAGATCGAAACCCTCGGTGAGGTCATGCTGCCCGCCGTCTCCCGCTTCGGTACCCAGGTCATGTCCATCAACCTGCTGCTGGAGCAGGAAAGCGATCCCGTTGTCTGGCGCGGCCCCGTCATTGCCGGGGCGGTGGGCCAGTTCTGGACCGATGTGTACTGGACGGATGTCGATTTTATGTTTGTCGATATGCCCCCCGGCACCGGCGATGTCCCTCTCACCGTATTCCAGTCCCTCCCCGTGGATGGCATCATCGTGGTCACCACGCCGCAGCAGCTCGTCGGCATGATCGTGGAAAAAGCGGTAAAAATGGCCGAGATGATGAAGGTTCCGGTTCTGGGCCTCATCGAGAATATGAGCACCTACACCTGCCCTGATTGCGGAAAGCAGCATGCTATTTTCGGCGAAAGCCACCTTGATAGCATCGCGGCGGAGCACCACATTCCGGTGCTGGCCCGCCTGCCCATCCAGCCCGCGCTCGCCTCACTGATGGATACCGGTACCATCGAGCTGTTTGAGGGCGACTTTATGCAGCCCGCCGCCGACCGTCTTTGTGCCCTGCTGCCCCGCTGAAAGGAGATTGACCCTATGATCCTCACCATTGATATCGGCAACTCCAATATCTGCTTTGGCGTCTACGAGGGCAAAAATGCCCTCTTTACCGCCCGCGCCAAGACGGACCCCCTGCGTACCGAAACGGAATACGCCGTCCTTCTCTCGCAGATCTTCCGCCTGCATCAGTTCGATCCGGCCCAGCTTACCGGCGCGGCCATCTCCTCGGTCGTACCGGCGCTCACCGCCGTATTCCACGATGCCGTCCGCATCCTCGGCAATGGCCATATCCCCACCATTGTGGTTGGCCCCGGGGTCAAAACCGGCCTCAATATCCGTATCGATGAACCCGCTTCCCTGGGCGCGGATCTGGCCTGTACCGCTGTGGGCGCAGCGGAAAAATACCCCCTGCCAGCCATCATCATCGATTTGGGCACCGCTACCAAAATCACCGTCGTCACCGAGGACCGCAGCTTTATCGGCGGCGCCATCCTCCCCGGCGTCAAGATCTCGCTGGAGGCGCTTTCAGGGTCGGCCTCGCTGCTGCCCTCCATCGGTCTCGGTACCGGTAAGATCAAGACCATCGGTAGCAATACGGTGGATTGTATGCTCTCCGGTGTGGTGCTGGGCACCGCCTGTATGGTGGATGGCCTTATTGAGCGCTACCGAGAGGAACTGGGCGAAGTTCCCACTGTGGTGGCCTGCGGCGGCCTTTCCCCGGCTATCGTGCCGCATTGCCGCACCAACATCATCCTCGATCAGGATCTGCTGCTGGATGGCCTTTTGGCCATCTACCGCCGCAACGCCCCGCCCAAACAGCACTGAACCGTACATTTTGCCCCCTCCCGCTTTGGGTGGGGGCTTTGCCTTTCTTGGTACGGTTTGTGCAGGGCAGGGGATAGGGGCGCAGCCCCGGCAGCGCTTCGCGCCGCCGAAGCGGACTTCGTCCGCTTGCCCGCCTCCGGCAGGCGGGCTGCGCCCCTTTCGCTTTCCCTCCTATCCCACCATCCGTTCGGCCAAAGCCCGCCCCTCCCTTGCGGCAGCCAGTGCCATTATGTTATATTAAGATGAAGTAGATTGGTAAATCAGTTTTACGGAGGGAAGCAAGTGAACATAATAATTCGCAGGATGAAAAGCAGCGATGCCGACGCGCTGTACCGCCTGTTGTCCGATCCGGAGGTAATGCGCTATTTGGAGCCGCTCTATGATAGGGCGCAGACCGAGGCATTTCTGCACCGCGCGGGATTATCCGAGCCGCCGCTTGTGTATGCCGCCGAAGGAAACGGACGCTTTATCGGCTATGTCATTTATCATCCATACGATGAGGAAAGCATCGAAATTGGCTGGGTGCTTTTCCCAGCGTACTGGGGGCGCGGGTACGCGTCAGCGCTGACGGATCAGCTCATTTGCAGAGCAAAACAGGAGCATAAGAGCATCGTTATCGAGTGCATTCCAGAGCAGAAGGCAACGGATCGAATCGCAATAAAAAAGGGCTTTCGTTATTGCGGGGTCTGTGATGGGTTAGCTGTCTATCGCCTTGTGTGACCCCCTCTCCCCAAGCCACCCATTTCGCCCATTTGCCCCTTGCATTTTGCCCCCTCATCTGTTATGATATGTCGCGGAAGCCGCCCTCTACCGCACCGGCAGCGGAGTCGCTTCCTAAAATTTTGCGCTGTATCCCACATCCGCCGCAGGCCCCGCCGGTCACGCTTTTGCCACGGGGCGTATCCCAAAAGGGAACGCCACCCGCCGCAATGATAAAGCGTCCCGTGTGCCGCCGTACCCGGCAAAGGAATAGCAGCTAGGAGGATTATCATGTCAAGTTCCACCAACCGCACCCGTACCCTTACCACACTCGGCATTCTTACCGCCATCATCCTGGTGATGACCTTCACCCCCCTCGGCTACATCAAAACCATGGGTCTGGAGATCACCCTCCTGCACATTCCCGTCATCCTCGGCGCGGCCCTTACCGGCCCCGCCGGCGGCATGGTGCTGGGTGCAGTGTTTGGCTTCACCAGCTTCTTTCAGTGCTTCGGCCTAAGCACCTTCGGCACCACCCTGTTCAGCATCAATCCCGCTGGCACCTTTATCGTCTGCGTGATCCCCCGCATCCTGCTGGGACTGGTTGCCGCCTACATCTACCGCGGTTTCGATCACCTCACCGGCAAGTGGAGCGGCACCATCACCGGTGCACTGGCCACCATCTGCCATACGGCAATGTTCATGGGCACGCTGGCGATCTTCTTCTACACCAGTGACTATCTTCAGGGCTTCGCCGCTATGATGGGCACCACCAATGTCTTTGCGTTC
>ERZ1673741.2951-NODE-2951-length-11150-cov-11.596485_pt1 | contig 11150 bp, 9 predicted proteins | sample MGYA00580209_ERZ1673741 | MGnify/ENA primary metagenome ERZ1673741 (study PRJEB41218, sample SAMN15661754) | gut metagenome | host: Homo sapiens | place: Canada: London | collected 2015-08-20/2019-03-30 | study: EMG produced TPA metagenomics assembly of... | reverse complement strand
AGGCGATCTGAAGCAGATGGATCCGGAGCATCAGTTCAAGAGGAAAGGGCTGCCGACCGCGGCGGCCTGACTCGTAGCAGAAGGGCTGAATCAGTGCCAGAAGGTCTGACCAGGGGACAAGCTTTTCCAGCCGTTCGGTAAGGCGTTCCGTACGGGTTTTGCGGGTTTTCCGGCGAAGACTGGTTTCAAGGTCCGAAAACGAAAGCTGTTCCATACGAAGCATTTAGCAAATCTATTTATGATAGATATATTATATCATATATTTGATATTTATGCAATTAATGCGTTATCTTTCGATTTGCTCAGAGCATCATTAATTATACGCACCTTCTGCGAGAGGTCCCGTCCTACAGAGAGTCTCATTGATGTTGTATTCATTTCCCCCTTTCAAAACTCATTACTAAGAGGGTAAACCCCTATCAACATATTGTCCTTTACCTTAAGATCAATCCCTTTTGAATTGACTTTCCGGCTGGCGGCTAAAAGCGACAGACCTTCTGCGCCTCAAAATATCGATTTAAGGATTTCCCGATGCTTTTTTTGCCACGCCGCCTGATCCAATTTTCCTGATGGAACGCCCGATGCGTTCCCGCGAAGATCTTTTTTTCTCTCAAGCTGGAACCGCGCCCGGATCAATTCCATTCTCCGCTCCCTCATTTCGCGCCGGACGCCTGCTGCTCAGGTTGCTAAAAATGATTCTCCGGCGTTAACCTCAAAAGAATCTCCTTCCGACTCTCGATAAGTTTTTCCCCGCTTTGCCGAACGCCCATCTTCCTTTTTCCCAACGCTGGCTGCCGCTTCTGAAGGTTCTCCTCATACCGCTCTCGCTCCATTCCTGCGCCACCGGCATGCGCTTTACGGCAACGCTCGATGCGCTCTCGCGAGGAGCCGGCCCCTTTGAAACCGGCGCAATGCTCGCCTGCATCTCGCTCTTTCCTGCCTTCTTTGCAGTCAAGGTGGGGCGCTGGCTCGACAGCGCCGGACCCCGCGCGCCCATTCACGCCGCACTTTTTGCCGCCGCCGGGTCCGGGCTCGCTGCGCTTTTTCTCCCGAACGCTCTCTTCGGCATCTTCTCGCTCTTCATCGCCTGCCTCCTGACCGGTCTCGCCTTCATGCTGATGAATACGGTGACTCAGCGCCTGACGGGGGACGTCTGCCGCCCCGGCGACCGGCAGACCGCATTCACGGCGCTCTCTCTTGTTACCGCGTCGAGCAATCTCGCCACGCCGGTCGCCGCCGGGTATGTGATTGAACACTTCTCCTTCAACGCCTTCTACATCTGGTGCCTCATCGCGCCAGTCATCCTCGCCACGATTCTGAGTCTTCCCTTCATGCGCGGTCTTCTCGTGAAGCGCGACAGAATGCGGGCGAAGAAGACGGAAGAAGAGAAAAGCGCGGGATCATCCCTCGACTTTTTCCGCGACCCGCCGATGCGCGCCGTGCTTCTCGCCTCCGTCGTCATTTCTGTCGCCTGGGAAGTGGGGAACCTCCTGATCCCGGTTTATGCCGATGAAGCAGGCCTCGCGCCCTCCGAAATCGGCTGGGTGCTCGGGAGCTTCGCATGCGCCACTTTCGTGGTGCGGCTCCTGATGCCCATGCTTCTCAAGGTTCTTGAGGAATGGCATCTCATCGCGATGACGCTTCTCGTGAGCGCCGTCGCCTTTGCGCTCTTTCCCTTCTTCAATACGCTCTTTCCCCTCATGTGCGCGGCGTTTCTTCTCGGCCTCGGGCTCGGCGCGTCGCTTCCCAACATGATGTCGCTCGTCTATCGGTTTGCGCCCGGAAACCGGATCGGCGAAGCCATCGGCTTCCGTCTCATGCTCATCAATTCCGGGAAATCCGCTTTCCCGATCATCGCGGGTGCGATCGGCTCCGTAATCGGTGCGGGCGCGTCGCTCTTCGGGCTTGCCGTCTTTACGGGCGGAGGCTTCCTTTTTGCGCTTTATTCCGCCGGAGCCGTCTTTTCCCGCATGAAGGAGCTCGACGGCAAATAGGCTCAGCACTATGCCCGGGTGAAAAGAAAGGATCATGCTCCCGGGTGTCGTCAAAAACCAGAACGCGGAAAGCGGTCGAAATCTTTATCATGAGCGCATTCGACAAAGCCGAGGGCGCTCGCTCTAAGACGCCCGCCTATGGCAGTGATCCCCGAAGCATCATTTTTGAGCTTCTGGCTTCCTGTCATTTCAGCCCAAAAATTTTTATGTACGATCCCAAATCACGCCGCGCGGATGAATTCATCTGCCGGGAAGAAATTGAAGACACCCTCAGGTGGGCGGAGGAGCATAAGTCCGACCGTCCGCTTTTGGAGTCGCTCCTTGAAAAGGCAAAGACCGCCAAGGGCCTCACGCATCGCGAGGCGGCAGCGCTCCTTTTCTGCGACCAGCAGGATCTAAACGAAGAAATCTTCCGCATCGCCCGCGATGTGAAGGAAAAGATCTACGGCGCGCGCATCGTGCTCTTCGCGCCCCTTTATCTTTCGAACTACTGCGTCAACACCTGCACCTACTGTCCGTATCACGCGAAGAACAAGAACATTGTCCGCAAGAAGCTCACGCAGGAAGAAATCAGAAATGAGGTGATTGCGCTGCAGGACCTCGGCCACAAGCGTCTGCTCCTCGAAGCGGGCGAACACCCGAAACACAACCCGATCGAATACATTCTTGAATCCATCAAGACGATCTATTCGATCCAGCACAAGAACGGCAAGATCCGCCGCCTCAACGTCAATATTGCGGCGACGACCGTTGAAAACTACCGCAAGCTCCACGAGGCCGAAATCGGCACGTACCAGCTTTTCCAGGAAACGTACCATCCGGACGAATACAAGAAGCTTCATCCAAAGGGACCGAAGGCGGACTACGCGTGGCACACCGAAGCGCATGACCGCGCCATGGAAGGCGGCATCGACGACGTGGGTCTCGGCGTCCTTTTCGGCCTTACGCTCTACAAGTACGACTTCGTCGGCCTCCTCATGCATGCCGAACATCTCGAAGCCGTCTGGGGCGTCGGTCCGCACACGATTTCCGTGCCGCGCATCTGCCCGGCCGACGACATCGATCCGCATTCGTTCTCGAATGCCGTGCCCGACAACATCTTCCTCAAGATCGTCGCGCTCATTCGTCTCGCCGTTCCCTACACCGGCATGATCATGTCGACGCGCGAAAGCGCCCGCACCCGCGAAGCGGCGCTGAAGCTCGGCATTTCCCAGATTTCCGGGGGCTCGCGCACGTCGGTCGGCGGCTACACGATCCGCGACATCCGCGACATTGAGAATTCCGCGCAGTTCGAAACCAACGACCGCCGTTCGCTCGACGAAGTGGTGCGCTGGCTCCTCGAGAACCACTATCTCCCGAGCTTCTGCACGGCCTGCTACCGCGCCGGCCGCACGGGCGACCGCTTCATGGAATTTGCGAAGAACGGCGCGATTGCAGACTACTGCCAGGCAAACGCCATTCTCACGATGAAGGAGTACCTCTGCGACTACGCGACGGAGAAGACCCGCACCGAGGGCGAAGCCGTCATCCGCCTCGAGCTCCCGAAGGTGAAGAACGAGAAGTTCCGCAACGCGAGCGTGAAGCGCCTCGAGCGCATTGCCGAAGGCGAACGCGACTTCCGCTTCTGATGCCCGTTTTCTGAACTCTCCCCTGGCCGGCTGTCGAATGCCCGGGACGAGTTCGGAATCAGGTTTACGCATTAAAAGACACCGCCGGTTTCTGAAACCCAGAGCCGGCGGTGTTTTTTCTCCTGCAGAGTGCCTCACGGCTGCCTCGACTTCGTGAAGCGCTGAGCGGCGATCCCTACGGAAAGCAAGGACTCCGCTTTTGATTCACTTTCGAGGCTCTCCGGACCGGCTGCTGAATGCCCGGGATGAGCCCGGGATCGGCTCTACACATTAAAACACCGCAGATTTCGGGAACCCGTGAATCAGCGGTGTTTTTCCATGCAGCGCTTCTCCGGTTCTCCCTCGCCTTCGTGAGGACCGGCGCGGCGCACCTGGGAGCTCTCGGCGGACGCGGCTTCCGCGTCGGGTTCGCAGCGACCCGACCTCCCCGGACCGACTGTCGAATGTCCGGGATGAACCTCGAATCCGCTCTATGCATTAAAAGACACCGCCGCTTTCAAAAGCACGCGAACCGCTCTTGTTTTCCCATGAAAACTGTATCCCGACTGTCTGACCTTCGTGAGGCCCTCAACGGCGCCCGGGCGCTCTCGGCCAGGCCTCATGGGCGAACGCTGCTTCCGCTTCAGGTTTTCTTTCCAGGCTCCCCGGTCCTGATGTCGAATGCCCGGGATAAGTCCGGAATCAGCGCTACGCATTAAAAGACACCGCCGGTTGCGGAACCCCGGAACCGGCGGCATCTTTTATCCTGCAGAGCGCCTCCAGGCTACTTTGCCTTCGTGATCGCCTGAGCGGCGCCGCGGGAGCTGTCGACGATCTTCATGGCGGACGCGATCAGCGTGCTCATGTCGGACATGTTCCCCGGTACGATGAGCGTGTTGTTCGTGCGGGCAAGTTCGCTGAAGGCCGCAACGTACTTTTCAGCCACCTGAAGGTTGACTGCCGTGAGGCCGCCCTCTTTCTGGGTCGCTGCGGCAATGCGTTCGAGCGCCTCGGCCGTAGCGTTGGCAAGCGCAATCGTGGCGGCAGCCTGGCCTTCGGCCTTGTTGATCTCGGCCTGCTTTTCACCTTCGGACTGCGCAATGGCCGCTTCCCTTGCGCCCGTTGCCAGATTGATCTGCTCGAGCTTGCGGCCTTCGGAAGCCGCCACCACGGCGCGCTTTTCGCGCTCAGCCGTGATCTGCTGCTGCATGGCCTGAAGGATTACTGCAGGCGGCGTCAGATCCTTTATTTCATAACGAAGCACCTTGACGCCCCAGTTGAGGGCCGCCTCATCGATTGAGGAGACAACGGACTTGTTGATGAGGTCGCGCTCCTCAAAGGTCTTGTCGAGCTCCATCTTGCCGATCACGCTGCGAAGCGTCGTCTGCGCGAGCTGCGTGATGGCGATGATGTAGTTGGAGGTGCCTTAGCTCGCCCGCTGGGGATCCGTCACCTGAAAGAAGAGCACGCCGTCGACCGTGAGCTGAGTGTTGTCGCGCGTAATGCAGACCTGGCTCGGCGTATCGAGCGGAATTTCCTTGAGAGAGTGGCGGTACGCGACCCGATCAACGAACGGGATGATGAAGTTGAGGCCGGGCGAGAGCACGGTGTGGAATTTGCCGAGACGCTCGACCACCCATGCGGTCTGCTGAGGCACAACCTTGATGCCCTGACTGGCAAAGAGAATGGCAAGAATGACGAGGACCAGCGTGAAGATGAAGAAGCCGCTCACAGGAAAGTCGATCAGCATGGTGGCAAACGTTGAAGTAAGGTAGCTGGGTATAGAAAGGGTTTTGACAAAGAATCAGCCGGCGCCGGTCAGCTGCCGTGCCGTTCTCCGAGAACGAGCTGCGTGCCGTCGACGCTCTCGATCGTCCAGACGCCGGGCGTCAGATTGGAAGCCGACCCGGGACGGGCAATCCACGTGGTGCCGCGATAGGTAACGACGGCGAGCCCGTCGGAGCCGACGGAGTCGACCCGCACGAGCCGGCCCTCATCGAGGTTTTGCAGCCGCATGGAATCGTCCTTTCTGCCGGAGAATTTCTTTTGGTAGATGAGAACAGCCACGCAGCCGAGCGCTACGGCTGCGGCGCAGGCGAGAATCTGTCCGGAAAAGCCGAACCCTGCCCAGGCGGCCATTGCGCCTGCGGCAAGTCCAAAGCTCACGGCGAGCAGATACGCCGTCGTGAGAAAGAGCTCAAGAGCGAGCACCAGCGCTGCCGCGATGAACCAGGCAATCGTTGGAGAAATCGTAATCAATGAGGACTCCTTGATTCCGCTTCGAGAGGAAGAAAAAGATCTCCCGGGAACCTTCAATTTGATTCAGTCTATCACGCGCCGGAGCGCTCCTCCCGCCAAGCCGCGGCCGAAGCTCCGGGTTAAGTTGCAAGCAAATTTGAGCGGCCCGCGCGCACGCAGAGCGCAAAAAAACCTCCCCGGACAACGCGCCCGAAGAGGTTTTTTCAGAGTGCCGGAGCACCGGAGCTTCTACTTTAAGGAGAAACTCCGGAAAGCTTCATCAGCAACGACCGGAAGCGAGACGGCGCCAGGTGTCGACGACCGTATCGGGGTTGAGCGAAATCGACTCAATGCCCTCATCCATCAGCCACTTGGCGAGGTCGGCGTGGTCGGAAGGCCCCTGACCGCAGATGCCGACGTACTTGCCCTTGGCGCGGCAGGCGCGGATCGCCATCGAGAGGAGCGCCTTCACGGCGTCGTTGCGTTCATCGAACGTGGCGGCAACGAGACCGGAGTCGCGGTCGAGGCCGAGCGCGAGCTGCGTCATGTCGTTCGAACCGATCGAGAAGCCGTCGAAGTATTCGAGGAACTGGTCGGCAAGAAGCGCATTGCTCGGGATTTCGCACATCATGTTGAGGCGGAGGCCGTTCACGCCGCGCTTGAGGCCGTGGATTTCCATGATTTCCGTCACGCGGCGGGCTTCATCAACCGTACGCACGAAAGGAATCATGAGTTCGACGTTCGTGAGGCCCATTTCATCGCGAACGAACTTCATCGCACGGCATTCCATCGCGAAGCATTCGGCAAACTGATTGGCGATGTAGCGCGAGGCGCCGCGGAAGCCGAGCATCGGATTCTCTTCCACGGGCTCGTAATTGACGCCGCCGATGAGCTTCCTGTACTCGTTGCTCTTGAAGTCGGAGAGACGAACGATGACCTTCTTCGGGTAGAAGGCGGCGGCAATGGTCGCCACGCCTTCGGCGATCTTGCGTTCGTAGAAGGCCTTGGCGGAGGGATAGCCCGCGGAGAGGCGTTCAACGGCGTCGCGGAGTTCGCCCGGAACGTTCGGGTACTCGAGCACGACCTTCGGGTGGATGCCGATGTTGTTGTTGATGATGAACTCAAGACGGGCAAGGCCCACGCCCTTGTTCGGGATCGACTGGAAGTCGAAGGCGAGCTGCGGGTTGCCGACATTCATCATGATCTTGACGGGGATCTCGGGCAGGGCGCCGCGGGTGACTTCCTCGGTATTGATCTGGAGAAGTCCCTCGTAGATGTTGCCGGTGTCGCCTTCAGCGCAGGAGACTGTGACCTTGTCGCCTTCCATGATGCGTTCGGTCGCGTCGCCGCAACCGACAACAGCCGGAATGCCGAGTTCGCGCGCAATGATGGCGGCGTGGCAGGTGCGGCCGCCGCGGTTCGTGACGATGGCGCTCGCACGCTTCATCACCGGCTCCCAGTTGGGGTCGGTCATGTCGGTGACGAGCACGTCGCCCGGCTGCACGCGGTCCATTTCAGCAGCGCTCTGAACGACGCGGACTTCGCCCTGGCCGATCTTCTGACCGATGGCGCGGCCCTGCGCGAGGAGGCGGCCCTTGGAGCCGAGCGAATACTTGACCTGGACCTCCACGCTCTTCTGCTGCGACTTCACCGTTTCAGGACGGGCCTGAAGGATGTAGATCTTGCCGTCGGTGCCGTCCTTGCCCCATTCGATGTCCATCGGGCGGCCGTAGTGCTTCTCGATGATGCGGGCGAACTTCGCGAGTTCGATCACGTCGTCGTCGGTGATTGCGAACTTGCGGCGGTCTTCCTGCGAAACATCAACCGTACGGACCGTGCGGCCCGTCGAAGCGTCGGTTTCAAATTCCATGCGGATCAGCTTCGAGCCGAGCGACTTGCGGATGATCGGGAACTTGCCTTCGTCGAGGGTGGGCTTGAAGACGTAGAACTCGTCCGGGTTCACCGCGCCCTGCACGACCGTCTCGCCGAGGCCGTACGAAGCCGTGATGAAGACCACCTTGTCGAAGCCCGATTCCGTATCGAGCGTGAACATCACGCCGGCAGCGCCCTTGTCGGAGCGGCACATGCGCTGAACGCCCGCGGAAAGCGCGACCTCAGCGTGCGTGAAGCCCTTGTGGACGCGGTACGAAATGGCACGGTCGTTGTAGAGGGAAGCAAAGACTTCCTTCATGTGGCTGAGAACGGCGTCAATGCCGTTCACGTTGAGCACGGTTTCCTGCTGGCCGGCAAAGGAAGCATCCGGCAAGTCCTCAGCGGTGGCCGATGAACGCACGGCGACGGAAATGTCGCGGCCGTCGCGCAGCCATTCGTAGAACTCGCGGATTTCCTTTTCGAGCTCAGCCGGGAAAGGCGCCTTTTCGATCCAGCCGCGGATTTCCGCACCGGCAGCGGCAAGCGCCTTCACATCATCAACATTGAGCGTCTTGAGGCGTTCATGAATGCGGCCCTCAAGTCCGCCTTCGCGCAGGAAGAGGCGGAAGGCCTCAGCCGTCGTGGCGAAGCCGTCGGGAACACGGATGCCGGCGCTCGTAAGCTGGCTGAGCAGCTCGCCGAGCGAGGCGTTCTTGCCGCCGACGCGATCAACGTCCGTCATGCGAAGCTGGCTGAAGGGGAAAACGTAGCGACCCTGTACCATTTTTATCCTCTGGATGGTCCCGCCCATGGACTTCAGGGCGGGGGCGAGTTTGGAAAAACAGGCGCATTCTAACCGCTTTAAGTGCTTTTCCATACCCGGAATTCCCTATAGACGTATAGAGAGACGCGTAAAGGCAGATTTTCTGACGTCTCTGCAACAAAAACAGCCCCCGGCGGAAGCGTCTAAAATTCTCTTTTTTTCCAATTCACCAACGCTGCGGCGCCTCAATCCTTCGGGCGGCCGCGCTTTTTCCTAAAGTGCCAGGAGCTTCCCACATGACAGATCAGGAACTCGATCCGCAGAAAGCCGAGAAGACCCGTCAGGTATTCATCGTGAGCGACGGAACGGCCATCACCGCCGAAACGCTTGCGCATTCGATCCTCACGCAGTTCCCTGATCTGCACTACCACCAGACGCGCATTCCCTTCGTCGACACGATGGAAAAAGCCATTGATACGGCGCGCCGCATCAATGCCGTTGAGAAAGAGGACGGTCTGAGGCCCATCATCTTTACGACCTTCGTTGAGCCCGAAATAATGAGAAGCTTCAACGAAATGGTCTCCGGCCACATCATCGACCTCTTCCGCAAGTTCGTGGGTCCCCTTGAAACCGAGCTCGGCATGAAGAGCGCCCACAGCATCGGCCAGACCCACCGCATCCGCGACGACGAAAAGTATCAGCGCCGAATTGCCGCCATCGACTACACCCTGCAGCACGACGACGGCCAGACGAACCGCGGACTCGACGATGCCGACGTGATTTTGGTCGGCGTGTCGCGTTCCGGCAAAACGCCGACCTCGCTCTTCCTCGCGATGCAGTTCGGCATCAAGGTCGCCAACTATCCGCTTATTCCGGAAGACTTCGACCGTGGGTCGCTCCCCGAAGCGCTGCTTCCGCTCAGAAACAAACTCTTCGGCCTCTCCATCGCCCCCGAAAGACTTTCTGAAATCCGCAACGAACGCCGCCCGGGAAGCCGCTACGCGAGCATCGAAAACTGCCGCATGGAAATCCGCGATGCCGAGGAGCTGATGCACCGCGAAGGCATCCGCTGGCTCAATTCCACGACGAAGTCGATTGAGGAAATTTCCGCGACGATCATGTCCGAGCTCGGACTCGACCGGCAGCGGAAGGCCTGATCTGCTTTCACCGCATCCAAACAGAACAAAGCCCGCCTGGATTCAGACGGGCTTTGTTCTTTTGAGAGCATCCGGAATGCCGGCTGCGCTGCGGTCAGGGAATCAGGGTAAAGACCGCGAGACCGAGAAAGATCACCGCCGAAATGCGGTTGAGCGCCGCCTGAAACCGGGGGCTTCTCAGCCGGTCGGCGAGCGTTCCCGCACCCCAGGCGATGCCGCAGAAAACGATGAGGGTAGCGGCAATGAAGGTGGCGCCCTGAATCACCATCTGAATGACGAGTGGCATGCCCGTGACGCCTGCCGGCACAAACTGCGGGAAGAAGGTGAGGAAGAAGATGAGCACCTTCGGGTTCGTGATGTTCATGATGACGCCACGGCGCCAGAGGGCGAAGTGCGAGAGGCAAACCGCGCGCCGTCCTTTGCGTACGTCCAGGCCATGAAGGCAAGGTAGAGAAGATACGCGGCGCCGAGGCACTTGATGGCCCAGAAAAGGGCCGGAGCGGCCGCCACCACCGCAGCGAGGCCGAGCGTAGCGGCAATCGTCTGAAGAATGAGGCCCGTGCAGAGTCCGAGCACGACAATGACCCCGGCGCGCACGCCGTGAACGGCCGACTGAGTGAGCACGAAGAGGTTGTCCGGTCCCGGAGCAATCGCGATCAGAAAGCTCGCGCCTCTAAAGGCAAGCCAGATCGAAAAAGGCCTCTTCTGCAGCTCCCGGAAAAAGTCAGATGAAGAAGGGCGCCATGGCGACCGGGCTCACGCCGTTGGGGCGAACCTTAAAGCCCGTCATCACGAACCTCAGCCACCGTCCGAGCACCCAGTTGATGACGAGATTTGCGTGCGCATCAGCGTTGAAGTCTGCAGGGAGCTCGCGCGCCATCACCGCGTCGCGGTAGGTCTTCCTCAGGCCCATTTCAAGCTTGTCGACGAGATGCGTCATGCGCTCGATGAGCTTCGGGTCCTCCTTCATGAGCACCTGTCCGGTCATGACGCGCGCGAGACCGCGATTCGCGTCGGCGAAGTCGAGAAGCACCGTCACCATCACCTGGATGCGGCCGGTAGCCTTGAGCGACTGGTCTTCGCGAATGCGCCCGAAGAGTTCGAGAAGACTCGTCTCGCAGAATTCAATGAGCGCATCAAACATGGCGCCCTTCGAGGGGAAGCTACGGTAGAGCGCGGCTTCGGAAAGATCGAGCTTCTTTGCAATCTGAGCCGTTGTGATGCGGTCGCAGTGCGGGTCCTCAAGAAGCTGCGCGAGCGTCTGCAGAATGTCGGCGCGGCGGTTCTTCTTCGCACGTCCGGATCTCGGCACGCGCACCGTCGGACGGTCGGCATTGCCGGGGGTCGGATTGGAAGCAGCATCAAAGATCGTGGTCATTGTTTGTAAGCGATAACTATCAGAGGAACTGAACTCTAATCCAAGAATCCGTTTGCGGCAAACTTTCGGATGCCGGAAAGCAAAGAGAATTGACTTCCTCCTCGCCCTGAAGGACGAGGATTCCTGAATACGATTAACTCG
>ERZ1673741.2950-NODE-2950-length-11152-cov-14.549608_pt1 | contig 11152 bp, 11 predicted proteins | sample MGYA00580209_ERZ1673741 | MGnify/ENA primary metagenome ERZ1673741 (study PRJEB41218, sample SAMN15661754) | gut metagenome | host: Homo sapiens | place: Canada: London | collected 2015-08-20/2019-03-30 | study: EMG produced TPA metagenomics assembly of... | reverse complement strand
CCCCCGGCTACGAACTCCCGGCGACCGGTTCCACCGGTACGGCCCCGTACACCACCGCCGGTGCGGTGCTGATGGGTGCCGCGCTGGTGGGTGGATACCGCAGAAAACGCAGACAGGAAAGGAGGGGCGAGTGACCCTCCCGCCCCTGCGGGCGGAGCACAGATCACCACAAGAAGCACAGATTTTGGGATTGCTTGGAAGCAAAAAGAAGCAAATTGGAAATGAGTTTATTTCACAAGGAGACGAAGAAAATGAAACACATGAAGAGATTCGTGGCGCTGTTTGCCGCGCTGGCCCTCGTGCTGGCGATGGCAGTTCCGGCGTTTGCGGTAAGCGGCTCTACAACAACAGGCACAATCACAATTAAGAATGCGGTTAAGGACAAAACTTATACGATTTATCGTATTTTGGATATTGATACCGCGAATTCTGATTATAGTTCAATCGTTTATAAAACAAATGACGATTGGAGTGGTTTTATTGCTGAAGTAAACAAAGGCGGTAAATATTTCACTGAGGTCAATGCAACGACGAAGGTTGTTACCGTTAAAAAGGATGTGACTGCAAATGATATGGAGGCTTTTGCAGCGGCGGCAAAAACGTGGCTGGGAAACCATACTATCACAGCAGTTGATTCCAAAAAGGCGGATTCTTCTACCGTAGCGTTTTCTAATGTTCAACTGGGATATTATTTGGTAGCAACGTCCGAGTGGGGCGAAAATAATGTCAATGCAGTGTTCTCGCTGGACAACACGAAGCCGAATGCAGAGATCAAAGAGAAGAATGGAACCCCCTACGTTGATAAAAAGGTTGAGACTTCCAGTGGTGATTACGGCGAGAAAAACGATGGAAGTGTTGGCGACAAGGTAAACTTCAAAACTACAATTCATGTAACCGATGGTACTCCCACGGGCTATGTTCTGCATGATAAGATGGACAAAGGTCTAGCGTTGGATGCAAGCAGCATTAAGGTTTCCTATAAGGGTGGTACGGCGTTATCTACGGATGCATACAATCTTACTACAACGGGTCATTCGGATGGTTGTGTTTTTGAAATCTCGTTTGTGGATGGAAAAATTAAGACGAACGATGAAATTGTTGTAACGTATTCCGCAACTATTACCAAGGATGCTGTTGTCGGTGGTCAGGGCAATAAAAATGAGACATGGTTGAAGTATCATGAAAATGGCGAGTCGAACCATGGGACGACCACAACATATACTTGGAAGTTTGGCATTTTCAAGTTCTACAAAAAAGGCGAAACTGAAAACCGTCTGGCAGATGCAGAGTTTGTTCTGTATCGAAAAGACGGCGAAGCTACCAAGTATGCGCAGATTGCCAGTGGTAAAATTACGGGTTGGACTTTGGAGCAGGCCGAGGCATCGAAAATTGTAACGGTGTCGGGTGCCAATAGTACGATTGAAGGCTTGGATGAGGGAACCTATTATCTGGAAGAAACCAAGGCTCCGGACGGTTATAACAAGCTGGATGCGTCAATTACTGTGAAAATTGTAGGTGATGTCAGTGCGGGTACAGCAACAGTTACCTATACTTCTGGTAGTGCAACATATAATGCTGATAATGGTGTTGTAAAGGTTGAAAACAAAGTAGGTGTGACCCTTCCGAGCACCGGCGGCATCGGCACCACGATCTTCTATCTGATCGGCGGCGGGCTGATGGTTGCAGCGGCTGTGCTGCTCATCGCGAAGAAGCGGATGGAAAACAAGTAAAACCAACCGGGAGCCGGCCGCTCCCCCGAAATAAGAGGGCATCTGCCCCGAACATATCCTTATAACATTAGGGAGTAGCCCATGAAAAAGAATCGCAGCAACATCATTTTAATATTGATCTTTCTCGTGGGTCTATCCGTGATGTTATATCCGACCGTCAGTGACTATATCAACCAGAAAAACCAGTCGCGCGCTGTGGCGAGCTACTCGGAAGAGGTTGAAAACCTGTCGGACGTGGACTATCAGGCCTATTTTGACGCCGCCGACGACTACAACCGGCGGCTGGCCGAAACGCCCGATGCCTTTTACCGGCCCGAAGAGGTGAGCGGCTACACCGACACCCTCGACGTCTCCGGTACCGGCATCATGGGGTACATCACCATCTCCAAGATCGGCGTGGAGCTGCCCGTCTACCACGGCACCAGCGACGGCGTTTTGCAGGTGGCGGCGGGCCATCTGGAGGGCAGCAGCCTTCCGGTGGGCGGCGCGGGCACCCACGCCGTCATCTCGGCCCACCGCGGGCTGCCCAGCGCCAAGCTCTTTACCAATCTGGATGAGCTGGAAGTGGGCGACACCTTCACCATCACGGTGCTGGACCGGGTGCTGACCTATGAGGTCGATCAGATCTCCATCGTCCTGCCCACCGAGACCGATCTTTTGCAGCCGGTGGAGGGCAAGGACTACGTCACCTTGATGACCTGTACCCCCTACGGCATCAACACCCACCGCCTTCTGGTGCGCGGCAAGCGGATCGAGAACGCGGAAAACCAGAAACACATCCGCGTAACGGCGGACGCGCTCCGCATCGAGCCCATTATCGTGGCCCCGGCACTGGCTGTGCCCATGCTGCTGGTGATGCTGGTGGTCATGCTGGCCGTGCCGCATCTGCGCAAACGCAAAAATCAGCGAGAGGAGAACCATCATGAAGAGCATCCGTAAACGGCTGGCCGCTGTGCTTGCGGCGCTGACCCTGTTGGTGTGGTGCGCGGCTCCGGCCGTTGCCCTCGAAGTGGTCGATCTGAGCCGCACCGGTTCCATCAAGGTGTCGCTCTACGACAGCGAAACATCCGAGGCGGTGGGCGGCGGCACGCTGACCCTGTACCGCGTGGCCAAGGTCCAAAAGGACAACGCCAACCTGAGCTTTGTGTACACCAACGGCTTCGAGGACTGCGGCGTGGAGCTGGGGGATCTGTCGGAGGGGGAGTTGGCGGGCCGGCTTGCCGAGAAGATCGCCGCCACTGCCGAGTCCACTACCGTGGAGATCAGCGACCTCGGCACAGCCGAGTTCGGCGACCTTGAGGTGGGCCTGTATCTGGTCGTTCAGACCACGGCGGCGGAGAATTACAACGTCATCAACCCGTTCCTTGTGTCGGTCCCTATTCAGGAGAACGGCAGCTACGTCTACGATGTGGACGCCCTGCCCAAGGTCGGCACTGCGGCCAAGAAGACCCCCGAACCCCCCGACACGCCCGACACCCCGGACACTCCGGACACCCCCGATACCCCCGACAAGCCGGAGGAGGAGAACCCGAATACCCCGGCGGCTCCCGGCCCGGACAACCCGGATGGCTGGGTTCTCGGCGCCCACGGTGAGAAGATCTACCTGAACCCGGAAGCCCCCAGCCCGGACAACCCCAACGGCCATGTCATGGGCGCCCACGGTCTGCCCCAGACCGGCCAGTTGAATTGGCCGATCCCGGTGCTGGCAGTGACCGGCGTGGTGCTGGTGGCGGCGGGGATCAAGCTCAAGAAGGGAACCCGCAAGGATGAAAAGTAAGTTGGGCACCCTCTTCATTGCGCTGGGGGTGCTGGCGCTGCTGGGGGCTGCGGGCCTCTTCGGCTACAACCAGTGGGACAATGCCCGCGCCGAGAAGGCGGCGGATGCCGTGCTGAACCAGTTGGAAGAGACCCTTGAGCAGCCCAAGACCATCCTGCCCGCGGCGTCGGCCGCTGCCGAAGAGCCCGCCGAGGAAGAAGCGGACGGTATGACCGTCACCTTTATTGACGGCTACGATTACATCGGCTATGTCTCCATCCCGTCCATCGGGCTGGCGCTGCCGGTGATGAAGCAGTGGAGCTATCCCGGCCTGAAGATCGCGCCGGGGCGGTATGCCGGCTCCCTTGCCGCCGACGATCTGGTGGTGGCGGGCCACAACTACGCCCGCCATTTCAGCCCCATCAAGCACTTGGCCGTCGGCACCGAGGTGCTGTTCGTGGACATGGACGGCAAAACGTGGCACTACGAGGTCAGCGCGGGGGAGGTCCTGCAGCCGACCCAGATCGAGAAGATGACCGTCAAGTCCTCCGGCGACGACTGGGACTTGACCCTCTTCACCTGCACCACCGGCGGTCAGGCGCGGTATGCGCTGCGCTGCGTCCGCACCGATCCGTAAATCAGACCCAAAATGTACTCGCTTTCCCGCTGGAAGGCGAGTATTTTTGTGTTATCCGACTGGGAAAGGGGATCGCACATGGAAGATTGGGTCCGCAGTTTGTTTGGGCTGGCCGGTGGGCTGGCGCTGTTTTTGTACGGCATGACGACCATGAGCCGGGCTTTGCAGCAAGCGGCGGGGGAGCGGCTGCGGGGCTTCCTGCGCCGGGTCACCCGCACGCCGCTGACCGGGGCGCTGGCGGGGCTGGCTGTCACCAGCATTTTACAGAGCAGCTCGGCCACCACCGTAATGGTCATCGGCTTCGTCAGCGCCGGGCTGATGGGGCTGCCACAGGCGGTGGCCGTGGTGTTCGGGGCCAATGTGGGCACCACCATGACGGCGCAGCTGGTGGCCTTCCGGCTGGAGGACTGGGTGTTCCCCCTGCTGTTCATCGGGGTGCTGGTCTGGTCGCTGGCCCGGCGGGAGCCGACCCGGCAGCTGGGGCTGGCGGTGTTCGGCTTCGGGCTGCTGTTCGACGGCATCGAAGTCATGTCCGGTGCCATGGCTCCGCTGGCAATCAGCCCGGTGTTTCTGCGGTGGATGGCCGAGGTGCGCCGGGCCCCGCTGCTGGGCCTTGCGCTGGGCACAGGGATGACGCTGGTGGTGCAGAGCAGTTCGGCCACCATCGCGGTGCTCCAGCGGGCAGCCCAACAGGCCGGGCCGGACGGCGTCCACAGCATGCTGGGGCTGGCGGGGGCCCTGCCCATCCTGCTGGGGGACAACATCGGCACCACCATCACCGCCATCCTTGCGGCGCTCGGCCAGCCGCAGGATGCCAAGCGCACCGCCGCTGCCCACTGCTGCTTCAATTTGTCGGGGAGCGTGGTCTGTCTGCTGGCCCTGCCGTGGATGACAAAGCTCGTGGAGGCTGTTTCCCCCAAGGGGCCGGAGCTGGAGATCATTGCGCGGCAGATCGCCAACGCCCACACCCTGTTCAATGGGGCGTGCACGCTGGTCTGGCTGCCGCTGACGCCGGTGATGGTGAAGCTGGTCTGCAAGCTGGTGCCGGAGCAGGAAAGCTCCGGCGGGGAACGTTAAAAATCGCGGTTTTTCAGCAAAAAAAGCCGTTTGTCCATTGACAAGGCTTCGCGGCCCGTCGTATACTTACAGTGTCTTGTAAAACCCGCCGCATTGCGCGGACAAGAAAGAGGAGCGAAAGAAAATGAAAAACAACAACAGCAGCATCAAAACGGTGGTCGCCGTCGGTATCGGCGCCGCATTGTTCTTTGTTCTGGGCCGCTTCGTGGCGATTCCCAGCCCGGTGCCCAACACCAACATCAGTCTGCAGTACGCCGTTCTGGCCCTGCTGGCTGCCATGTACGGCCCCGTGGCGGGCGGCCTGATCGGCTTCATCGGCCACACCCTGATCGATCTGTCTTGGGGCGGCAGTCCGTGGTGGAGCTGGGTCATCGCATCGGCCTTCGTAGGCGTTGTGGTCGGCCTGTTCGCCAAGAAGCTGGACCTGCAGGAAGGCGAGTTCGGCAAGAAGCAGATGGCAGCCTTCACCGCCGCCAACATCGTGGCACACCTGCTGGCATGGGTCGTGGTTGCCCCTGTGCTGGACATCCTGATCTACGCCGAGCCGGTCAAGAAGGTCTTCGCGCAGGGTGCGTTCGCCGCTATCTCCAACATCATCACCGCAGTGGTGGTGGGCGGTCTGCTGGTGCTGGCCTATACCAAGACCATCGCCAAGAAGGGCTCGCTCGATCAGGAGTGATTTTTGGATGGAACCCGCAGCCTTTCCTTCGGCCATCCCGGAGGAAGGGCTTTTTGTTTGAACAGCTGAGGTAACGTACCCATGGCAGAACGCAGAGAACCCATTATATCGTTCCAGAATTTTTCGTTCCAGTACCGCGCCCAGAAGCGCCCGACGCTGACCGGCATCGATCTGGATATCTACCCCGGTGAGCGGGTGCTCATTGCGGGCCCCTCCGGCAGCGGCAAAAGCACGCTGGCGGGCTGCATCAACGGGCTGAACCCCTTCGCAAACCCCGGCGAGTGCACCGGCACCCTGACCGTGGACGGCGTGGACGCCCCCCACAGCAGCATCTTTGAGCTGTCGGCCCATGTGGGCACCGTCCTGCAGGACCCGGACGGCCAGTTCATCGGCCTGACGGTGGGCGAGGATATCGCCTTTGCGCTGGAAAACAGCTGTATGCCGCAGGACGAGATGCACGCCGTCACCCGCCGCGCCGCCAAGCTGGTGGGCATTGAGAACCACCTCGGCTATGCGCCCCACGAGCTTTCCGGCGGGCAGAAGCAGCGGGTCGGCCTTGCGGGCGTCATGGTAGATCAGGTCAGGATCCTCCTCTTCGATGAGCCGCTGGCCAACCTCGACCCCGCTACCGGCAAACAGGCCATTGAGCTGATCGACGAAATCCAGCAAAAGACCGACACCACCGTGCTTATCATCGAGCACCGGCTGGAAGATGTGCTCTGGCGGAACGTGGACCGCATCGTCCTCGTCAACGAGGGGAAGATTCTGGCCGACCTGCGCCCGGACGAACTGCTTTCCACTTCGCTGCTGGCCGAAAACGGTATCCGCGAGCCGCTCTACCTCACGGCGCTGCGGTATGCGGGCGTGGCCATCACGCCGGAAAAGCGCCCTGCCCATGTGGACAGCCTTGTGCTGAACGAGGCCGATACGGCGGCACTGAAGCAGTGGTTCACCGCCTACCCGCAGCCGGAACCGGCGGCGGCCCCGGTCCCCCTGCTGGAAGTGCGGGATCTGAGCTTTGGCTACCAGAAGGGCCAGCCGACCCTGAAGCATGTCGGCTTCACCATCGGCAAGGGCGAGATGGTCAGCATCGTGGGCCGGAACGGCGCGGGCAAATCCACGCTGTCCAAGCTCATCTGCGGCTTCGAGACGCCGGATGCGGGTGAGATCTTCCTGAACGGAAACCCGCTGGCCGGGGAGAACATCCGCAGCCGCGCCAAGCACATCGGCTACGTGATGCAGAACCCGAACCAGATGATCTCCAAGACCATGATCTACGACGAAGTGGCGCTGGGTTTGCAGCGCTCCGGCCTGACGGAAGCGCAGATCCGGGAAAAGGTCGAGCAGACGCTGAAAATCTGCGGTCTGTATCCCTTCCGCAACTGGCCGGTGTCGGCGCTGAGCTTCGGCCAGAAAAAGCGGGTGACCATCGCCAGTGTGCTGGCGCTGGACCCGGAGCTGATTTTGCTGGACGAGCCGACCGCCGGGCAGGATTTCCGCCACTATACCGACATCATGGAGTTTTTGCGCGGCCTGAACGCGCAGGGCGTCACGGTGGTCATGATCACCCACGATATGCACCTGATGCTCGAATACACCCAGCGTGCCCTCGTCTTCTGCGATGGTGAGCTGATCGCGGACCGGAGCGCGGCAGGCGTTCTGTGCGACCCGGCCCTCATCGAACAGGCCGCGCTGAAAGAGACCAGCCTTTATACGCTGGCCAACCGCTGCGGCATCGAGCCCGCGCAGGAATTTGTGGAGCGCTTCATCGCGCAGGACAGGGAGGTGCGAGAAAATGGCCGCTAAAACGGTGCTGAATTATCTCCCGCGGGAAAGTGTCGTCCATAAGCTGACGGGCACCACCAAGCTGGCGTTTTTCCTGCTGTTTACCTTTGCCAGCATGATCACCTACAACACCTATGTGCTGCTGGTGCTGCTGGCGGTCAGCTTGGCGGCGTTCAAGCTGAGCAGGATCAAATTCCGCGAAGTGCGGTTCATGCTGGTCTTCATGCTGGTGTTCCTGCTGCTGAACAACTTCTTCATCTTTTTGTTCGACCCCGATCAGGGCACGACCCTCTACGGCACCCGCACGGTGCTCTGCCACCTGTTCTGGCGGTATGACCTGACGGCAGAGCAACTGTTCTATATGTGCAACATCTCGCTGAAGTATTTCGTGGCCCTGCCGGTGGCCATCCTCTTCATCTCGGCCACCGACCCCAGCGAGTTTGCGGCCAGCCTGAACAGCATCGGCATCTCGTATAAGGTGGGCTACTCGGTGGCCATAGCGCTGCGGTATATCCCGGACATCCAGCGGGACTACCACAGCATCAGTCAGGCCCAACAGGCCCGCGGCGTGGAGCTGGGCAAGAAGGAACCTTTCTTCAAACGGCTCAAAAATTCCGTGAACATCCTGCTGCCCCTGATCCTGACCAGCCTGAACCGCATCGACACCATCTCCAACGCCATGGAGCTGCGGGGCTTTGGCAAAAAGAGCAAGCGCACATGGTACACCCAGCGCCCCTTCGTCCGCCGCGATTTCATCGCGCTGGGGCTGGGCGCTGCGCTGCTGCTGCTCAGCCTGACCGTGACCCTCCGCTTCGGGCGGTTCTATAACCCGTTCGTCTGATCTTTTCCTAGGTTCGGTAAGGAACTTCCCAATAAAGAAAAACCAACAACACCCCCACCTGCGCAGATGGGGGTGTTGTTCACATGAGGGAGAAAAAAGAAAACCACTGCACGAACATTGTGCAGTGGTTTTTTGGTGGAGAATAGCGGGATCGAACCGCTGACCTCTTGCATGCCATGCAAGCGCTCTCCCAGCTGAGCTAATCCCCCACATATTCGGTTCAGTGTCTTGCGACGTGAGTTATTATACCAGCCGGGAGAGGAGTTGTCAACACCATTTTGCAAATTTCTGCACAAAAAAGCGCCCCGGCAGACGGTAAAGCTGCCGGGGCGCGATGGTGCGTGGAAAATTCAAAAGATCAGTTCGCAGCGTACTGGCGGTCGAAGATCTGGGGTGCCACCTTGATGAGCAGGACGGCGGCCACCAGCGTGAGGAGGGTCTCCGGCAGCATGTAGCTGGCGTTGTAGACCAAGCTGTAGGTCCAAGCGCTCAGGCCTTCGTTCAGGTTGCCCCAGACCAGCACGCCGGACAGGAAGCTGCACATGAAGCGCAGGAAACCGGCCATGAAGGTGCCGAAGGCCACGCCGACCATCCGGTTCTTGAAGGGGCGGGCGAACAGCTCGGCGGTGCCCAGCGCCATGAAGGCCACGATGTAGTCCAGCAGGATCTCACCGAGGAAGTACAGGAAAGTGGGCGTCGGGGGTGCCCAGAAGCCCAGCAGCATCTGGAGGCAGCCGTTGACGAAGCCGGTGAACAGGCCCCACTTCACGCCGTGGCGGAAGGACACCAGCACGAAGGGCAGCATACTCAACAGGGTGACGCTGCCGCCGTTGGGCATCGTGAAGATCTTGATGTTGGACAGAACGGTGCCGATGGCGATCATCAGCGCGCACTCCACCAGAATGCGGGTCTTGGAATAAGTTTTCGACATTTTGGATTCGCTCCTCTGAAAATAGTACACAAAAACAAAATGCGTCCGCAACAGCAGACGCAGAGGCTTCGTTTGTGAAAGATGGGAACGTTTCGCAAACTACCTACGCCGGCATTACCCGGATCAGGTTCAAGGGTACTCCGCACGGTGCGGATCTCAGCCTTTCGGCGCCCCTGTTTTCATGTCCGCTTTTCAGTATAGCCGCCCGCGGCCAAAAGTCAAGCCCCGGCGGGCATATTGGCGCACTCCGCCTCATATTTTTTACCAAGGAGTCTTGCGGAGGAGGGGACGGGACATGAAAGTGGAACCGGAGCAGCGGGCCGCGCTGCTGGGAGAATACATTGCGGAGCACAGCGCGACGGTGCGGGCGGCGGCGCGGGCCTTCGGGTGCAGCAAATCCACCGTGCACAAGGACGTTTCGGCCCGGCTGCGGAAGGTGGACCCCGCCCTGTTCCGGCGGGTACAGGCCGTGCTGGCCCGGAACAAGGCGGAGCGGCACCTGCGGGGCGGGGCGGCCACCCGCCGGAAATACAGCAAAAAATAAAAGCAGCGGCGCATTCCTTTATAAATAAGGTGTGCGCCGCTTTTGCTGCTAGTGGTGGGTGCGGAACTGTTCCAGCGCGGCCTTTTCCAGCCGGCTGACCTGCGCTTGGCTGATGCCGATCTCCCGCGCCACCTCCATCTGGGTCTCGCCCTTGAGGTAGCGCAGCTCCATGATCCGCTTTTCGCGCGGGGTGAGGGCGGCCACCGTCTCGCGAAATTCGAGGCCGCTGATCCAACTGTCCTCGCCGTCCGGGTCGCGCACTTGGTCAATGACGTACATCGCGTCGCCGCCGTCGGTGTAGAGAGGCTCTTCGAGGCTGAGGGGCTCCACCACCGATTCCAGCGCTGCCGTCACCTCCGGGCGGGCAAGGCCCGTCTGCCGGGCGATCTCGTCCACGGTTGGCTCCCGGCCCAATTGCTTTTCCAGCGTTTCCCGCGCCTGCATGGCCTTGTAGGCCGTGTCCCGCAGCGAGCGGCTGACCCGCAGGGTGTTGTTGTCCCGCAGAAAACGCCGGATCTCGCCGATAATCATCGGCACACCGTAGGTGGAGAACCGCACGTTCTGGGCGGGGTCGAAGTTGTCGATGGCCTTGATGAGCCCGATGCAGCCCACCTGAAACAGGTCGTCGAGGTTCTCACCCCGCTGGGTGAACCGCTGCACCACGCTGAGCACCAGCCGCAGGTTGCCCTCGATCATCTCCTGCCGCGCGGCGGCGTCGCCCGCGTGGGCCTTGGTCAGCAGCTCCCGTTTCTGCGCTTCGGTCAGGATGGGAAGCTGGGCCGTATCCATCCCGCAGAGTTCCACTTTGTTGTACATCCGCGCCCCTCCGGTTTCGTTTTGACGTTACCGGAAGTATGGGGCGGGGGAGAGGGGAGAATACATGGGAATATTTGACGGCCTTCTCTTGCGCTGTGCTGCACAAAGGCGCAGTGTTCTCGCTGCCGGGCTTGCCCTCTCAGGCGCTTCGCGCCAGCTCCCCCAAAGTGGGAGCCCTTGGCATGTCGGTGGGGCTTGAGCTGGATGAAAAAGCACGATGTTTCGGAAGATGGTGGGTTCCGCTTATTCCTCCAGCTTTTTCTTCAGCTCCCGAATGATCCTTTTTTCAAGGCGGGAGACATAGCTCTGGCTGATGCCGAGGGCGTCGGCGGCTTCTTTCTGGGTGCGCTCCACGC
>ERZ1673741.2945-NODE-2945-length-11164-cov-90.280673_pt1 | contig 11164 bp, 6 predicted proteins | sample MGYA00580209_ERZ1673741 | MGnify/ENA primary metagenome ERZ1673741 (study PRJEB41218, sample SAMN15661754) | gut metagenome | host: Homo sapiens | place: Canada: London | collected 2015-08-20/2019-03-30 | study: EMG produced TPA metagenomics assembly of... | reverse complement strand
GACGGTCGCCCGTCAATATAATCTTTCCCATTTTCTTGCAATTTATTATTATTTTTGTGCAAAGGTACAACAAAATATTGAGAAACTGCAAGAAATGGTGAAAAAATAACAAAATGAGCAGGAGAAGGAAGGGATATCTGAAAGAAAAACGGGGCACCCTTGAGGATGCCCCGCCACCAATTAAAATAATTGATTGTCGCATTATAAACTTACCGTACTACTTAGCGATCATGATCGTTACACGGTTCTTTGCGTTTTCTGCAAAAGGCTGCACACGTGCACCCTTAGATTCTTCTGTAATGCGCTCAGAAGGTATATTATATTTCTTTGTCAGCATCCAAACCACAGCAGCTGCTCGCTTGGCAGCGATGCGGTCGTTGATGACGTCATTGCCTGTACCCTTGTCAGCATAACCGGTTACTACAACCTTTGCCTCTGTGTTCTTGTTCAGGAAGTCAACCACCTCACGGATCTTAGCATCCTCAGAAGGAGCAATCTTGTAAGAATTGATGGTGAAGAAGATGTCACGGCTAATCTCCTCTACCTTCTTTTCTACAGGAGCTGGCTTAGGCTCTGGCTTAGGAGCTACATATTCCTGCTTAGGAGCTGGTGCCGGAGCAGGTGCCTCTACCGGCTTAGCCTTCTTGGTATAGCTTTTGCCCAAGTTGATGCGTACACCAGCCAGTGCATTGAAATACCAGTCAGGGTTATCTGCCTTCTTAGAGTTGTACTTGTCTGAAATCATGTTGGCATTGCCTTCGAGCATGATGCTCACAGCCTTGCTTACCTTGAATTCCAGGTCGATACCTGCTCTGCCGTAAGGGCGAACCTTCTTTCCCTGCCAGAGATACTCCAGCAGATAGTTGCTCTGATTCTTGATATTGGCAGCCAGGTCGTTTACCTCCTGGTTAGCTCCTGCCCAGTTGATACCACCACCTACGAAGGCAGTAGCGTTGAACACGCGGTTCGGGTTCCAGCCACAGAAGAGGTTAGAGAGGTTGAACATAAAGTCCACACCCGGAGCTACATATTTCCATTTGTAGCTGGCGGTATACGGAGTACCGTCCTTGGTAGCCTTGTATCCGTTCCATCCGCCCTTGCTCCAGATACCGTTTATCTGACCACGGAGTCCGAAAACAGGAGAGAACTGGTAGCCGATGGCACCCTGGAAGTTAGGAGAAAGCAGGTCTGAGAAGCTTGCCTCACCCACAGTATATTGCCCACCAGCCTGAATATCCAGGAACCAGTGACGCTTAAACTGATATTCGTTTCCATCCTTATCTGTGTAGGATGCTTGTGCCATAGCGGCTGTAGAGCCGATGGCTAACATGGCTGTTGCCATGAGCAGTTTAATTGATTTCATAACTTTCTACATTAAATTTTATTTCTTGACGAATTTCTTTCCATTCACAATGTAGATACCAGAACGGTTCATCTGCTTTACCTTACGTCCTTGGACATCATAGATTACATTGTTCTTCTCAGTAGAATTCACAACTTGTTCGATACCAGTAGCCTTATCATTGTCTACTTCGATTGAAATCGTCATTCTTGGGTTTGTATGACAGTCACTGGCTTGGGTTGTGGTCTTGTCTTCAAGGAACTTTCCAAAGTTTGTATCTCCGAAGGTTCCCTTCAAAATTACTATAGCGTAAAGTTCGGCTTTCAATTCACCTTCTCTTATCGGTGTATCAAAGACTAACAGCAATGTAGGCGTTGACGGATCTTCCGGATCTACATAGCTTTCAAAGTGTCCTGTACGAATCGTCTTGTTGTTGTCGTAAACTGCAAGTCTCACTTCTCTATCAGGATTAGCAACCAAACCATCATAGTATCCTATGTTTTTAATCATGAATCCATTCAATGCAACATCCTTTTGAGTTACAGATGTATTAGGCAACTGCTGGTATATAGAATAATCGTAGTGAAGGTTTGGATCTTCAGGAGAGCCGCCCTTTCCTATTGTAAAGTTTTCTTTGATAGCCTGCGTCTTTACTTCCTTATTATTCTTTTCATAATGGAAGGTTCCTTCTGGGATTACCAACTGATAGCTAGCCTTTGCCAAGTCAGTCAACGCAACAGTAAACTGATTGTCTTTTCCTGTTACCGGAGTAAAGGTAACGTTCTTCACACGCTCACCCTTCTCATCAGTGATGTAGGCATCGGCATCACTCATTACTGTAACATGACTCAACCCATCAAAAGAAAGAGTCAGGAGATCAGCATTGCTTTCTACTATTGCAGGTGTCAACTTGTAAGCTGTCTCTACGGTCTTGATAGCTGCTGCAGGTTTTTCAACCTCAACAAATGCGAAGGCACTGGTCAGACTGCTTTGCCAATATGGAGCAACAACATCTGCTTCAGTCTGATATTTATTGTCTGCATGATTGCACAAAGCATAAGCAACGCTAGAGTTTCCCGTTACTGATGGATAAGAGCCCTTGAATGAGAATGTACCCAATGCTTTGTCGGCATTAAAGACATCACCCGATTCGAGTTGTACAGCAGAGCCATCCAGTTTGGCAATTGTAAGTTTGCTTACTTCTGCCCCCGCATCAGTTGTCACTCCATTGACATTCAGCATATTGTCATCAGCATCACCCAAGGTGAAGACTCCACTATGGTCTAACGCCTCAAACGCAGAAGCTTCATCAATATTGTCTACCAATTGAATCTGATTGTCACTTACGGCAAGATACTTTCGTTCATTCTTCTTATTTACACTGGCTATCTTATACCACTTCTTGTTTTCTGGAAGTAGAATATCCTTTTCATTATAATAAGCCTCAATAGCAGCCTTGAATTCTGCATCTGTTGATGTCTCATTCCCGACAACTTCGTTCAAAGCAACATAAGCGGCACTGGTAACCTTAGGATAGCCCACCGAATTATTCTGCAACAATTTCAGAGCTTTCAAATATGCGGCAGAACCGACAACAACATATTCTACATCAAAAGCCTTATTGTAGCGTTCCCATTCGGCATCGCCCTTCTTGTCGTTGCAAACTACATTAGCAGGAACAACAAGTTTATACGTACCTTTCTTTGAGATAGCACCTGCAGCGCCCTGTATTTCAAAATTAACTTTCGTATCAGATGCCTTGACAGCCTTTGCTGTCAGGTAATCGTTACCATCTTTCAGTAATTTCATGCTGGCAGCCTCATCTACATATCCAACCTTCTCTCCGAAGTCTACGGCAATAGTAAGAGGTAAAGTTTCAACGGTTCCCGCTGCAGGAGTAATCGAAACAGGACTAAAAGGAGCCTTGATGACAAAAGAGAATTTCATTTCCTTGTTCTCAAAGCCTTCCTTATCAACAAAACTCTTTGCAGGAACCGTAAGTATATATGTACCATTCTTAGCTATCTGGCTAGCAGCAGATAAGGTTACCACATTGTCTTTTACAGTAGCAGAAAGCGTTTGGCTGCTCGTTCCATCAGAGAGTGTGATTTTGGATGCATCTTTAACCAGCATGTTGCGGTCGAATGTAAGATGCATGTTTTCAAAGTACTCTAAAACACTGCCATTCTCCAAATCACCTGTAGCTGTCAGAATGGTAGACGGCATGGTATAGAGTACCGTAATCTTTTTTAATTGAGCATTCGAAAAACTGTTTTTGTATATTAAGTCATGGATATTCTGCTTTTTATCATTAATCCATGTCTTGTATCCATCTTCCTGACTTCCTAATTCATCGTCTGTCACTCGAAGATCACCTACAGTACTACCTTCGGAGAAAGATACTCTGTCAAGACGTCCGATACCAGGTGCATGCACTTTCATCAAAGCCTGCTGACTGACTTTGAGATAATAGGAGATATCATGAGTATAGATATTAGTAAAGTTAACGATGGCTGTACCCAATCCCTGATTACCCCACTCAAAATCAATAGTAATGTCGCCATTAGAGAAAACATTATCAGTAACGGGAACTTCATTACTATTACCTTCAGGTGGAGTTATGGAAGGAGTAAGGCTGAGTGGCTGACTGAAATCAAATACAGCAGTGCGCTGTATCTGAGCCCAACCGTGTGCAGACACACAAGCCAGTAATATGACAAACAATGATTTCTTCATAATAGGTAAGTTTAAATGTTTTATTAGCGCATGTTCATATCTATTTCGTCAGTAGCCGTCTTTACACACAGTTTCCAAGTACCGTCTACTTTCACCGGATTGAACATATAAGCTGTCTTTGCCGGTTCAGCGGTTCCAGCCTGTTTTGCCGTTGCAAAGGTAACATCATATTTCACATCATTGCAACCTTGCAACTGGAATGAGTAATATACGCGTGTATAATCCAATACAGGGAACATCTTAAACTTGTTAAGATATCTTTGTCTTGTTTCTTCTGTGAGAGGTTTTACTTCTTGCGTAGAATCAGTATATTCATGCAAATTGGCAAGCACTGCGTTATAATCCTTTGCCTTGAGTTGCGCCATGGCATCATCACAAAGTTTCAACATAGCAGCCGTATCTTCTTCAGTCAATTCGCTTCTGAATTCATCAACCTGCTGTTCGCGACTTTTCTTTTTCTCACCACATGAGCATAATGAGAAGACCAATATAGCCAAGAGAGAATATAATATAGTTTTTTTCATACCCGTCACATTTTTAAATAAAAAGAGGGTGCGCCGCTCTTTTAGGCACACCCTCTAATTAGAGCTTAATTATTAATTATCTTTTCAATAAATGTCTTAATCGCCGATTGTACCGTTGATTGTGAACTCAACCTTAGTAGTAAACTCACCCCACTCGTAAGCGATAGTGATAGGAATTCTTACCTTGAAGGTCTCTACGTTACCACCATTGTTGTAGTACCAGATAGTACCGAACTTAGCCTTATCTGCCTCCATGAGGGCTGCCAATGCAGCATTCTGACTTGCTGAGTTGTAACTTGTCAAATTGAAGGTGTAAGTTTCGCTACCCTTCTTTTTAGCAGCTGTAGGATTACCGTTCTTATTACCGCATAAGAGTTCAACGTCTTTACTAATCTGATCCATTGTAGTCCAGGTACCACCACCAAGAGTTGTCTCAACGTTAGCAGGGGTAGTATCTATAGTGATAGACTTCACATTGTAGTAACCCCAGAACCAGAGGTGGTCTCCCCACATATTACTCTGATTAGCTACACAACCAGCCTCAGACATTGTTTCAGTATTCCATCCACGCCAATCGTACAACTTGAAGAGATCAAGAGCGTAGATTACGTTACCATTGGTATTAGCATCAATACGTGGCTCTGTAGCAACATCAATCAAGTTGATTGGACGCTCCCAAGATGTCAGGAAGATACCATCCTTAACAAACTCAGCTACACCACAAGAATTCTCAGTTACAACACCTACCCAAGAGCGGAGCTCCTTCTGGATATTAGCATTTGCAGGCTCATAACCAATCGCATTCAATACAGCCTTTGTTGTTTCATTCTTTACCAATGTAATCTCACTAGTAGCACGATCCAATGTTGCAATAAGTACATGAAGAGTTGTACCCTTCTTTACAGCATAGAGCTTATCATTCTTGAAAGCACCTTCAGCGTATTTAATAGCGCAACTCTCAAGAGTTTCCTGCAACTTAGCCTTACTGAATACGTGAGAGTCGCCAGTGATATACTTGCAGATTAACTTGTTCCACTCGGTATCAGAAGCATCCTTCTGTGGAGTAATAGTATAGTCACCTACAACAACAGGCTCAGGAACGAAGTAATACTTATGAGTACCTACTAACTTAGCAACATTACCCTTCAAAGTAGAAGTAACCTTGCGGCTAATACCAAGGATATCGCCACCATCTTTAGGCTCCTGAACATCGAAGATAACAGCATCCTTACCATTTTCAGAACCATCAAGTCCCTTCCAGTACTCAGGAATCAACTCACCGAATGTCTGGTTATTATTAGCACGTGACAAGTTGTAAGTCAACTTAACATAGATGTAAGGATACTTAGCCTTTGCATTACCAATGTAACGTACATAGCGAACTACAGGAACAGGATTAGCCTGATCATGAGTCAACTTCTCAAGTTCTTTAGCAGTCAAATGCCACTTGAACGCATGGTTAGTTGTACCCTCTGTATTAGGGAAGTATTCGATATTACCAAGATCATCAGCAGCGTTGTAGGTACCACCCTTCTCAGGAGCATCCTTGAACATCCTCAGATCCAATGTTGTATTACCTGCAGCATCGTTACCATAATTACCCTTAGAATCAATAGTATACTGCTCATCGAAGTCTTTCTTGGTCATATTCTCAAGACCCTGTGTCAATACAATAGAAGAGAACTGAGACCATGTAGTCTTCAACTTATCAATATCATTACAGAGATCGAACTGAGCATCCTGTGTCAACAAGTCAATTGTCTTATTAGGAGCAACCTCTGGGTTCTGGCGTGTAATGTGAATCAAGATGTAACCATCCAAGACCACCTTATCACCACGCTTAACGAGTACCTGAACCAATGGCTCACGGTCGATAGCTGTAGAAGATTCTGTTGTAGTAGGATTACCGTCTTTATCAACATTCCATGCACGGAGGACACCAGCATCCTGGTTAACCCACTTAGCATACTTACTATCAATAGTAGCGTTGCCATCTACCTGATAATTAACGAGATTGAACTGATATGTCAAGCCCCATTCCTTACCTTCTTCTAGCGACAACTCCTTCAAGTTAACACCAAGTTTATTAGGAGTACCAGGAGTAAACTGCTTAACATCCTCTACCAACATGTGGAGTCCGAGGTAGCTTGCAATATCAATACCCTCTGCGCTGTTATAGTAAAGTTCGAGAGCTGCACCAGCTGGATCAGCCAAAGCCTCCTGAGGTGAGTCATAAACGTGAACCTGAGTAGCAGCATCAGTAGCAGTTGTACCGAAGTACTTAGCTGTAGGAATACCCTTTTCGTCACCCATACGGGTATTAGACGCACCTAATCCAGCATAATGAGGTTTCAATCTCCAGTACAAAGCCTCGAGGTATGCCTTCTGTGGCTGAATCAAAGCATAATCAGAAGTAACCTTGCCTTCAGCTACTGTACTTGCAGCAGTCTTAGCCTGCAAAGCAACCGTATTAGCTGTCTCATTCTTATCTTTAACAGTTGGGAATGGTTCCAACTTTTCAGGATGCTGAATCTTCAAACCTGCTGTTACAATACCATTAGAAGTATTGAAGAGAGCCTTACCCGCATCGTTCAACTTTGGAGAAGTAATATTTCCAAGATCTGAAGCTGTAGCGCGGGTATGATAGTTCAAGATTGTTGGCTCAAGAAGATTGAAGCCCGTAATATCCTCGTATGCCATATCAGCATTTGATGGATTCATATGATACTTAACCCCCCAAGCAGGACCATAATTGTACAAAACTGCAGCAGCAGGATCAAGAGCTGTAGCATCGGCCAATCTGTCTGGCAAATAATTATCAAGACCCTTGATTGTCTTAGCCACGCCAGTAGTAGTATTCAAGCGGCTAAGGCCAGTCAAATTGTCCTTATGCTCTAAGTATTCACCATGCAAGTAATCATAAGTCAAAGTCTCAATACCATCCAAGTAGAGATTTGGCATGAATACCAAACCTGTCAAATCACCAGTAAGTGAAATAACGACCTTTTCACCAGAAATACCCTTAACACCTGTGAGAATCAAGTTTTGATTATCCAAAGTAGCGGTGATAGAGTTTGGAGTTTCTGAAACAAACTGAACATTACTCTGTTTTACCTTCTTGCCATCCTTGTAGATGTCGAAGTAACCAGATTCAGCATTAGGAACAAAGTACTCATAAGATGCTGCGGATGCGCTTGTGCCTGCATCACCCTTGACGCCTTGATCGCCCTTGTCACCCTTGACGCCTTGATCGCCCTTGTCGCCCTTGACGCCTTGATCGCCCTTCTCGCCTTTCTCGCCCTGAGGACCACGAGCCAAGTTGTCTGTCTTTTTACCATTCTCATACCAGTAACCATCGGCACCGATAGTCCATGCAGTACCAGGAGCGCCATCCTTACCATTTGAAATAGTGACTGATTTTCCATCACTGAGCTTTACAGTAATACCATCACTAGTTTCTGTTACTCCGGTAACAAGACCACCACCCTTAATCAAATTCTGAATGGTCTCAATTGCTTTTGCATTAGAATCAATCTGCTGTTGCAAATTACTAATGTCATCATCGTAGTCCTTACAAGAAGTAAATGTGCTTACCGAGGCAATTGTCAATGCACCCATAAGCAGCGCGCTAAAATACTTTCTTTTCATACGGTAATAATTTATAAAGTTATACGATTTTCCTAGCCTTTCGGCAGGAAGTTATTAATTAATTCTCTATATCGAATTAAGAGTTCCGTTTGATGAAAAGAGTCTGCACTCTTAGAAAAGTTTATCGTTCTCTTTCAAAGGTCCTCTTAGAAAAGTTATTTTATCGTTCTTATATATCGTGTGGTTTTTTATAACCACTAAGTTCTTATTGTTCTTATATGTCGTGGCTTTTTGTCGCCACTCAGTTCTTGTTGTATATGGAATATCTCCAGCCAGGAGATTTTTCATGTTGCAAATATAAGTATAATTTTCGAAACTTGCAAGTTTTTGAGCATTTTTTTTCAAAAAAAAGCTATTTTTCTTATGTTTTTTATAAAATAGCCCCCATATTGGGCTTCTAACCTGTCCATTTACCCTGTTTTTCTCCATTTTGCCGATATAAAACCTACACCTTATTATATATAGGGGAGATTGGCGGTCCTATACCTTATTATAGATAGGGACCATCTAGATGCGAATGTATGAGTAAATCGTATTACACCAAGCCGCCTCATTCTGATAACTCAAGTGCTTCATTCTGATAACTGAGCTACTTCGTTCAGCCAACGCAGCCATATTATTCAGCCAACGAAATTGACTCTTCCACCCAACGAAGTCGAATCTTTAACCCAACGAAATCGAATCTTCCGCCCAGCGCAGTCGTATCTTTAACCCAACACAGTCATATCTATCGGCTCAATGAAGCGTATAAACTTGTTAAATGACGTACATGATTTTATCTACTTACTTAAACTGGCTGGCTGCCCATTACACCTTATCATATATACTGGCATTGATGTGAATATCGGAAAAGTATCAATGACGATGTGATAGACTGATACAACGATATGCTTATCGAAGCTATCAGTATATGAGAGGGAGGTAGAGTTATTCCGCCAACGATGCAGGAGAAATTACGTCACGACGTAGCAGTAGCTACGTCACGACGTAACAATAACTACGTCCCGACGCAGTGACAGCTACGTCGTGACGCAGTTTCAGGAGCATCCTGCCCATTATCAAGTAAGGCTCTTTTGAAGTTCGAAAGAGCCTTTTTTGAATTTAAAGTAAGCCTCACTTCCTTTTTTGGTGATAAAAAGACGAAAAAAGGGGCTATATTGAACGCAAAAACCCTTGTTTTGTTCAGTCGATGCACCAAGCGTTCCAATGAATAGAACAATGAAGCCTGTTTCGAAGGGCATCGAAACAGGCTTCATTTTTTTATTCTAGAATTCTGCGTTCTTTGGTGTACGTGGGAATGGAATCACGTCGCGGATATTCTGCATACCGGTTACGAAGAGAATCAGACGCTCGAAACCGAGACCGAAACCTGCGTGTGGGCATGAACCATACTTACGGGTATCGAGATACCAGTTCATATCCTTCATAGGGATGTTGCGAGCCTCAATCTCACCCATCAGCTTGTCATAGCTCTCCTCACGGACAGAACCACCGATAATCTCACCAATCTGTGGGAACAAAACGTCGGTACCCTGAACGGTCTGACCGCTCTTGCCACCGAAACCACTCTCCTCCTCGTCTATCTTCATATAGAATGCCTTGATAGCCTTAGGATAGTTGGTCATGATAACTGGGCGCTTGAAGTGCTCCTCTACGAGGAAACGCTCATGCTCTGAAGCCAGGTCATCACCCCACTCGCATGGGAACTCAAACTTCTTGCCGTTGGCAATAGCCTCCTGAAGGATGCGGATACCCTCGGTATATGGAAGATGAACGAAGTCGGAATTCAATACGCCTTCCAGACGGGCAATCAGACCCTTGTCTATCATCTTGTTCAAGAAAGCAAGATCGTCCTTGCAATGCTCCAGTGCCCAACGGATACAATACTTGATGAAGTCTTCCTCCAACTCCATCAAACCGTCCATATCCAGGAAAGCAACCTCTGGCTCTACCATCCAGAACTCAGCCAGGTGGCGAGGAGTATTACTGTTCTCTGCACGGAAGGTTGGACCGAAGGTATAGATGGCGCCGAGTGCTGTAGCACCGAGCTCACCCTCTAACTGACCGGAAACGGTCAATGAAGTCTGCTTGCCGAAGAAATCATCAGAATAGTCAATCTTGCCATCCTCTGTCTTCTTCAGGTTGTAGAGGTTCTTGGTTGTAACCTGGAACATCTGACCTGCACCCTCGCAGTCGCTGGCTGTGATGAGAGGAGTATTGAAATAGAAATATCCATGCTCGTGGAAGTAAGTGTGGATAGCCATAGCCATGTTGTGGCGGATACGCATCACGGCACCAAAGGTATTGGTACGGAGACGGAGGTGAGCATACTGACGCATGTACTCGAAGCTCTGTCCCTTCTTCTGCATAGGATAGTCGCTGCCGCAGAGACCGTAAATCTCGATGCTCTCGCACTGGATTTCAACACTCTGTCCGGCACCCTGGCTTTCTACCAGTGTACCTACGGCACTGATACAAGCACCGGTAGTAATCTGACGGAGCTGATTCTCATCGACCTTTGATGGGTCGACTACTATCTGAATATTATTAATAGTAGAACCATCGTTAAGAGCGATAAAATCGACTGCTTTGCTACTACGATGGGTACGAACCCATCCCTTGACATTCACGATTGAGCCGTAGGCTGTACTCTTGAGCAAGTCTACAACTTTAGTTCTTTTTACTTTTTCCATTGTTAATTAATAGGTTAAAAAGGAGACTAAACAGATAGTCTCCTTTCTTATTATATCTTATTATCCTTATTCAAAAGCACCCATGCGGAGCATGTCTACCTCCTTCTCAGTAAGGAAGCGCCAGTCACCGCGACGGAGATTTTTCTTAGTCAAACCTGCAAACTGTACACGGTCGAGCTTGGTAACACGATAGCCGAGGCTCTCGAAGATACGGCGCACGA
>ERZ1673741.2941-NODE-2941-length-11181-cov-4.875427_pt1 | contig 11181 bp, 9 predicted proteins | sample MGYA00580209_ERZ1673741 | MGnify/ENA primary metagenome ERZ1673741 (study PRJEB41218, sample SAMN15661754) | gut metagenome | host: Homo sapiens | place: Canada: London | collected 2015-08-20/2019-03-30 | study: EMG produced TPA metagenomics assembly of... | reverse complement strand
CATAGTCTTGGATTCTTCGATTGTGATAACTCCGTCGTTTGATACTTTTTCCATAGCATCTGCAACGAGCTGACCTACTTCTTCATCACCAGCTGAGATAGATGCAACCTTTGCAATCTGATCTTTACCTGTAACCTTGGAACTCATATTGGCAATTGCTTCTACAGCACAATCTGTTGCCTTCTTCATACCACGTCTTAAGATAATAGGATTAGCACCTGCTGCAAGATTCTTGATTCCTTCATCAATCATTGCCTGTGCAAGAACTGTTGCTGTTGTAGTACCGTCACCGGCTACATCATTAGTCTTGGTTGCTACTTCTTTAACAAGCTGTGCACCCATGTTCTCGAATGGGTCTTCAAGTTCAATTTCCTTGGCAATTGTAACACCATCATTAGTGATAAGCGGTGCTCCGTATGATTTGTCAAGAACTACGTTTCTTCCTTTCGGTCCGAGTGTTACTCTGACTGTATCCGCTAATTTATTAACGCCTGCGCCAAGTGCTTCTCTTGCCTCGGCTCCGTATTTAATTTCTTTTGCCATGATTAATTTACCTCCGGATAAAATTTATTATTCGATAACTGCAAGAATCTCATTCTGTCTGACAATAATGTATTCCTCTTCATCAAGTTTAACTTCAGTTCCTGAATATTTGGAGAAAATAACTTTCTGTCCGACTTTAACCTGCATTGTAACTTCTTTACCATCTATAACTCCGCCGGGACCTACTGCGATAACTTCTGCCTGCTGCGGTTTCTCTTTAGCCTGACCCGGGATAACGATACCTGACTTAGTCGTCTCCTCAGCCACAAGCTGCTTTAATACTACTCTGTCTCCTAAAGGTGTTAACTTCATAATACTATATCCTCCTTAATCGATTGATTCCATATTTTATTAGCACTCATTAGGTTCGAGTGCTAACCATTGACTATATATTAGTCATTTTATCGCAAGTATGCAAATTTTCTGATAGTTTATTATATGGTGTTTTTCTGGTATTTTCTCTGTTTTTCTCAATTTTTCTATTATTTTCTCGATTTTTTACCTATTTCGTTAATCTTACCGAAATAGAAAAGATACTGTTGCGCGTATCCTCCATATTCCCCGTACCTGTCCAAAGCAAACTGCCGGATTACAGTAACCGGTGTATCTTTGTCAAAATACAGGCTCTCCATTATTCTCTTTATCCATACGTCCACAGGAAAAGCATTACGCTTCCCAAGCGAAAAAAGAGCAACGCAGTTGGCAACTTTATCGCCGACCCCTTTTATCTGTTTCAGTTTATCAATGCACGCTTCATAATCCGCACCGAGCAGTTCTGCCTCGTTAATCGTTCCGTCCGAATATCTGGTACAGGCATCTATTATATAGGGGCTTCTAAATCCCGCCTTGCATTCATATATTCTTTCAACACCTGCATCAAGTATATCCTTTGCATCCGGAAAAGCATAATACGTTCCGGGAAGGACGCCGTCCTTTGTATCTGCATTTTCACCAAGTCTGTGCCCGCAATTATATGATATGGCAGCGACTATCTGTTTTATTCTGACAATTTGTTGGTTTTGTGATATAATAAACGATATTAGTGTTTCAAAAAACTCCTGATTGAGTATGCGCACGCCCCACATAGCATCAATCGCCGGTTTCAGTGCATCATCCTTTGCAAGCAGTTTTTCTTTAATTTCAGCGTAGTCCCTGTCCAGATCAAAATATTTCCGCCATATATTATCATAATCCTCAAAGCCTGTATTATAAAATGTCAGTGTGTCTTCTTTCTGGCTTATATGCAGCAGCCTCTGTCTGGCTGATATAAGATATTCTTCATCCTGCAGCTTTGCAAAATGAAAGCACTGTCCGCACTCAAGCGTCTGGCTGAGTTTGAAATCTTTCACTCCGGTAATTATCACATTGTTGTCTTCGGTATATATATTCATATTTTCCTCCGGGAATTACCCAATTCCTATAAAAGTTAAATTTTTATAAAGTTGTAATTAGTACTTTTCAATTTTACCATTTAGTATTAAAATAGGAAATAGGTAAAATTTGAAAGGAGTAATATCTTATGAAGAAGTTTTTTAAATTTCTCGGAGCTGTGACCGCTATTTGCGCAGGCGTTGCAGGCGGACTTTTCCTTTACAATAAGTATAAGGAACGTCAGGATTCTTTCGACGATGATTTTGATGATGATTATGATGATGATTTTTCCGATGATGATGATGAAGATGCAGAGGAGCGTTCATATGTAAATATTGATACTCCTGCTGCAGATAATACAGCGGATAAGAAGGAGAAAGCCGAGGATTAATTCCCCGGCTTTTGCCGTTTTCTATCTATAATTTCCATATTTTTTTGAGTATGCCAAGTCCCTTCTTAATATCTGATTCATCAAGTCTGGCATATCCTAACAGCACGGACGGTATGTCATAATCCCGGCCGTCTATATAATAGTCTGCAAGCGGGTATATCTTAATTCCGTTATCAGCTGCCGTCGACACAAGTTCACGCCCGCTCATCCCGTTATCGATTTTTAATATCATATGCGCACCGGAATTTTCGCCGGAAACAGCAGTATTCTTCCATTCCCTCAGTTCTCCGAGCATAAAATCATGTTTAAGCTTATATATTTTACGCATCCTGTTCAGATGTCTTTCATATCCCCCATTCCTTATAAATATCTCTACCACTTTCTGATCTATTCTCGATACGGTATTACTGCAGAATTGTTTTATTTGCAGATAACGGACATATAAATTCTCCGGCAGCACCATGTAACTTATCCTGATTGCAGGTGATATAGATTTGGAGAAAGTACCTATATATATAACCTTTCCCGAATCATCATTGCCCTGGAGTGCCGGAATCGGCTTCCCCTTATACCTGAATTCACTGTCATAATCGTCTTCTATTATATAACAGTTTTCTGATTTCTTAGCCCATGCTATTAACTCAAGTCTTCTTCTTATTCCCATAATGGTTCCCATGGGATATTGGTGTGATGGAGTTACATAGGCTATTGTCGCTCCGCTCTTGTCAAGCTCGTCTATTTTCATTCCGTCTTCATCCATACTTACCGGGATAATTTCACGCCCCATACCGTTAACCAATCTGTACGATTTCATATACGCAGGATTCTCCATGGCAAAAACAGCATCCCTGTCAAGTATCATATTTATTATCATAAGAAGATTCTCATTACCTGAACCCAGTATGATATGTGTCGCATCCGCTCTCACTCCCCGGGATTTCATAAGATAATCCGCAACCACTTCCCTGAGTCCCTCATCCCCCTGTGCATCCCCGCTGTTAAAAAGTTCCCCATTCTCAGGTTCAAAAAGCTGCCTGCTTATTCGTCTCCATTCCGCATATGGGAATTTGGCAGCCTCAATTCCGTCCGGAGAAAAAACAATATCATACGAACGGTCTTTGTCACAATGACTATCATGTTCTGTACCGGATACGGCCTCATCATTAAAGTCCCCATCCATCTGCATCACATAATACCCTTTCTGCGGAACCGATTCTATATATCCCTCGGCAACAAGCTGGTCATATGCCATCAATATAGTACTCCTGCTGAATTGCAGATATTCCGCAAGCGCCCTGGAAGACGGAAGACTGTCCCCGCATTTAAGTCTGCCGTTCTTAATTTCCTCACGGATATACATATATATCTGTTCATATGCCGGAACAGTTGAATTATTGTCTATAAATACTGCCAGTTCTTTCATTGTTCATTCCTCTGGTATCATCTGTTATTGATTATTTTACTGTTTTAATCATACCATTGTTAATATTATTGTACAAGTAAACTTTTTTTGTTATAATTGCCATATCAGATGCAGGACGTATTTCTGCGGAAACGGAGATATCTATGAAAGAGAAATTATACTCTATCCCGGTCAACGATGCATTCAACAGCGAATGCGAATGTCCTATATGTGCTATGTATAAGACACTTGAAGACGATGCCGTTGATTATACTATGGGGCCAAGTTATATGGAAGACGACACCAGAGCGATGACTGACGAGCTCGGTTTCTGTGACAAGCACATCCGTATGGTATATCATAAAGATAACAGACTTGGAATGGCCTGGGTTATGAAAACACATTTCGATAAAACCATAAATGATGTCCGGAAGAATATGCCTTCCGGCCCCGCCAAAATGCTTAAAAAAGGCATTGAGAATTCATCGGTCATCAAATATCTTGACAAACTTAACAATTCCTGCTTCGTATGCAGCAGAATCAATAATTTTTTTGACCGTTATGTTGACACTGTATTTTTTCTTTGGAAATCGGACGACGAATTTAAAGAACGTTTTAAAAAGTGCAAAGGTTTCTGCAATGAACATTATGTTCTCCTGCTTAAGAAATCGGCGGATTATCTTAAAGGCGAAGCTCTTGAAGAATTTGTATCACTCATCAACGAATTATATATTACCAACCTTGAGCGTGTACGCGATGATGTAGCATGGTTTATTAATAAATTTGATTACAAATATCAGGATGAACCATGGTATAATGCCAAGGATTCGGTAATCCGTTCAATGGTCAAAGCAAGCGGTGTAATACTTGATGAATAAAACAAAGGCGCCATCCCGTATACCGGGGCAGCGCCTTTATTATATATTCTTATCTTTTATTCTGCCTGATCCGCAGATGTTGCATCATCATAATACTCTTTCAGGCTGTCTGGATCTCCGTATACATAAATACTCGTACTGCTCAGCTGCGTTCCGCCGCTGGTCGCCTGGATTACTGCGATTTCGTCTCCGTCTTTTACCTGACATCCTTCAGCAACCAGTTCGCCTTCGCTGTTAACTGTAGTCGATACACGGTCTCCATTGATCACAATGTGACTCGCCCATGTGAAATTCTGGCCTGTTACGACAACATTCTCGCCTACATTCTTAACATCATTAATCTTGATATACTTATATCCCATTTTCATATTGGTAATGGTATATGGAAGTGTTCCGTTATATGCAACACGATCTCCATATAAAATATCATATTCAAGTAATTTGAGGTCTGAAAGATATTCTGACTGGTCTTCCTGTCTGCGTTTACTCATGTGATACTGTGAAATAACTCCGCCTTCCATTCCGAGCCTTTCAAATATAACCGATGAAAGCTGGTATGCCTGGATATCTTCATCAATCTTCTTCATGCCGAAATTATTCCATATTACATACGGAGTCTGCATAATATCACCATTGACCAGATCGCTGTCATTGATATCGAACGTAGGAAGATGGTCACCGTAAAATACAATGATTGTATGTTCGTCTATTTTACTTACTTCTTCCACAAGTCTGGCAACGAACTTATCCATCTCATATACCTGATTAACATAATATTCAAATCCGTTAGGATTGCCTGTCACATCATTACCGGTAACCTTGATTTTAAGGTTCATATCAGACGTGTCTTCCGGATATTTACCATGTCCCTGCACGGAAATACAATATATAAAATCCTTCTCCGGCGAATACTTAAGCATTCCTGTTATTTCATCCACCAGGCAGTCATCCTTAGCCCAGTCTGTCGGATTTTCCTCATAATCATAGATGTATTCAAGTGATGTAAACTGGTCGTATCCAAGTCTGCTGAATACCGTATTTCTCTGATAAAAATTACCTTTGTTATCATGGAGTGCATTAATCTTATATCCGTATTTCTTAAGATCATATCCAACGGACTCACATGCCGTCTTCTGCAATATAGTCTTATAAGGATATTCACCCGGACCGAAGTCATCAAGGTTCATTCCTGTCATTGTTTCAAATTCCGTATTGGCTGTTCCTGCTCCGAAAGAAGGTACCGAATAATATCCGCTTGAATATTCTTCTCTTAACTTACGAAGGTTAGGCATTGGATCTTCCGAAAAATCAAGTCCTTTAAGCCATGTCGGGTCAAAAAGTGACTCCAGCTGTACATAAATAATGTTCGGTGTATCGATTGGTTCATTCTTCCTATTCTTATCATCTTCCGGTGCCTGAGTCGTCGGCTCTTCACCTGTCTGACTCTCACTTTCTGTCGGATGAACTACTTCGTTAACCTTTGACTCGGAATATCCTCTCGGTTTCTTAACACCGTTGCTCAAAAGGGAGCTCATAAAGCAATAATTAAATCCATAATCTCTGTAAGCCTGTCTTAAGTTACCAAAGTTAAGTGCCAGAACACCCGTTGCATTGCCTATATTAAGGAAAAGCATCAATGCACCGAATGAAATAGCGGAAATCATACCACATTTAAAGTAATTGATTTTCTCTTTAGTCTTGGTTGAATGTACACATATGACAACTATAAGCGCAATAACACCTGCTATCGCTATCGCAATCCAGATAAACATGCCGACAGAAAAATACCTGCCAATTATGTCAGCCAGGTCCTCCAGATTCTTGACATCCGGAGCATTAAACGGCGTTACACGGTTATCACTGACTGCATAGTTAATAATTCCAAGTGCTATCCATACGGCACTTATTAATGTTCCTACGAATATACGTTTCTTGAAAAAAGCAACAAACGTAAGCGTGAAATAAATCATTAAAGTGTTAAAAAGAAACACTAACGGATTAGTTACCATATGCCTTAATCCTGACACAACCGACAATCTGTTAAGGCACTCGATTACAAGGTTTACCAAAATTGCCAGAAACGCAAGCCTTACCCATACAATTCTGAAAAAGCGGTTATGCCATACCTTATCAACCGCCCTGCAGAATTTGCAGGAAATAAACTTGTCCTTTGCATTGGATAATGCTTTAAGAACTTTACAATCTTTTATTTTACTCATATCTTCCTCTTCTATTTCATATACTGTTAATTTGCTTTACTATTCTTTATTACATCACGGAGATTACGCGCTCTCTCTTTAAGCTTGGCATTAGCCGTACGTGATACAATAACATTGGTTGCCATCTTGCCGGCAATGTCAAACTTGCCGAGCTTGGCCGCAAGGTCTGCCAAAAGGTAGTCAAACGTGGCCTCATCCATTCCACATATCGGGAAATCTTCCTTGGCACGGCTTGTCACGAACCCTTCATATGCACTGGCAATCATCTCATGCTCGTTTTTCTCACAGTCTTTCTTAATCGCAGCCGCATTCGGGGTATTCATATCAAGATTCTCTTTCTTGCCCCTGTACAGCCATGCTATCTTAAGGCATGTATATGCTTTCTCGCTTGCATGTGCTCTCTTAACTATTGCATTAAGAAGCGCAAGCTTATGTCTCTTAATTGCCTCATCATAAGAATATACAGCACCTGTTTCCGGTGTCGGATGAAATTTTGCAGAAATATTATCTTTGATAAGTTTCGCCTGAGCACTCGTCATATATCCAAAAAAACGGCTGAGCGCTGCATATCCGCAATTCGGACAAACTATCGCATCATATTTGATGGAGTCTATGCCGGAATACTTCGGACGCAAATCGGAATCCGAACCCAGAAGTCTCGGCTTGCCTGTCTTTACGGTCTTGGACTTAAATTCTTTATCGCATACCGGACATTGCATTTTCTTATCGAAAAGGAAATCTTCCTCAGTCACAACATGTTTGGCAGCCTCTGTGCCGCCTTTCTGGCTGTCCTGTTTCTCTTCATCATATATCTTGACATTTGAGAGGCCGCCAAGTCCCATTGACTCAAGGCCCGAAAACAAATCACCCATTCCAAAATACCTCCGGTTATTTTAATTTGAATGAACTCTTAAGTGATACTATTCTGTTAAATACAGGGTTATCCTCTGTGGAATCCTTGCAGTCAACACAAAAATATCCGTTTCTTACGAACTGGAAACTGTCATAAGCCCTGGCACTCTTAAGTGAAGGCTCAAGATAACACTTATCAATTACCTTAAGTGAATCCGGATTAAGATTAAGGCTTCCGTCTTCATTGTAAACGCCCTTCTCCTCATCAACTATATTCTCATAAAGCCTTACCTGTGCTGTTATTGCATCAGCCGCGCTTACCCAATGGATCGTTCCCTTTACTTTACGTCCGGTAAATCCCGAACCGCTCTTGGTCTCAGGATCATATGTGCAATGCACTTCCGTAACATTACCGTCAGCATCCTTAACGCATCCTGTACATGTAACAAAATATGCATTCATAAGACGTACTTCATTGCCAGGGAAAAGTCTGTAATATTTCTTCGGAGGCTCTTCCATGAAGTCCTCTCTCTCAATATACAGTTCCCTTGAGAAAGGTACTTTTCTGGTTCCGAGTTCCGGATTCTCAAGATTATTATCGACGTCAAGCATCTCCGTCTGTCCCTCCGGATAGTTGTCAATAATGAGCTTTACCGGATCAAGCACTGCCATTACACGGGATTTCTTAAGCTTAAGATCTTCTCTTATGCAATATTCAAGCATTGCATAGTCAACTGAACTGTTGGCCTTGGCAACGCCGACAAGATCTACAAACATTCTTATGGACTCCGGTGTAAAACCGCGGCGTCTTAATGCCGCAAGTGATACGAGCCTCGGATCGTCCCATCCATCTACAATTCCTTCTTCGACAAGTTTCTTGATATATCTCTTACCTGTAACAACGTTAGTGAGATAAAGCTTGGCAAATTCAATCTGCTTAGGCGGATTCTCGTATTCAAGTTCACGCACAACCCAGTCGTAAAGCGGTCTATGGTCTTCAAATTCCAGTGTACAGATTGAATGTGTAATTCCTTCCGTGGCATCTTCTATCGGGTGTGCAAAATCATACATAGGATATATGCACCACGCATCACCCTGTCTGTGATGTGTCTGATGAGCCACACGATATATTACAGGATCTCTCATGTTAATATTAGGTGAAGCCATGTCAATCTTGGCACGGAGAACTTTCTCACCGTCCGCATAAAGTCCGTTCTTCATGTTCTCGAAAAGTTCAAGATTCTCCTCTATGCTTCTGTCACGATAAGGACTGTTCTTACCCGGTTTTGTAAGTGTTCCTCTGTATTCTCTTATCTCTTCTGCACTGAGGTCACACACATATGCCTTACCCTTCCTGATAAGCTTAACGGCTGCATCATACATGATCTGAAAATAATCTGATGCGAAGAAAAGTCTGTCTTCAAAATCGGCTCCGAGCCAGTTAACGTCTGCCTTGATGGATTCGACAAACTCGTCCTTCTCTTTGGTCGGGTTCGTATCATCAAATCTTAAATTAAACTGTCCGCCATATTCCTTGGCAAGACCGTAATTCAAAAGGATTGACTTGGCATGTCCTATGTGAAGATAGCCGTTAGGCTCCGGTGGAAATCTGGTCTTGACGGTCTTACAATGACCCTCAGCCAGGTCCTTATCTATAATCTGTTCAATAAAATTCTTGGATATTACTGCTTCGTTATCCATTTCTCTTCCTCCATGAAGTTCTAGTTATACTTATCATAATAATAACAGAACTACATAAAATTTACAATCCCGCTTTTAATATTTTCAGCACAGCGCTATGACACTATAATACCTCTTTGCAAAAAAGTAAATATTTTTAACAAAATTTACACAATTACATTAATTTAAAAAGGTATTGACATCACAGATTCATTTACTTATAATGCAACTATACAAAGATAAAAGCCGTGACGGGAATAAGTAATATTGTATCTGAACCTACAGAAAGCAGCCGGTTGATGAGAGGCGCAGGGAATATATAATGTGAATACCTCCCCGAGCTCCGCACCGAAAGTTATCCGGTAGGCTGCGGCGTATGCACACGTTACAGTGCCGGGGTATCGTTGATTAACCGTACCCGATGAGACAGCGGATGTGAATCCGTTGTAAATAAAGGTGGTAACACGGCATGGTCGTCCTTTTGATTTCACGATAAGTGGGATTGAGAGGATTTTTTATTATATCCAAAGGAGATTTGACAATGGGAATTTATGAAGAACTTCAGGCAAGAGGCCTGATCGCACAGGTAACGGATGAGCCGTTGATCCGCGACCTCATCAATAACGGAAAGGCTGTTTTCTACATCGGATTCGATCCTACCGCCGACAGCCTTCATGTAGGACATTTCATGGCACTCTGCCTTATGAAGAGACTGCAGGAAGCCGGCAATAAGCCAATCGCTCTCATCGGTGGCGGAACAGCCATGATAGGTGACCCATCCGGACGTAACGATATGCGCTCAATGATGACTAAGGAAACTATTGACCACAATGTTGAATGTTTCAAGAAACAGATGAGCCGTTTTATTGATTTTTCAGACGGAAAGGCTCTTCTTGTAAACAATGCCGACTGGCTCATGGACCTTAATTATATCGATGTTCTCCGTGAAGTCGGACCTCATTTTTCGGTCAACAGGATGCTTACGGCCGAATGTTACAAGCAGCGTATGGAAAAAGGCTTAAGTTTTCTCGAATTTAACTATATGATCATGCAGAGTTTTGATTTCTATACATTGTTCCAGAAATACGGCTGCAATCTTCAGTTCGGCGGCGATGATCAGTGGAGCAATATGCTCGGCGGTACAGAACTCATCCGTCGTAAACTCGGCAAAGATGCTTCCGCAATGACAATTACTCTTCTTCTCAATTCAGAGGGCAAGAAAATGGGTAAGACACAGAAGGGTGCCGTATGGCTTGACCCTGAGAAGACTTCACCTTATGAATTCTTCCAGTACTGGAGAAATGTGGATGATGCCGATGTTCTTAAGTGCATCAAGATGCTCACATTCCTTCCGCTTGATGAGATTGCCAAAATGGAAACATGGGAAGGCGCACAGCTTAATGAAGCCAAGGAGATTCTTGCATATGAGCTTACTGCTCTTGTTCATGGCCGCGAAGAAGCCGAAAAAGCACGTGAAAGCGCACGTATGGCTTTCGGTTCCGGAGATATGAGCAATCTTCCTACAGCAACAGTCAGCGAGGATGATTTCCGTGATGGTGCGGTTGACCTTATAACCCTGCTGGTGAGCGGCGGCCTCTGTCCTACACGTTCCGATGCAAGGCGCAACATTGAACAGGGTGGCGTTACCGTTAACGGCGAGAAAGAAACCGACTTTAGAAAGACTTACTCCAGGGATGATTTCGGTGATGGAATCGTTCTTAAGAGAGGCAAGAAAAACTTCAAGAAAATGATACTCGGATAACATATATATAATCTAAAAAGAGCCGTGACATTATTAAGCCACGGCTCTTTTAATAAAAGTATATTAGTGTTTGAAGAAACTTC
>ERZ1673741.2938-NODE-2938-length-11186-cov-3.526188_pt1 | contig 11186 bp, 8 predicted proteins | sample MGYA00580209_ERZ1673741 | MGnify/ENA primary metagenome ERZ1673741 (study PRJEB41218, sample SAMN15661754) | gut metagenome | host: Homo sapiens | place: Canada: London | collected 2015-08-20/2019-03-30 | study: EMG produced TPA metagenomics assembly of... | reverse complement strand
TCGTGTTTCCAGGAGGTGTGGCCGTTTTATAGTCTAACAAGTGTCAAAGATGGGAGTATACAACATTATGTTGAAAAAATCAAGAGAAATTTTATGACTATTTTAGATAGTCGCAGAAAGGAAGAAATGTAAAATGAAGAAAAACTTTTATAAAAAATTAGCAGTAGCAGCGATGGGGACATTACTCGTGTTTGCCTGTGCAGGGTGTTCGAAAAAAGAGGCAGACAAGGAAAACGAAGCGGTTGCTGTCGTCAATAACATGCAGCATGCGTCGGCGTCGACAGACGGTGCCCTTTTATTTAAGGATGGGGTGGTTTATTATTCGGATGTCGAAAAGGGCGTGAGTACACCGCTTTGTACAAAAGCAAATTGTCCTCATACATCCGCTCAGGAATGTACGGCAAATTATGGAAAGGGCTCGGGAGACGGAATGTGCGCATTCTTTTATGAGAAAAAATTGTATGTTCTTGTGAATGACGAATTGACAAATTCCAAATTGTATGTCGCGGATCAAAATGGACAAAATCGGAAAGAAATCGGCAAACTTGACTATTCGGTGAGCGCAAATGCACGGCTCATCGTGAAAGATGGTATGGCAGCGGCTGTGCTTGAAAAGAATCAAAGTGATGAAAATACCGGCGAAGTTACGTCGATGCCGGTGCTGGTAACGATTGATTTAACGAGCGGTACGGCGACAGAATTGGTTGAGCCATTGAATCAATACCGCGCACAGATTTCGCTGCATAGTGTGAATGACAATACGGTGTACTATAGTTATTCGTATTGGGATGAGAAAAAAGAAGTTGTGGATAAGTGCGGGGATCCTGCGACGACGGTGGAAGAAATGAAAGAATTGATGAAAACCAATGCACATACATTTGCCGGATTCCTCTCGACGGATGGAAATCAGGGAAAAGAAAATGAACTGGAGGCGGCCGATGCCCCGAATGTCGTTTATATGGATGAAGACAATGTGTATCTTACGAAGGGAACGGAAAATTCGTTGTATAAAATGACGTTCGAAACTATGGAAGCGGAAAAAGAGGCTTCCTGGGAGAGTGATATGAATTTTATCGATGGCATGATGGTTTATGGAGACCGTGCTTCAGAGAAAACCAAATTCCATGCTGTCAATTTTAAGGATGATGGGAAAACCAGTGAGTTTGAGGCGCCTTCCGACAGCTTGTTTACTGCGGTGATCGGCGAGGATCTGTATTAGACCTATATGCCGGAAGTAAACGAAGAGGGCGAAGGTACGACGGAGCTAGGGGTGGCACATTTGAAATGATTACTGTGCCTGCATCGAAGACATCTGCAATCGCCATAATGCGGGCACACAGTGGGATGTCCTGGCCGGCGAGCCCCTGCGTGAGAATTCCACGATAATAATTATGGCGTTTCATTCCTTTTAAAATAATGCCGACATATGCGGTGGTACGTTTTACATGGTTTCCGGTACTGTCGTCACGGCTTTCGATAATCAAAACTGTTAAAGCGGTGCTTTTCGTGCAGTTTGCCGGTCCCGTGAATATACATAATGATAATGTGAAAAACCTGAAATTAAACTTGCTGCTTCAAACGGTTACCGTACACAGATATAAACCCAGTACACAATATATAAGGCAACCATAAAGATTCCCTCACCCCGGCGGATTTCTTTGCGGGAGCAGGAGAAGATCCAGCACAGGATGCTGATAAAAATAAGAAATACGAGGTCAATCGCATTTTCCGTGATAAAGGCAATCGGACTGATTGCAGAACCGACACCGAGTACAAGCAGAATATTGAAAATGTTCGATCCGATGACATTTCCTACTGCCATATCGACTTCATTTTTCCGGGCAGCTACGATCGAGGTGACAAGTTCCGGCAGACTGGTTCCGATCGCGCAGATCGTAAGTCCGATCAGTGTCTGGCTCATACCAAATGCCGCAGCGATGTCAGATGCAGAATCTACGACAAAATCGCCGCCATATTTGATCGCTACACCACCAAGTATAATGAATAATAGACTTTTCCACACCGGGAGAATTTTCGCATCTTCGCCTTCTACCTCAACTTCGATGCCGGCAGCTCTTGCTTTCAGGGCAGAACGGATCATGACAACGAGGAAGATGGCAAAGCAAACTATAAATACGATACCGTCCACGCGGCTGATCGACATTTCCAGCCAGCCGGCCGCCAAAAGCAGGATGGCACATACGATAGAAACCGGAAAATCACGCTTTCGTGTATCTTCATGAACGGCGAGCGGTGTAATGATGGCACACACTCCGCATACCACGAGCAGATTGAATATATTCGAACCTACGACGTTGCTTATTGCCAATGAGTTATTGCCGGCGAGCGATGCGGTCACGCTGACGGAACATTCCGGAAGGCTTGTCCCCATGGCGACTACCGTCATTCCGACGATCAGGGAAGGCACGCGCAGCTGTTTGGCGATACTGGCGCTTCCGTCTACAAAAAAATCGGCTCCTTTGATCAGGAAAACGAAGCCAATAATAAGCAGGATAAATGATTGAAATAATTGCATAGTGTACTCCTTTTAAATTTCGTGAAACGATTTGGGGGATTTCCCCTTCCACGCATTCGCGTTTTGGTAAATACTAGTGTATCACGATTTAAAAAAAACAACAAGAGGGAAGTGACAAAAGAATAAAAGTGTGCTATAATGCGTACAATAAATACAGAATGAACGGAGCGTGATAAAATGTATCCTTATTATACGTATTGGGATCCGACGTACATTCTTGTGGTAATCGGAGCGGTTATCAGCATGATTGCGTCGGCAAATGTAAAGCGAAGTTTTCAGAAAAACAGCCGGGTTTATAACCAGCGCGGGCTGCGTGCAGAGCAGGTGGCAGAGATGATTCTGCGAAGTGCCGGTATCACGGATGTCAGCATCCGCCGTGTGAGTGGCGATCTGACAGACCATTATGATCCGAGCAAAAAAGTAGTCAATCTGTCAGATTCGGTGTATGGCTCGACTTCTGTTTCTGCGGTTGGGGTAGCTGCACACGAATGCGGCCACGTTATCCAGCATGCGAGAGGATACGTGCCAATCACAATCCGTACGGCACTCGTACCAATCGTCAATTTCGCTTCCCGGCTTTCGATGCCGCTCATTTTGATCGGTTTGATCCTCGGTTATGTCGGACTGGCAAAAATTGGTGTTGTTCTTTTCTGCGGCGTCTTGATCTTCCAGCTCGTGACGCTCCCGGTTGAATTTGATGCGTCCGCGCGTGCCATGCGGGTGCTTGACAGCCTCGGGATCCTTTACGGCGAAGAAATCAAAGGGGCAAGAAAAGTATTGACGGCAGCAGCACTTACGTATGTGGCAGCCGTTGTGAGTACGGCACTTCAGGTGTTCCGACTGGTCCTTCTCATAAATAATCGAAGAGATTAAATTTTCTCTTGATATATTGAGCAAATTTAGGTATACTATAGTTACAGATTTACTTTCCTGGAATGTTCGACACTCTTGAATTTTTGAACCTACAATACTTTAAACGGGATTCCTATATCTGTGTTTGGATGTCGGGCCATCCCTGCTGACTTGTCAGTACAATGGATACATTGCAAATGGAAGGCAGAAGAGCACCTGCGGTCGCCCACCTAGCATATGCTAGGAGTCAAAAATCAGGAACCGGCATTTTGGGAAGTAAAAGAGTACTGCAAGGCGGCGAGAAATCGTCGCCTTTAGTTGTTTTGTGTGATTTATGGTTAGTTTATGGAGTTTATGGTTTGGGTGGTGAGAAATGGAAATGTGGTCCAGGGAGAGAAATTATGGTCTTGGGTCAAGCGCTGGTGGCGGGAAGTATGGTCCAGGGAGCCAAACCGTGCCCCTGGGTCAAGCCCGTCCCCGCCAAAGTGTGGTCCAGGGAGCCAAACTGCGGCCCGGGTCAAGCCAGACCCCGCCAAAGTGTGGTCCAGGGAGCAAAACCGTGCCCCCGGGTCAAGCCCAGCCCCGCCGTAGTGTGGTCTAGGGAGCAAAACCGCGGCCCCCGGGTCACCCCCTGCCCCGCCCGAGCATGGTCCTCGCACCTGAAATACAAAAAGGAGTCAAAAACAAACATATGAAAGATGGATTTATCAAAGTCGCAGTGACTGCCCCGGACAGTAAAGTGGCAGACTGCGCATATAATATAGAAAAAATGATCGAAAAGGCAGAGGAACTTGCCGGAAAAGGCGTACATATCGCGGTATTTCCGGAGCTTGGGATCAGTGCGTATACATGCAGCGATCTATTTTTACAGGAGCCTCTGTTAACAGGAGCCGAAAAAGCACTGGAGAAATTTGTAAAAGAGACAAAAGAACTTGACTTGTTGTCCGTTGTATCGCTGCCACTCCGTCATCAGGCGCGCTTGTACAATGTCGCAGCGGTAGTGAAAGGCGGCAAGGTTCTGGGGCTTGTGCCAAAGAGCCATATACCGATGTATTCCGAGTTTTATGAGGGAAGACATTTTGCCTCGGGAGACGTCGCGCAGGCGCAGGGAAAATGCGCGGAAGAGAAAATGGGTACACACCGCTTGGCCTTCCAAAAAGAAGAAATTGTGTTTGGCATTCGGCAGTTGTTCTGCTGTGAGCAGATGCCGGAACTTTGTCTCGCGGTTGAAATCTGCGAGGATCTGTGGATGCCGGTTCCGCCGAGCAGTTATCATGCGATGGCGGGAGCGACGATCATCGCCAATGCGTCGGCGAGTGACGAATTGACCGGGAAGGCAGCATACCGCAGAGATCTTGTGAAAAATCAGAGCGCGAGAACCGTGAGCGCCTATCTGTACGCGGACGCTGCGATGGGTGAATCGACGACAGATCTTGTGTATGGGGGACATCATCTGATCGCGGAAAACGGAACTCTTTTGGCGGAAAATAAAGCTTTTGCGGGAGAAGATGCGATCACCGAGATTGATTGTGAAAAACTGGCAGCCGAGAGACGGCGCATGGGAACGTTTCCATTGTATCCGGTGCCGGAAAATGAGGGATATGTGAGACATTTCTTTGCCTTTGAAACGATGGAAGAGACGAAACTGACACGGAAATTTGAAAAAACACCATTTGTGCCGGTTGACCGTGGAGACCGCGAAGAGCGGTGCAACGAAATCTTAAATATTCAGGCGGCTGGACTTGCCAAACGTCTGCGCCACACGGGATGCAAGAGTGCTGTGATCGGGCTTTCCGGAGGACTGGACTCGACCCTTGCGCTGCTTGTCACGATTCGTGCATTCGATCAGCTGAACCTTGACCGTAAAGGAATCGTGAGTGTGACGATGCCATGTTTTGGTACGACAAACCGAACCTATGATAATGCTGTCAAATTGGCACAGGAACTCGGAACGACATTGAAAGAAATTTCTATTGAAAAGGCTGTATTGCAGCATTTTAAGGATATTGGACACGATCCGGAAGTACAGGACGTGACTTATGAAAATGGGCAGGCGAGAGAGCGGACCCAGATATTGATGAACATTGCGAACCAGGCCGGAGGGCTTGTCATTGGAACCGGTGATATGTCGGAACTTGCGCTCGGATGGGCGACGTACAATGGCGATCATATGTCCATGTATGGGGTAAATTGTTCGGTGCCAAAGACGCTAGTCCGTTTTTTGGTACAGTATTTTGCGGATAATAGTGGAGAGGGCACATTAAAAGACGTATTGTATGACATTTTAGATACACCGGTAAGTCCGGAACTTTTGCCGCCGAAAGAGGGCGAGATCGCACAGAAGACCGAAGACATCGTGGGACCGTATGAATTGCATGATTTCTTTTTGTATCATATGCTGCGGTTTGGCTATATGCCGTCGAAAATTTACCGGATTGCCAAAATTACCTTTGAGGGAGAATACGAAGCGCAGACCATTTACCGCTGGTTGTCCACCTTTGTTCATCGGTTCTTCCGCCAGCAGTTTAAGCGTTCGTGTTTGCCGGATGGTCCAAAAGTGGGAAGCGTCGCTGTGTCACCGCGAGGAGACCTGCGTATGCCAAGCGATGCCTCCGATGCCCTTTGGAAGGAAGATCTGGCAGCAATTCGTAAAAAGGAAGGATGGGACTGATCTCATTCTTCCGGAACGGCTTTGTTAAGTGCTGCTTTGATACCATCGATCAACATGGACTGGGTAAATTTGCTCTTTTCCTGAACCGGAATTTCGTCAATTGGGGTACCGGCGATCAATTCCTTTTCGATGCCTTCCAGAGACGGTTTTACGAGCGGATACATCGTTGTAACCGAGTCATCGAGGTTGACAAAAGAAACCGATTTGATCTGGTCTTCGTCGACAACCACCTCGAGATTTAAGGTGTTTTCGCCAAGTTTTAACTCTGAATTGTAGATACCGGGAACATACGATGCCGTTTCGGCTGTAACATCGGCGGTGGCATCGGATGACTTCTCTTTCTTTGGGTAAAACATGACAAAAAGCAGGACGATAAGCAGGATGCCAAGCCCTACGAAGATGCCGGTATATACTAATTCTTTCATTTGAAGTACGATAATTTTAGTTTTTGACATGTGGATAATACCTCCTTCGACTGGAGTGGGATTCCATCTTACTAAATCATATGCAGTAAGAGGAAAAATTATGAATCATGGAAGGGAGAAATAAAATGGGACTCGAATTTATATGTGGAAGTGCGGGAAGTGGGAAAAGTACCTATCTTTACCGTCAGATCTGCGACGAGGCAGCGGCGCACCGGGAGAGAAATTATTATATTCTGGTGCCGGATCAGTTTACGCTGGAGACGCAGAAAACACTTGTGGAAATGAGTGGAGAAAAGGGAATCTTAAACATCGATGTTCTGAGTTTTCATCGTCTGGCATTTCGCGCATTTGAGCAATTTCCGGCAGAACAGAAAACGATATTGGAAGATATGGGAAAGACCATGCTTCTGCGAAAAATCTTTTCCGAGCAGAAAGACAATCTTGTCTATTTTAAAAAGGGCATTGACCGCCCCGGTTTTTTAGACGAATGTAAATCGTTTTTGTGCGAATTGGAGCAATATGGCATCCGGGAAACCGAGCAATTTGAAAAAATGGAGACACTGGGGAGAAAATTTGAGGACATCCGCTTGATCCACGACTGTTTTAAGGAAAAAATGGGCGACACTTACCAGATGGCAGAGGAGCTGGTCACCCAGCTGACGGGGATGATCGAGCAGATGGACGGCATTCGGGATTCCGTGGTCTGCTTTGACGGATTTACCGGATTTACGCCGACGCAGTATGATCTTTTGGAAAAAATGATGCGCCTTTGTTCCCGCGTGATCGTGACGGTAACAACCGATGAGACGGGAAAACGGGGCTCTGTATTTGAGATTGCTGACACGACAATGCGGACATTAATGCAGAAAGCGAATCAAATTCCGATAGAAACGAATTTAATTCTTGTTCCGCGAGAAGGAAGAAAAGCACCCTATCGTTTTGCTGAGGGAGGCGAGATGGCATTTTTGGAGCGTAATCTCTTTGCCTATCCGTATCAGAAGTGGACTCAGAAAACAGAAAATATGTGGCTTTATATCGGAGATAAACCCGCGTCAGAAGCGGCTTATGTGGCAAAAACAATCTGGTGGATGTTAGCAAAGGGAGAGTATGCGGAAGAAGAGATCGCGGTAGTAACCGGCTCTATTTCATCGTATGAACAGTCGATATCCCGGGAGTTTGACCGTGCGGGCATCCGCTATTTCCTTGACAATAAAAAGAACATCGGTGCCAACTGGATCGCCGAATACATCCAGTCGGTATTGGAAATGTATCGTTATAATATGGACGCGGCGACGACATTCCGTTTCCTGCGCTGCGGACTTTCTCCGTTGACGCGGAGCGAGACCGACCTTCTCGAAAATTATGTGCTGGCGACCGGAAAACGTGGCATTGCGTCCTATATGAAACCGTGGAGAGCACGGGCAAATGACTATCCGCTCGAGGAGATCAATGAGATCCGCGAAAAAGTGACGAACTGTATCCATGATTTTTTCCTGGAACTTCGCGGCGGGAAAAAGCCGGTCGAGAAATTTGTGCGTGCATTATACGATTTTCTGGTGCAGCAGAATGTGTATGACAGAATGCTGGAGCAGAGCCGGATTTTTGAAGAAGAGGGAGAAACACTTCTTGCCAAAGAGTATAAAAATGTATACAAAGTAGTGATGAATCTTTTGGATGAGATGATGGAACTTCTCGGAAAGGAAGTCGTGTCACTTGAAGAATTTGAGCAGATTCTGTCGGCAGGAATTGCGGAAGGGCTGGTCGGATTTGTGCCACCGAAAAAGCATCAGATCATGGTCGGCGACATCGAGAGAACCCGTTTGAAAGACATCAAAGTGCTATTCTTTATGGGATTCAGCGATGACTTTGTGCCCGCTGCGATGCAGCCGCCGGGAATCGTCAATCACCGGGAGCGGCATCAGATGGAAAAAATGGGCATTGCACTGGCACCGACGGGCAATCAGAAGGTGGCAAATGATTTGTATTATCTGTACATCAACTTTACGAAGCCGTCGGAAAAACTGATTTTTACATACAGCCGCTCGGCTGCAGACGGCACCAAACGACAGGCATCCTATATCCTAGGCAAGATCCGTAGAATTTTTCCGGCTTTGACTGTGATCGAGGGCGGTCAGGAAAACGACGTAAAAACCAGTCTTGGCACAGACCGCGGTTTTGAATTTTTGATCGAGGGCATTCAGAAACAATGGTACGCCGAAGGCGAAGAAAAGGAGCGCTGGTGGGAGGTCTGGCGGTATTACGCCAAGCGTGACGAGGGAAAATGGCTGCGTGAAGCTCTTCGCGTGCACATGGAATCAAAGCGCACTCCGAAACTGTCCAAAGAGGCATTGGAGGCGCTTTATGGAGACGAACTGCGGGAGAGCATCACGCGGCTGGAAACGTATGCCCGCTGTCCATTTTCGTATTTTCTCATGTACGGACTGCGGCTGCATGCCCGCGAAGAATATACGGTGGCTGCACCGGACTTTGGAAATGTCGTGCATCAGATTTTACAAAATATGGATGAAATTATAAAGGCGCGTCACACGACATGGCAGAAACTGGAACGCAGCGAGAGCGATGAACTTGTCGAATACTGTGTCGAACGCGTGATGGAAGGGTATCGTGATGTCATTTTCTCCCAGTCGAATCGAATTGCCTTTATGCGCCGGCGAATCGTGCATATGATGAAACAGACCGCATGGGCTGTCGCAGAACAGCTGCGGCACGGAGCATTTTTACAAAAATACGGAGAAAAGCCGTATGCGTACGAAGAACAACTGGATGAAATTGCCAAAAAGATGCGGTTTCGCGGTATCATCGACCGGATCGACTTGTATGAAGATGCCGAAAATGTGTACGTGAAGGTCGTGGATTATAAGACCGGAAATGTCAAATTGTCGCTGGAAGAAGTGTATTTTGGTCTGCAGCTGCAATTGATCTTGTATCTCGATTCGGCTTTGCAGTCGGAGCAGAAAAAACACCCGGGCAAGGATGTGCAGCCGGCGGGAATGCTGTATTTCTATGTGCAGGATCCGCAGCTGGAAGTCACGGGCACAGAGGACGAGATCGAGTACGAACAAAAGATGCTTGCCGAGTATGCGTGCGACGGCTATGTCAATGAAAGCCCGGAGATCCTCGAAAAACTGGATTCGATCCTTGGCGCGAATGGGGAACTCAATACGCAGAGCGCTTCGCGGTGCTATCCGGTCAAAATCAAGAAAGACGGGGATTTTGCGGCGACGACTAAGGTGCTTTCGAGTACACAGTGGAAGAAACTGATCGAACACGTAAAAACCGTGATCCACGAAAACGGAACGAGCATTCTCGCCGGGAATATTGACATTGCGCCGTACCGGTTGAAGGAAAAACGGGGTTGCGATTATTGTGGCATGAAAGACATCTGTGGACTGGAAAGAACCGATGTGAAAAAAGTAGAACGAAATTTGGAAGAAATTGACATAAAGAAGATTTTGCTGAAAATGAGGGAGGAGGAATCGGACAATGAAATGGACGAATGAGCAGAAGACGGTCATTGACCTGCGGGGATGCAACATTCTCGTGTCAGCGGCGGCAGGTTCCGGAAAGACGGCGGTGTTGATCGAACGCATCGTGTCCCAGGTAACAGATCCGGTCAATCCGGTGAACATCGATGAATTTGTCATTGTGACATTTACGAGGCTTGCGGCAGCGCAGATGAAAGAAAAACTGCAGGCGGCACTCGAAAAGAAATTGGAGGAAGACCCGGAAAATGTACATTTGCAGCGTCAGGTCATGCTTCTTCCTGTCACACAGATTTCTACAATACATAGTTTTTGCGGCTACATCATACAGAATTATTTCCACCAGACAGGGGTGGATCCAAGCTATCGTGTGGCAAATGACAACGAGTTAAACATGATCAAATCCGACGTGCTCGCGGAACTTTTGGAAGAAGAATATACGAACTTAGATGAATCTTTTGTCGATATGGCGAAGATGGCGCGGTTTATCAAAAGCGATACGGAGATGGAAAAAATCATTCTCAAATTGTACAACGATGCGATGAGCGAACCGTTTCCACAGGATTTCTTTGAACGCATGCGCCTATTTCTGGCGTGCCAAAGCGAAGAAGAATTGGAGCAGACGGCATTTATTCAGAAAAATCTGCAGTACGCCAAAAATATGATGATAGGAATTTATGATCAGTACGAGCTGTGGATCCGGCTTTGTTATACGCAGGAAGGACCGGAAGAATACGCAGCTTTTTTGGAAAAAGAGCGCGTCGAATTCGAAAACTTTGAGGGGATTTCTTCCTATGAAACGATGCGGAGGCGGCTGGGGGCGGTTACGTTTGGCAGACTGCCTTCCAAACGCAATTCCGAAGCCGACCCGGACAAAAAGGAAATCATTAAAAAGGGAAGAACGGATATTAAAAATCTGTTGAAAAAAATGCAGGCTGATCTTTTCGGGGAAAGTCTGCCGGAATTACTGGTGACAATGGAGCAGATGCGGGGGAAACTGCTGACATTTTTGTCATTGGCAGAGAAATTCCGGGAACGCTACCAGCTGGCGAAGCGGGAGAAAAATATTGCGGATTTTAATGACCTTGAGCAGATGGCGTTGGAAATCCTTGTAAAAAAAGATGGGGATAACTTTGTGCGCACACAGGCGGCAGAAGAACTTTCCGAGCAGTTTCACGAGATCATGATAGACGAATATC
>ERZ1673741.2930-NODE-2930-length-11205-cov-4.404395_pt1 | contig 11205 bp, 9 predicted proteins | sample MGYA00580209_ERZ1673741 | MGnify/ENA primary metagenome ERZ1673741 (study PRJEB41218, sample SAMN15661754) | gut metagenome | host: Homo sapiens | place: Canada: London | collected 2015-08-20/2019-03-30 | study: EMG produced TPA metagenomics assembly of... | reverse complement strand
AAGCAGGTGCAGGGCACATTTATCGGCTTCGGCGAGCGGTGCGGAAACGCGAAGCTCACTTCGATAATCCCCAATTTGCAGATAAAATCCGACTATGAGTGTATCCCGCAGGAGAATTTGAAAAATCTGACCTCATCGGCGATAAAGATAGCGTCGATAGCCAATGTAACTTTGCACAGGGATGTGCCGTTTGTCGGGCGCAGCGCATTTGCCCATAAAGCGGGAATGCACGCCGACGGCGTTTTGAAATTCAGCGAATCGTTCGAGCATATCGACCCCGAATCCGTCGGCAACAGAAGACGATTCCTGCTTTCTGAAGTGACCGGCAAGGCGGCAGTGCTCAAGAAGATACAGAAGCTCTATCCCGATTTTGACAAGGATTCGCCGCAGGTCGCGGAGCTGCTCGATATCCTGAAGCAAAAAGAATACGAGGGCTATCAGTATGAGGGCGCGGATTCGTCGTTCGAGCTGATAGTTCACCGCCTCGTCAGAAAATACAAGCCGTTCTTCGATCTCATCAGCTACAAGGTGCTCGACGAGCTGCCCTATGACAACGGCCACAGCGCAACGGCAACGATAAAGCTCAGCGTCGACGGCAGAGTCAGGATAGCGGCGTCGGACGGCGACGGCCCCGTCAACGCGCTCGACCGCGCTCTGCGTGAAGCGCTCGAAGTGTTCTATCCGTGCCTTAGAAAACTGAGGCTCATCGACTACAAGGTTCGCGTCATGGAGCCGAAAGATGCCACGGCGGCGAGTGTCCGCGTTCTTATAACTTCGTCCGACGGCGAGGATATCTGGACAACGGTCGGCGTGTCGCAGGACGTTATCAATGCGAGCTGGATAGCGCTCGTCGACTCCATCGAGCATAAGCTCGTGAGCATGGGCGAGAATCTGCACAGGTAAATATACGAAATTTTGTAACAAAATGTTATTCCGCCATTCACACAAACTTTTTTGAATGGTCTATAATAATTACAATGGGTTCGTTTAAAACAAAGGAGAGGTACTTATGGCTAACGAAAAAATACTTGTCGTTGACGACGACGTTAATATCTGCGAACTGCTGCGCCTCTATCTTGAAAAAGAGGGTTACACCGTCAGCATAGTAAACGACGGCGAGAGCGCCGTGAAGAGCTTCGGCGAGATTCAGCCGGATTTGATGCTGCTTGATATCATGCTGCCCCGTCTCGACGGCTGGCAGGTCTGCCGCGAGATCAGAAAATTCTCGGACAAGCCGATAATCATGCTCACCGCAAAGGGCGAGACTTTTGATAAAGTTCTCGGCCTCGAGCTCGGCGCGGACGACTATGTCGTCAAGCCCTTCGATGCAAAGGAAGTTGTGGCGCGCGTCAAGGCAGTCCTCAGACGCAGCGCGGGCGCCCCGGCGGCGGATATAAAGCAGGTCGAATATGACAAACTCAAGATAAATCTGACAAACTACGAGCTCTGGGTCGACGGCAAGCGCATCGACACTCCGCCCAAAGAGTTGGAGCTTATCTATCACCTTGCCAGCAACCCGAACAGGGTGTTCACCCGCGATCAGCTACTCGACGAAGTCTGGGGCTTCGACTATTACGGCGATTCGAGAACGGTCGATGTCCATGTCAAAAGGCTCAGAGAGAAGCTCGAGGGCGTGTCCGACAAGTGGGAGCTCAAGACCGTCTGGAGCGTAGGCTACAAGTTTGAGACCAAGGATTGATGTGCATGAAAAAAGCACGCAAAAAGTTTGAAATAAAAGATGTAAAGAACGCAGGCTCGAGAACAAAAAGCTCGGGTCTGTTTCACCGTTACTTTTATGTGACGGTGCTGATACTGTTTATCGGCTTCACCATTCTCGGCTCGTCGTTGTTGATATTCATCGCGCGCTACCAGTCCGAAGAGAAGACGGCGCTTTTAAAGCAGAACGCGCAGACCGTCTCGCAGACTGCCGCGGCGCTTATTCAAAAAGGCTACTCGCTTGAAGAGAGCAACAAGAATCCTACTCTGCTCATGAGCGTTTCGACCGCCCAGCTCTCGCAGGCGATAGATGCGGACATCTATATATGCGACACCGACGGCAAGATAATCTGCTGTAAGGATATATGGCAGTCCAATCTCGTGATGTACATGGGCGAGTGCATAGTCCACAGCAAATATACAGTCCCCGAAACAGCTCTGTCGAAGCTCAGCAGTGGCGGATATACCGAAACGGGCACGCTCGGCGGAATGTACAAGAGCTCGCATTTTATAAGCGTTGAGCCGATAGTAGCATCCGGCAAGCTTTGCGGCGCGGTCATCGCTTCGCAGGATACGGATTCGCTGCATGAGCCTGTCAGGGCGATGCTCAAGATGTTCCTGTTCTCGGCAATTCTCGCGCTCGCGATAGCATTCGTTGCAACATATGTTATGACCTATCAGATGACAAAGCCCCTGCGCGAGATGTCGGCGGCGGCAAAGCAGTATGCAAAGGGCGATTTCAGCAACCGAATCTCGGTGCCCTATCATAAAGTGCTGGGCGGCGACGAGGACGAGGTCGCGGAGCTTGTGACGGCGTTCAACTCGATGGCGAATGCGCTTTCGGCTATCGAGACTTCGAGACGCAATTTCGTCGCGAATGTCTCGCACGAGTTAAAGACTCCGATGACCACTATCGGCGGATTCATAGACGGAATACTCGACGGCACGATAGATTCGTCGAAGAGCACATATTATCTCAGAATAGTCTCCGACGAGGTCAAGCGCCTTTCACGCCTTGTCACGGGTATGCTCAATATGTCGAAGATAGAGGCGGGTCAGTTAAAAATCCAGCCCAAGGAGTTCGACATTTCGGCAATGACCTTCAAAACGATGCTCGGCTTCGAGCGCGCGATAGATGAAAAGAAGATAGAGATACGCGGCCTTGATAAAGTCGAGCCGCTCAACATCTGCGCCGACGAGGATATGATAAATCAGGTCGTATATAATCTTATCGACAACGCTGTGAAGTTCACGAACGAGGGCGGCTATATCGAAGTCGCGATAAAGTCGGACAGCGAAAAGATAATATTCTCCGTCAAAAACAGCGGCAAGGGAATCTCGCGCGAAGAGGCGGGCAAAGTCTTTGAGCGCTTCTATAAAACGGACAAATCGCGCAGCTACGATGTCAAGGGAGCGGGTCTCGGACTGTATATAGTCAAGACCATAATCGATATGCACGGCGGTCAGATAACCGTCAACAGCGAGCCGGGCGAATATACGCAGTTCGTGTTCTGGCTTCCGCTGAGATGAATTTTTGCGGAAAAAAGTTGAATAAAAATCCAAAGGTTATTTACCCGACGTTCAAGAAATCGTAATATTGAAAGTCCATAATAGTGTCAAAAGATGAAGGATATCCCGAAGGCAATGGATGGAGGTAAATTCAGTTTATGTACAATGATGATTATGTGAACAACTTCGGCAGTTCCGGCGAGACGCCGCCCGAAGACAACTCGGCAGACACCGCACAGCAGTCTGCACCGCTTGAGCCGGATCAGGTTTATTCTGCTCCGCAGCAGCCCGGACAGGGCAGCTATAACAGCCAAAATTCATATAATTCCGGCAGCTACACGCCGCCTCAGCCCGAGAAAAATAAGAAAAAGATGAGCGCGAAGAAGAAAGGCGTTGCGGTTTTCGCCGCGATTCTCGCAGTTGTTATCGCGGTCTCCGCGACCGTCACCGTGCTTGCAAAGAGAAACAATAACAATAGCTCGGGCGGCGGCACTTCTGTGACCGGCACTTCCGAGGGCGACGCTCAGCTGAACATTGCCGAGACCCCGAAGGCGACAACGACTTCAAAGGGCAACGGCGTGCTCACCTCGGCTCAGATATATGAAAAAGTTTCGCCGAGCAATGTCGGTATAGTCGTATACAGCCAGTCGTCAAGCTCGGCTTCCGGCGAAGGCTCCGGCATAGTCATGGGCGAAAATAAAGATCACACTTATACCTATATAATCACCTGCGCCCATGTTATCAGCGGCGAGGGCGTCAAAGCCGTCGTTCAGCTGCATGACGGCACACAGTATGACGCTGAGATAGTCGGCTACGATTCGCGCACCGATATCGGCGTGCTGAAAATAAAGGCTACGGGCTTCACCGCCGCAGAGTTCGGCGATTCAACGAAGCTTTCGGTCGGCGAGACTGTCTATGCAATAGGCAACCCCGGCGGCACCGAATTCTTCGGCTCGTTTACAAACGGTATGGTCTCCGCGATTTCGAGAACGGTCAGCAGCCAGATAGGCTATTCCATGGAGTGCATCCAGCACACGGCGGCTATCAGCCCCGGCAATTCCGGCGGCGCGCTGATAAACGAATACGGCCAGGTGGTCGGAATAAACTCGCTTAAAATCAGCGATAGCAGCTATGAGCTCATGGGCTTCTCTATCCCGATCTCGTCCGCAAAAGAGATAATCGACGATCTTATCGCCTACGGCAGAGTGCCGAACCGCCCGAAGCTCGGCATCAGCTACTTCTCAAACACATCGAACCAGCAGTATAACATGATAGTGCAGATAAAGGGTCTGCCGGCAGGCTCACTTATCATCGCGGACATCAACGAGGACAGCGACCTTGCAAACAGCAGCGCCCAGGTCGGCGATCTTATAACGGCGGTCAACGGCAAGGAGCTGAGCACCTCGGAGGTTCTGCTCGAAGCGATTGAAAACGCCAAAGTCGGCGATACGCTGACCCTGACCCTGTGCAGGATATCGAGCAACTATCAGACAAAGGAATTCAATGTCAAGGTAAAGCTCGTCGAGGACACCGGAAATACTTCGTCCGCATCCTCTCAACAGCAGCAGGAGCAGACAACTCAGCAGGATAACAGATCATTCTACTACAACCCCTTTAATTGATATATCACCTTTCTAACAAAAACGCGGGTGCAGCGAAAACTGTGCCCGCGCTTTTTGTTGAAAAATACAGCCCCGGCAAAATCTGCCGAGGCTGTTGGTTTTGATTATTTCTTGAGTCTCTTGTCGGTCTTTGTTGCAAGGTGGGTGCCGACGCTCTGGAAAATCTGAACGAGCGCTATGAGCAGGATAACGGCAAAGATCATGACGAGATATTTGTAGCGGTAGTAGCCGTAGTTTATGGCAATCTTACCGAGTCCGCCGCCGCCGATTATTCCGCTCATTGCGGAGTAGCCGAGGATGGTGGTTATCGCTATCGTGAAGTTCGAGAGCAGCGAGGGCACGCTCTCGGGAATCATGACTTTGATAATTATCTGCATGGGCGAAGCACCCATGCTCTGCGCGGCTTCGATTATGTTCGGGTTGACCTCGCGCAGGCTGCTTTCAACAAGACGCGCCACAAACGGGAACGACGCGATGACGAGCGGGACTATCGAGGCGACTGTGCCGACCGCCGTGCCGACGATAAGACGGGTCAGTGGGAAGACGAGGATCATCAAGATCAAGAACGGCACCGAGCGCAGAAGGTTTATAATAACATTGAGAACCTTCATCAGAGCCTTCGGCAGGGGGAGTACGCCGCCCTTTTCGCCCGCGACGAGCAGCACGCCGAGCGGCAGGCCGATGATTATTGCAAAGAGCGTGGAGAGCAGGGTGACATATATCGTCTCCCAGATAGCCAGCGGGAAATCATTTTTTAATATATCGAGGGCTTCCGTCAGCGCCTCGGAAGTGAATGCATTGTCAAACATCTTTTAAACCTCCTCAACAAGAATATCCGGCATACTCTGCAGATATTTCGACGCGCGTTCAAGCTCGCTGTCCCCTCCGGGGATGCCGAGGAGCATATTGCCGTAGACCTTGTCGCCGATGCAGCGCGTGGAGGCAGCTAAAATATTCGCCGCGATTCCCTCGTCCATAGCCATCTTGGTTATCAGTGGGGTGTTGGTCGCGAACGCGCCGTTGAAGACGACTCTTATCCTGTGCTCGTCCGAAGCGGGAGCAAAAATCTCATCCGAAGCGTCGGGGAACACGAGGCGTTTTGCTGCCGCCGACTGCGGATGGGCAAAGACGGTGCTGACTTCGCCCTGTTCAACGACCGTGCCGTTGTCAAGAATGGCGACTCGGTTGCAGGTCTCTTCGACAACGCTCATCTGGTGGGTTATTATAATAACCGTTATGCCGAGCTTTTTGTTTATGTCTCTTATGAGGTTGAGGATCGAATGTGTGGTGTTCGGGTCGAGCGCGCTTGTCGCCTCGTCGCAGAGCAGAACTTTCGGATTTGTAGCGAGTGCGCGGGCTATCGCGATTCTTTGCTGCTGACCGCCGGAGAGCTGAGCGGGGTAAGCCTTCGCTTTGTCGGGCAGACCGACTATCTCGAGCAGTTCGAGCGCGCGTTTCTTCGCGTCCTCTTTCTTCATGCCCTCAAGCTCGAGTGGAAAGCAGATGTTTTTCAGACAGTTGCGCTGCATGAGCAGGTTGAAGCCCTGGAATATCATGGTTATATTGCGGCGGGCGTCCCTGAGCTGCTTGCTCGAAAGCGAACCCATATCGACCCCGTCTATGAGTATCTGGCCCTCAGTCGGGCGTTCGAGCATATTTATGCACCGCACGAGCGTGCTCTTGCCCGCGCCGCTCATGCCGATGATGCCGTAAATATCGCCGTCGTTTATCGTCAGAGAAACATTCTTGAGCGCGTCGAGCGAGCTGTCGGCGGTCTTGAAAGTTTTTGACAGATTTTTAATCTCGATCATTTTATGCCTCCGAACTTCTGGATAAAAAGATAATGCCGGCAAGCAGCCCGATTAAGAGCAACTTAGCCCGGCATTATATTTTATAACATTTACTTCACTGCGTCAAGAGTGGTCTGCTTGCCGCCGTAGAGAGCCATGGGCTCGACGTGGACATAGCAAACGGTGACGATGTTCGTGTTGTTCTGCTTGTTGAAATCGTCGAGGTAGGGCTCGTGCTGGAAGTAGTTTGCGTCAATCTCGCCGGACTCAACAACATTGTTGGGCTGGACATAATCTTCGAACTCTTTGATGTCAAGGGTGACGCCCTTAGCGGCAAGGATCTCCTTGGCAACGGCGAGAATCTCGGCGTGCGGTGTGGGGGATGCGGCGACGGTTATGGTCTGACCCTTGAGTGCGTCGTAGTTGACGGAGGGATCGTAGCCGTCACCGGGGTTTGAAACAACGCTGATAACTGCGCCGTTATACTTGGAAGCGATGAAATCGGCGACCTTCTTGCTCTGGAGAGCGGCAGAAAGAGCCTTTATCTTGTCGGAATTCTCGTTGCCCTTCTTGGCGGCGAGGATGTTCGAATATGCGCTCGAGGAGCCCTCAATGGCGAGATTGTCCTTTACGGGGTTAAGACCCGCGGAGATAGCGTAGTTCGAGTTGATAACAGCATAGTCAACATCCTTGAGAACGTTGGGGAGCTGAGCGGCTTCAACCTCTTTGAAGGTGATGTTCTTGGGGTTGTCCTCAATGTCTCTTACGGTTGCGGTGATGCCGGCGCCGTCCTTGAGTTTGATGATGCCCTGCTCCTGAAGAAGAAGGAGCGCACGGGCTTCGTTGGTCGCGTCGTTGGGAACGGCAATGGTGATGCCCTTGCTGCCAGAAGAGCAGGCGGCGAAGCCGAAGATGCAGCCCAGCGCGAGGACTGCGGCAAGAATGATAGATATTGTCTTTTTCATGTTGGTTGTCTCCTTTGTATTTTAATTTATAAGGTATTGGGTTGAAACGGACTTTTTAATCATGCGCCTTGCGGCACATTCGCCAATGCCTTATATCAAAGGGCGAGAATAATTTCAGATACTGCACTTTTCTTCCTCCTCAATGCAAATAAAAAACGGGAAACTCCTCACGAAGCTCCCCGAATCTCTGCATATATCAGATTTATTCGTTTGACGGAAGCTCGTTAGAAAAAGGCATGCACATGCACATGCGCATGGAGAACATGCACATTTCCATCATCATAATGTTGCTGTCAAACTTTTTCATGATGCTTCCTCCCTGTTCAGTATCTATGAGCGTATTATAGCCTCTTATACCTACGCTGTCAATAGGCTTTTACAAAAAATTCCCGATTTGTCCCGATGCACAAAAAAGCAGACGAAAATGCGCCTGCTTTTGAACCGGTTGACTTAAAATTTGCTGTTATATATCGCGGCTGCGCCTGAAATTGCGCTCAGCCTTGCGGCGAGCGGCGGTTTTTCTCTCTTCGGCGAGCTTTTTTTCGTGCACTTTTTTGCGCACGGACGGGCGGTTCGGGTTCTTCGTGCCGGTTATCTTCTTCTTTTTATCCTTGGGCTCGTGCAGCTCCGGATTCTCCTTGAAGAATATCAGGCTGCCGCCGACGACCTGAACGACCTCGGACTGCGTCTTTGCCGCAATCTCTTCGGCGATCTCGCGCGGGGGCTTGGGTGCTGTCTCGAGCAGTACCTTGAGCTTGAGCAGTTCGCGGGAGCGGAATGCGTCGAGCGTCTGGGCTATCAGTGCGTCATTGACGCCGCCCTTGCCGACCTGAAAAAGCGGCTCGAGCGAATTTGCCTGCGCGCGAAGCGCGGCTCTCTCTTTGCTTGTCATATAATTTCCTCCAGTTTTTTCGCAAGGAGTCTCAGCGCCTTGCCTCTGTGGCTGATGCTGTCTTTTTCTTCTGCGGTGAGTTGCGCCATCGTCTTGCCGGGGAACTCGTCGGGCAAAAACAGCGGATCGTAGCCGAAGCCGCCCTCGCCTGCGGGTTCAAAGGCAATCTTGCCCTCGCACTCGCCGCGCACGGTCATGTGCCTGCCGTCCGGGAAACAGCAGCAGACGGTCGAAACGAATCGTGCAGTGCGCTTGTCCATAGGAATATCGGACAGATTTTTGAGCAGGAGCTCGTTGTTCTTCTCGTCGTTACCGTGCTCGCCCGCGTATCTCGCGGAATAAACTCCCGGCGCGCCGTCGAGCGCGTCAACGGCAAGTCCTGAGTCGTCGGCGATGCAGGGCATACCGCTCTCTTTGCAGCCGCTGTCGGCTTTTAAGAATGCGTTCTCTTCAAAGGTGACGCCCGTCTCCTCAACATCGGTAAGCTCGACTCCCGCCTCTTCCGCGAGCAGAACGCGCACGCCGATGGGTTTCAATATACGCTCAAGCTCGGCGCGTTTTTTCATGTTATGTGTAGCTATGAGAAAATCCATTATTCGTCCTCTTTTTCCTCTTCCTCGTCTTCAATCGGCTCTGCGTCAAACAGACCCTCGGCGAATGCGCGGGCGTTGAACGGGCGGAGGTCGTCCACCTTTTCGCCGACGCCGATGAACTTGACGGGTACGCCGAGCTCATTTTTGATGTTTAATACAACGCCGCCCTTTGCGGTGCCGTCAAGCTTCGTTAAAATGATGCCGGTGATCTCTGCAACATTCTTGAATTCTTTTGCCTGATTGACTGCGTTCTGTCCTGTAGTCGCGTCAAGCACGAGCAGGCTCTCGCGGTCGCTGTAGGGCAGCTCGCGGTCGATGACGCGGTATATCTTCGCCAGCTCCTCCATTAGGTTCTTCTTGTTGTGGAGTCTGCCGGCGGTGTCGCAGATGATTATGTCGGCGTTTCTTGCCTTGCCCGCCTGAATTGTGTCGTATATAACAGCCGCCGGGTCTGCGCCCTCGCGGTGCTTGACTATCTCGACTCCCGCGCGGTTAGCCCACTCTTCAAGCTGCTCGATTGCAGCGGCTCTGAAAGTGTCCGCCGCGGCGAGGATAACTTTTTTGCCCTCGTTTTTGTACATTGCGGCGAGCTTGCCTATGGAAGTGGTCTTGCCCACGCCGTTGACGCCGATGACGAGAATGACGGAGGGGAGAGTGATAAGGCTCATTTCCTCGCCGCCCTCAAGCATCTCGGCGACTATCTCTTTTATCTCGTTCTTGACGGCTTCAGGCTTGCGCAGATGCTTTTTCATAACGCGCTCGCGGAGCTTCTCGACTATCTCCGATGCGGTCATGCAGCCGACATCGCCCATGACGAGTATCTCTTCGAGCTCGTCATAAAATTCGTCGTCAATTTCAGTTTTGCCGTGGAGCATCGAGTCGATGGCCCCAGACATATTCTCGCGGGTCTTTTTGAGTCCCTTGTTTATTCTTGAAAAAATGCCCATTTTTATCCTCCGTGCGGTCTTATTTCAGACCGTTTTTTATTCTTTCAACTGCTTCGAGCGTGCGCTTCGGCTCGGCAAACGCGGTCAGGCGAAAATATCCCTCGCCCATCATGCCGAAGCCCGAGCCCGGCGTGCCGACCACCTGAACGGTGTTCAGAAGCCTGTCGAACATCTGCCATGAGGTCAGCCCGTTCGGCACTTCAAACCAGATATACGGCGAATTTCTGCCGCCGAAACAGCGGATATTAATGCTTTCGAGTCCGTCCGTTATCTTTTTTGCGTTGCCGAGATAGCAGTTTATATTTTCTTTTATCTGCCGCCTGCCATCGTCGGAATAGACGGCTTCGGCGGCGCGCTGGGTTATATATGACACGCCGTTGAACCGCGTCGCCTGCCTGCGCGCCCACAGCGCGTTGAGGCTGACTCTGCCGCGTGAGAGTTCGCGCGGTATAATTGTATATGCGCAGCGAACGCCGGTAAAGCCCGCAGTCTTTGAAAAGCTTCTGAACTCAATGGCGCATTTCTTTGCGCCGTCAAGCTCGAAAATGCTGTGCGGAATGTCGCTCTCTGTGATAAACGCCTCGTATGCGGCGTCAAAGAGAATGACGCTTCCGTGCTCGTTAGCCCAGTCGACCCACTGTTGGAGCTGCTCTTTATTCATCGCCGTTCCCGTGGGATTGTTGGGGGAGCAGAGATATATTATATCGACATTTTGCTCCGGCAGGGGAGGGATAAATCCGTTCTCTGCGGTGCAGTCGAGATAAGCAATATTTGAAAATCTGCCGTTTTCGAGCGGCTTGCCGCCCCTGCCCGCCATGATATTCGTGTCTATATAGACCGGGTAGACGGGGTCGCAGACGGCGACTTTGCACTCGGGCGAAAAGATATCGCCGATGCTGCCGGTGTCGCTCTTTGCGCCGTCGCTTATAAAAATCTCATCTCTTTCGAGCGTTATTCCGCGCGCGGCGAAATCATATTTCAATATCTTGTCGATAAGAAAATCATATCCGCGTTCGGGCGGGTAGCCCCTGAATGTGGCGGCGTCCGCCATTTCGTTTACTGCCGAGTGCATGGCTTTTATGCACGCCTCGGGCAGGGGACGCGAGACATCGCCGATACCGAGGTCGATTATATCCGTCTCGGGGTGAGCAATTTTATATTCTTGGATTTT
>ERZ1673741.2925-NODE-2925-length-11222-cov-5.449449_pt1 | contig 11222 bp, 6 predicted proteins | sample MGYA00580209_ERZ1673741 | MGnify/ENA primary metagenome ERZ1673741 (study PRJEB41218, sample SAMN15661754) | gut metagenome | host: Homo sapiens | place: Canada: London | collected 2015-08-20/2019-03-30 | study: EMG produced TPA metagenomics assembly of... | reverse complement strand
GGTAATGGGCAGCACGTTATCGCTATCGGGCATAAAGGTCACGTGATCGGGATTGGGCATCTTTGCCAGATAGTCGTCGACCGTGGCGCCCTGATCGGCCAGGACCAGCCCATCCACATCCAGCGAATAGCGGCCAAACATGCAGCCCACGGCATAACTTATGAGCGAGGTGATCTCGTCACGCTTGGTGCGCACGTATTTGTTGCCCTTATAGCTCTCAGGAATCTCGTCGGCGGTGTCGAAGATGCGCGCCACCGAAACGTACTTATCCTCGACCTCGATGGGCACTTCGCCCTCCATGTTGTAGATCTTGGCAAAGATTCGGTTGAGCTCTTCCTCGTTAGCGCGAAGCTGCTCGAACCGCTCGTTGACTTCGGCCTTGCGGGCCTCGTATTTTTCTTGAAGTAAAGTGGCCATGGTAGTCCTTCTCTAATGTTGACCCGAAAACCGCACTCAAGAGGCAACGTTGAAGCCTTGATCGCAGATAGAAGTCGAATAAATCGCGTATTATGCGCCCCTCTCTTGTGATATATACAAACGAACTCAGGGCGCGCATCAGGAAGCGTCCCATCCCTCAATTTGTTCATCTACAATTCGAAGCATGCTCTCAACCGCTTCTCGCCACGATCTGACCGTACTAGCCTTAATACTCTCGGTCTTACCAGACTTCTTGTTTAAATCGACTTCATGAACTATTTTGTGTCGACGTTTAATCAGGTTCTCAATTAATGATTGATTCTTAAACTGAGTTAGCGAAATCCCGATCTTGGAAAGCCAGCTGCATATCTCCGAGTATTGGTTAAAAGAGACCAATGAAAGCTGTGATTCGATTGACGATTGAATCAAATCTGAAACCTGTTCATTCTTATATTGAGCCAGATCCCTAAGCGTAAATTTCTGAGCTCTCTTTTGAGCAGAACCAGGCAACGAAATGCCTTCGAGTTCTTTTGAGTCCGCCCTGTCGAATAACCAGTCGGATAGCATCCCCCGAACATAATCTTCCTGAGATCCGTGAAGCAGAACAACGGCAGCCCTCAATATGTCAGCAGAACGTGCATCTTGCTTGGTGCTAACCAGACGTCTGGCTTCTTCCTTTTGTAAAATTTCATAAAGAGCGAGAAGGCTGTCAACGCGAGACAAATTGTCTTTAAGCCTATTAAACCGATCCGTAGACATTTGCCACCTACACCAAAGGATGACGTTTGAAATCCCAAGAGGTCTCAAACGAATCCCAGTCAAATTCGGATGCTTGGAGCGATTTCTGGACCAATTCTAAAACTTCCTCATTAGAGGAATCCATCCCGTGGACAGGGATACGTTTAAGGTCTCCAACTTCATTATTAAAAGTCTGGCTCAACGCCAGCTTAATATATTGCGCTGTAGAGCTATTTAGCAGGCCAAGAATGAATAACCTGTCTTCCTGTTTAACCGGAACAATGTAATAGCCCGCTCCGCCACAAATAGAATTGTCCGAACAATTTCGAACACTAATCGGACCACTTGTAAGCGCTGACCAGGTTAACACGCCGTTTTTATGATAAAAACGTTCATTTTGGACACGGGCTTTTGCTTTTCCATTTTTGTCCCTATTAGTCTTAATCTCATGCCCATCATCCAGCCAATTAACAACATCTATCTGATTCCCTGACCACTTTCTGTAGTCACCCCCATCAAGCATAAAGTGCCACTTCGCTCGAGATGGATCTCCCGTAACGCCTAGGACGTCCCGATTCGAACACTCGAACCAGCATCGAACGAAAAGATCGGTATCGCCGCACTTTAGCCCTTGCGCTAGTGAGCTGATCACAGACAATGGCGTTCCTTCCTTGAACGAAAGACGCGCCCCTTGTCCAAGCCAGTAGGCTATGGGAGTGCCGGGGATCTTCTTGAAGGTTTCGGCGTCGCGACGGTAGAACCAGCCGCAGTCGGAGTTTTGGATGGCCTCCAGCGCCTTGGGAGCCTGAACCGCGGGACCAGTAAAATCGGCAAGACGAACGTATCCGCCCTTATAGCCATCGATATGCGAATTGTGAAAGGTAAATGTGCAGATAGGCACGGTTGCCCCTGCAAAGCCAGAATACTCGAGCTGAATGAGCGTGATTAGGGTCTTGTCATCGATAAGCCTATTTCGAAGCTTCTCGTAGCTACCGATAAACATCCAAACAAACGGAGTCATCATTCCAACTTCGCCGTGCTCGCCAGCAAAGTCCATAATGCGCACAATGAACGAAGAGAACAGGTCGCTCTTCACGTCGGGGTAGTTCTTCTTGACCCACTTGCTCATGAAGGGGTTAAAGCTGCTGCTGCCCATATACGGAGGATTCGCCACGGTGCAGGTAAAACGACGGGACAGCTTCTCGCAGATGGAGGCAGCGCTTTCGAGCTTAGTTTTGGTCGTAGAAGCAAAAAGATCGTCGGAACAGCTCGCGGCGGTGGCCTTAAGCTCGTCAATCTCATCCTCTGAAGGATTGAACAGCGAGCCGATCTCGCCCAAATGGCTCAGTTCCTCGGCGAGCTTCTTGTTGCCCGGGAGCTCGTCCTCCCCCAGCGGAATGCTCGAGAGTACGGTAACGTCGGCGCGCACAGCGCGCTTGAAAAAGCGACGATCGTGCTCGCGGGCACACATGGCAAGTGCCAGTTCCGCGATCTGAGCCGCACGGGGATCGATCTCCATGCCAGCGAGGTTTTTGGTCAGGATGAGCTCGGGAATCTCGCGCTCACGATAGCCGCGCTCCTCGTACATATGGAAGAGCAGCTCAAACGCATAGACCAAGATATGACCCGAGCCGCATGCGGGGTCGCAGAGGGTTATCTCCTCGGGACTCGAAATACGGATGAAGTCCTCGTGCTCAGCATCGGGCTCGATGTAATACTCCATGCGCTCGCATAGCGAACTCCCCGGATTGTTGAGCATCCACAGACGGCCGAGCGAGTTCTCGACCATATAGCGCACGATCCACTCGGGGGTGAAGAGCTGCGTGGCGGGCGCGATGTCCGCCGCCGCTGCCTTGCGCTTGGACTTGAAGAACTCGTCTTTAACGTCGGCATTGTAGTACTGATACATCCAGCCCAGAACGGTCACGCCCTCGCGCCAGTCCTCGTCAGCGAGGACGGCATTGAGTTTGCCCACCACACTGTCAGCCATCATGAGGCCCTGGGGCAACAGCAGCTCCATGGCTCCGCCCACGCGTTCAAAGACGCCCGCTAGGCAATCGGCAAGCTCCTCGCACTGAGCAACAAACAGGTAGCGCCACAACGGTTCATCCAAGCCCGCCATCTTGAGCTCGGCTATGCGATCGGTGTCGGCCGTCGTTATTTCCACGTCCAGTGCGTTCTCCACGGCCTCGCTGCCATGGCTGCCGTCCGCACGACTTAGCATGCGCATACGGCTGGGAAGCCATCCGCGTGCATCCATGAAGCGAATGGCCACGATGCGGTTGAACCAGGTGTAGGCCGCACGGTCGCGCAGTGCCTCGTGACCCACCTCCGCCTGCATGCGCAGCAGTTCGTCGCGTTGCTCAATCTCAGCCGGACTTAGGGGCAGGCCGTTGACGGTCTCGGACCCAACGGGCGCGGGTGCAGGTTCGGTGATGCCGTAGCGCACCATCTGCGCCTCCACGCCTTTGATGAGCTCCGTACGGGCCCAGGTGCAGAAGCTCTTAAGAGCAGAATCGTTCATGGTTGATGAGCCTTTCTAAACGCCATAAGCCACCGGTGCGCGCTTTGGCACCGGTGGCTCCGCGGGTTAGTTGATACGGATCTCGTCGTTTGCAGCGAGCGCCTGCATAAGGCGGGAGCGCAGGTCGTCCACGTAGCGCTCCACGTCCTCTGCGGACAAGAGACGACTCGGCTTGGCCAGATCGGCGCGGCGCACAGTCTTGATCTTGCGCTGGGGCTTGGGCGCGGGCACGGGAGCAGACGATGCGGCGCCCTTGTTGGAGACCTTCTTGACCACCTCGCCCGTACTCATGACCTCGGTGGTGCGGCGCTCGTTGTCCATACGCACGCGGGCCTCATCCACAGCGTCGTACATCTCGTTGGCCGCCGCACTGAGCCAGTCGCCCCAGTTAGTTGCAACAACGCTCAGTTCGTTGAGACTTTGAGCGCTGTGGGCACGGTTTTTGAACGACTCGTATTTGGCGCCGGCGTCTGCTATGGCATCCTTGGCCTGATTGACAAAGCCCTTTTGACTCTCGGCCTGCGTCCGCAGGTCTTGCAGATCGCTCTCGATGCGACACAAAAACTCATTGCGGCGGATGCCCAACAGCTTTTTCATGTCATCCTCGACGGGTTCCATAAGCGGCTGCAGGTCTTTAATACGGCCGTAGGGCTTGGGATCTTTGAGGATCTCACGGACCGTTGCCACGTTCTCCACCGCACCGGGAATGTCATCGGAGGCATACTCGATACCCTCGGTGCGGTTCAAGAAATCCCTGGCGTGGTCAAACGCTGTTCGTTGATTGGACTCGAAGAACTCAACCACCTTGTCAAAGTCTTCCTTGGCATCGAGCAAACGCTCCTCATGCTTGGTGAACGTGGTCAAGAACGCCTCGGCCTCGTTCTGGTCCTTAAGGACGTCGGCCACCTCCGAGCGCATCTTCTCGCACTCGTCCTCACCGGGATACGGGTAGGCCGGCTTGATGCCCGTGTAGTAGTCGCGTGCCATGGCGAGGCACGCCTCGCGCAAGCCCTCAAGGCGCTCTTCGAGCTCGGCCACGAGCTTATCCTCGTTGGAGGGCACGGTCTTGAGATCAAACAGGTCACACATGAGTTCGCCCGTGGCACGTAGCAACCGGTCGCTCATGCGCATGCGCAAGCGCACCTGGGCCTTATCGGCATCCTTGCGCAGGAGCGCCACCATGCGGCTGTCGTTGGCTTGAACCGTCTGACCGCCAAACAGCACCTGCGCGCGCTGCTCCACTACAAGCTGCGCCACCACATTTGCGATGTCAACCTCGCGCCAGCCATAGGGTTTTTGCTGGTACCTGCGCTGGATATCGCCCATAGCGGTATCCAGGTGGCGCTGGTGCTGAACTTTGAGGTAGTCCTCGACCTCCTTGAGCGCACGCGTGTTGCCCGCGTCCATGCCAGCGAGCCCCGCTTGAACGTTGCCCGCCAGAGTGGAGCGGATATCGGAATCGCTCGTGACCGGCGCGCCGATATAGTCGGCCTTTTCAAAGACCACATCGCACAGCTGCGCCAGCACTTGCTCAAAGACCTGAGCGGGTTTGGCCGCGCGGACCTCAATTATGCGGCCGTTGACCGCGCAACGTGCATGGAGTACGGCCTCGCTCAAAAGGACATCGGCCTCTTTCTCGTTATAGGCTGCCTCGCGCATCTTGGACTCGACGATCTGGCGCGTACTCGGCTGAAGCTCCTGGAGATTTCGCGTCTTGGCGTACTTGCGGATCTTGGCGGCGTTGACGAGCGTCTCCCAATAATCCGCCTCGTCGCTCAAAGCCACGATGGCTTTGCCCGAAGAAGCCAAGGCCAGCTCGGTATCGTCCGCACGGCCCAGATCGCTCGCCATAGTCGCCACGCAAAGCTCCATGCCGCCCATGCTGGCACCGTGGATTGAGCCGTCCACATAGCGGTCAAACGGAAAGTCGTTGGCCCCGCGGTTGAGTTTACGCGCGGTGTAGATGCTGTCGAACAGGCGCTTTTTGATAGACTCGATCACCTGCGCGTTATCGACCGGAGTGCGTGCGATCTCCTGCGCTATCTCCTGCTCCTCGTCGGTGAGGAAGCTATAGGCATCACCCTGGCGTGCCACGTAGTTCTCGCGCTCCAGGCGGGCAAGGGACTCCTTGACGCGGTCCTTGAGGGCGCGCATGTCCACGTCGAGGCCGTCGATCATGAAGATGGAGATGTTCTCGGCCGTGGCCTTAACGTAGCCGATGTAACGAATCAGGTACAGGAGCTTGAGCACCTGAACGTCGTAGGGTTCAAGGCCCTTTGCGTCCTCGGCCGCACGGACCGCGCGGTCGACCACCTGGTTGATGCCGTGCTCAAGGTCTTTGGAGATAGTGTCGAAGAAGCACCAGAACGGCACGAGTGCACCGGTCTGGTCATGCTGGATGGCCTGAGCGCTCTCCTGGAACGCGCTCAGCATGGAGCGCTCGCCCGTTGACATGTGCTTGGCCTTGACACCGTGCTTGCGCACTTCGGTCATCACGTCGGGCAGGAGCTTAAACTGGTAGCCCACAAACGGGTAGCTGGCCACAAAATCCTTGGAGTTGGCGTAGCCGGCAAGGTCGGAGCGCGAGCCACCCTCAAAGGTAAAGTTGTTTTTAAGCACGGCGGCGTCTTGCTCGTAGACCTGTGCAAGCATATCGACCACCGGCGCGGTCTTCTCGAGCACACGGCGCTGGATGACCTCGTCCACGCTGGAGCTGGAGAGCGAAAGGCGGGTATTGAAGCGGCCCTGGATCTTTGAAAAGTCGTTGCCCACGGGCAGGTTCAGGTTGTCGATGGCCTCCTGGCTCGTGACCATCACCCACACGCGGCCAACGCAGGCGGCACCCAGCTCCTCGCCGATGGTCTGAAGGCTCAGCATAAGGCTTGGGTCCTTGTCGTTTGTAATAAACTGACCCACCTCGTCGACCATAAAGAGCAAACGGAAGTTGCCGCCGTGGGCCGCTGCCTGAGCGTCTACGTAGTCCTTGACCTTTTTGGCAAAGACATCGGGGGCCAAAACCTCGTCCTCAGAACCCTCGAGCCAGTTCCATGCGGCCTTTTCGCTCATGCCGAGCACGCTCTGCAGCACCTCGACCACGTCGTCCTCAAAGTAGCTGTAGGTGTCGCGGGTCTGGAGCCAGGACTCGCCGTTCACGCGCTCAAAGGCCTCGCGGAACTCCTGAGTCTTGCCCAGGGAATCGATGTAGTCCTCGAGCTTTGCAAGCTTGAGGTCCTCGCCGTAGAAGCCGCGCGCCTCGTAGAACATGCGCTCAAAGCCGCGAAGCAGCGCCGTGGGAGCCGTATCGCCCTGCTTCCACTGGCCCGCCTTGCTATCGATGTTAAAGAGGATGGCCTGCGTGGGCACCGAGCAGGCGCGCTCCATGGCAGCCGCGACCATGGGGTCGACGATCTTGCCGTCAAAGTAGCGGATGGCGCTCTTACCGCCGATCTGGCGATTCTCGAGCAGGTAGCTCAGCATCTTGAGGAAGTGCGATTTACCGGAACCGAAGAAACCACTGATCCACACGCCGATCTTGTCGGTGCGCGCATCGATGGCATCGCCGTAGGCCTTGAAGAACGTGGCAAAGTGCCTCTGCAACTCGCGCGTCACCACGTACTCGTCAAGCTCCTGGCGGATGGACCCATCTTTTGAATCCTGGACCTTGACCACGCCGTTGATGGAGCGGTTGATGTCTTTTGCAAAGAGGTCGTGAATGATCGTGTTGTCCATGGGTGCTCCTTTGGGTTTGGGAACGTTATGGCAAAGGGTTGTTACCGGCGGCAGGGACTTGCCTGCGGGGAGCCGTGCTTACGAGATATCGATGGCGCGGTAGTAGTTGTCGGCCGGCAGACGGTTAAAGAGCTGGAAAGAAGAGCCGTTGAAACTGCCCGGATAGGCGGCGACCACAGGCACCTCATCAAAATCCGCAAGCATGCAGTGGAGAAGCGTGTGCATGCGAAAGAACGGGAAGACCTCACCTGCACCGGTGAGGAGAATGACGTCTCCGGGCGCGAACGGCTCGGTCTGCTCAAGGATGTACGCGGCAACTTTCTCGGGCGAGGCGAACTTGGCCACGTCCTCGAGCACGCGCTGGGTACCGCGGCGCTCCTCTTGGCGCGGGATAGCCTTGAGGACACGGCGCTTTTCGAGAATTGCCAGCACGGCGTCGTAAAGGTTCACGACCTTGAGCGTGCACGGAAGTTTGTCGGCCTCGGCATCGCATGAAAGGGTGTCAAATAATGCACGCGCCTCAAACTCCAGCGCGGGGTCATAGCAAAAAGTGTGGAAGCCGATCTCATTGCCTATGCCCTTGTTGGCCAAAAAGCCCTCGCTGCACAGGCACTCGCGCAGAAGCTGCGCACGGCGCTCAAATTCCTGACAGGCGCGCTCGGAGCGGGCATGCGCCGCCACGACGCTCTTGCGGGAATGGATGCCGATATTGGTGGTGAGATCGGTCGCCGGGGTGATAACAGGGTCGACGGCGCTTTTGACGGGAGCCACGCTACATCACCGCCCTGCCGGTAAGGGCCGCGATAAGCGACTGCTCGCCCAGCTGAACCAAGGCTCGCTCGACATCGGAATCGAGGAAGAGTGGTGACAGGCGCTCGGACTCCGGGCCCTGACCCTCGCCGATAAGGCCGGCATGGCGGAGCGTCTGGCGGAGCGAGCCCTTAATGCGCTTGACCGTGGCCTCAGTCCAGCGGGCCGCGTCCGGATACTCCGTGGTAAAGCGTGTCATAAAGGCGTTGAGGTCAACCGCCGTAAAGGCATAATCGAAGTTTTGTAGGCGCTCCCCTACCTCGACGAGCACGAGCTCGCGCACGATATCGTAGCGGCAGATCATGCTGTAGAAGATGGCCTGGTCCGCCTGCGTGGGAGTGCCGGATGCCATGAGCCTGGTTAGGGATAACGCAGCCTCGACGGCGGTTTTGGGGTCGATGCCGCGCGCGGCGCATACGGCGTCCGTGGGCACCATGGCGTCAAGGCGGCGAAGGCACACGGTTGCGCGGTTGGCGACCATGCGCTCCGTGGGATATTGAAAGAGGTTCTCGCTCTTTACGCGTACAATGACCTGCTCGTCGCTTGCGCCCTGCACACGAAGGGCAGCGACGATGCGCATCTCATGCGGGAGGAATTGCTCGCGGGTGAGCACCCCCCCCCCGACCGCTTTTTGTGGTTACATCCACAGTACACGCTCCAAGGGTGTCAAAGGCTGTCACAAGTGCGCCGCAACCCGGCAGGCAGGCGCGGCGCACATGACAATAATCATACCTGTTGGTAAAAAAGTTACCACGCCCAGAGTGTCAAATGTTGAGCAACAAAATTTAATCCGGTTAACGGTCATTTTCGCAGCTTAGAAACTTTAACGAGGTCGCCCCAAATCACACTTGCCAGACAACCGCGCTTACGAATGCAGGCACGCACACGCCCAACGCCACCCTCCGCTACACTCAACATAGAGTTATACATATGATTCTATGTAAGGAGTTTCATATGCCTGTCGTAAAGCCTATTTCTAATCAGACGCGCGCGCTAACTACCATTCAGGAACGCGAAGATCACATTCAACGTACCATCGCTCATGGTTATGACGACCTCACCAACGGTCGTGTGCGCCCCTGGAAACAAGCGAAGGCCGAGACGGATCGGATGCGAGCCTCGAGATAAGCCCTCCCCCATGTAACCATCCTGTAAATCATAGCGGCGCACTCGGGTTTTGCTGTGATGCTGTCGCGCCTGGCGCTGCACTGTGCTAAAGTATCCCGAACGTTCAAACGACTACGAGGGAGACTAGAAGATGGCACGTGTGCACAACTTCTCAGCTGGCCCGGCCGCGCTGCCTACAAGCGTGCTCGCCGAGATCGCCGACGAGATGATGGACTACCGCGGTTGCGGCATGTCCGTGCTCGAGATGAGCCATCGATCTAGCATGTACCAGCAGATTATCGACGACGCCGAGGCAACCCTGCGCCGTCTGCTGAGCATCCCGGACAACTACCGTGTCCTGTTTTTACAGGGCGGTGCCACGCTGCAGTTTGCGGGCATCCCCATGAACCTCATGCACCGCGGCCGCGCCGGCTACATCGTGACCGGCAACTTTGCCAACAAGGCATACAAAGAAGCCGCCAAGTACGGTGAGGCCGTGTTGCTCGCGAGCTCCGAGGACACCAACTTCGACCGCATCCCCGACATGGCCGACATCAATGCGCGCATTGCCGCCGAGGCCGCAGGCGACGGGCTCGACTACGTCTACATCTGCCAGAACAACACCATCTTTGGCACCATGTACCACGAGCTGCCCAGTTGTGGCGATGTGCCGCTGGTCGCCGATGTCTCGAGCTGCTTCCTGTCGCAGCCGCTCGACGTTGAGCGCTACGGGCTCATTTACGCCGGAGCGCAGAAAAACGCCGGCGCCGCGGGCGTGACCGTGGCCATCGTGCGCGACGACCTCATCGCAGATGGCCCCGCCTTTGCGCAGACGCCGCAGTACCTGGACCTTAAGACCCAGGCCGCCAAGGGCTCCATGCTCAACACGCCCAACACCTTTGGCATCTACGTGTGCGGCAAGGTGTTCCATTGGGTGGAGCAGACCGGCGGACTCGCCGCCATGGCCGAACGCAACTGGGCCAAGGCCAACCTGCTCTACGACCTGCTCGAGCACAGCGAGCTGTTCCATGGCACCGCGCAGGCCGACAGCCGCTCCATCGCCAACGTCACCTTCCGCACCGGCGACGCCGAACTCGACGCGGCCTTTGTCGCAGGCGCGGCAGAGCACCAGATTCAAAACGTCAAGGGCCATCGCCTGGTGGGCGGCATGCGCGCTAGCGTCTACAACGCCGTAACCATGGAAGATGTGCAGGCACTGGCCTCGTACATGAAGGACTTCGAAGCGCAGCTTAGTTTGAGCCCGCGATCTAACTAGCCCGCAACGCGCGGGCCGATCAGCCATCTCAGACCACCCTGTATAGATCAAAACCTGCTAAGGAGTTTTCCATGCGCAAGATTAAAACCATCGATGACATTACCAAGGACGGCAAGGTCGAGTTTGGTGAGGGCTACGAGTTTGTGAGCACCGCCGAAGAGGCCGACGCCATTCTGATGCGCTCGACCGACCTGCACGGCTACGAGCTGCCCGAGGGCATCCGCGCCATCGCCCGCTGCGGCGCCGGCGTCAACAACATCCCCGTCGAGGAGTACGCCAAGAAGGGCGTCGTCGTCTTTAACTCCCCCGGCGCCAACAGCAACGCCGTTAAGGAGCTCGTCCTAGGCATGCTGGTGCTCTCGAGCCGCGGCGTGGTGCAATCAATGAACTGGGTGCGTGACAACGCCGACGACCCCGAGATTCAGGTCGATGCCGAAAAGGCCAAGAAGGCCTTTGTGGGCCGCGAGCTCAAGGGCAAGCGCATCGGTGTCATCGGCCTGGGCAACGTGGGCTCCAAGGTCGCCAACGCCTGCGTCGATCTGGGCATGGACGTTTACGGCTACGACCCGTTCATTTCCGTCGAGCACGCGTGGGTGCTGAGCCGCGAGGTGCAGCGCGTGG
>ERZ1673741.2916-NODE-2916-length-11253-cov-3.308359_pt1 | contig 11253 bp, 14 predicted proteins | sample MGYA00580209_ERZ1673741 | MGnify/ENA primary metagenome ERZ1673741 (study PRJEB41218, sample SAMN15661754) | gut metagenome | host: Homo sapiens | place: Canada: London | collected 2015-08-20/2019-03-30 | study: EMG produced TPA metagenomics assembly of... | reverse complement strand
CGAACATCTATATCTCTGTTATTTTCATATCGAATAATTGTGGCTTTCATTCCGCAGTTCATCATTCTGGTTTCACCGAGACGGTTTTCGGCAGTAGTACTTGGATTAGCAATTCCACCTTTTTTAAATTCTTTATAACCTTTGCATTTAGCAATAGTTCCATCTTCAAAACGGACATCAATATCTTTAGAATTTCCATATCGAATGATAGTAGCCTCCATGTCGCAGTTCATCATTCTGGTTTCACCAAGACGGGTTTCGACAGTAGTACTTGGATGAGCAATCTTACCTCTTTTAAATTCTCCATACGCTTTATTTTTTGCCACGGCCCCATCTTCGAAACGAACATCTATATCGTCGCATCTACCATATCGAATAATAGTAGCTTCCATACCACAATTCATCATTCGGGTTTCGCCAAGACGGACTTCAGTAAAAGTTTTAATGTTTGGATTGGCAATTTCACCTTTTTTAAATTTGCTATAAGATTTATGCTTCACTACGGTTCCATCTTCAAAACGCACATCTATATCTATGGCTTTTCCATATCGAATAATAGTAGCTTCCATGCCACAGTTCATCATTCGAGTTTCGCCAAGACGGTCTTCTGCAGAAACTTTCATGTTTGGATTTGCAATTCCGCCTTCTTTAAACAAGTTATACGTCTTATGTTTTGCTATAGCTCCGTCTTTAAAACGGACATCGATATCTTTAGCACTTCCGTATCGAATAATAGTAGCCTCCATTTTGCACTTCATCTCCCGTGCTTCACCAAGGCGGTCTTTAGTATTTGGATGGGCTATATAACCTTTTTTAAACGCTCTATACGTTTTATGTTTCACCACAGTCCCATCCTCGAAATGCACATCAATATCTGTAGCCCCTCTATATCGAATGATTGTAGCTTCCATGCCACAACTCATCATTTTAGTTTTTCCAAGTCTATCTGTTTTTATTGCCATAAGTTACCCCTCGCTTTTTTGCATTTGCTCCTGCATTGCTGTTACAAATGCCGGAATGGATACATGACTTGTATTGGCTACAGCAATCGCAAGTTTACATTTACTCTTATGTTTCTTTAATTCAGCTTCGGAATTGCAAAGCACTCCTCTTTTGTCCAGATATCTTCGTACAGCCTCTTTTGCTCTTTCTTTTTCATTTCTGGCATCTACATCTTTTCTATATCTGGCACTGAAACGATACAATAGTTCTTCCACCCCATCCCACGGTTCATAGTCACCAATTTGAATATTTATAACCTCTTTTGCTTTTTCTAGAGCGTTTTCCTTAGAAGAACCGTTATTGCGACTCCACGCTCCTTCGTAAATCAATTTATCTAAAAGAATGACCCCGTTTTCTGAACAGTCGACAACAACAGGTTTTTCTGTTGCTCCGATATGATTGACCCTACCAAGGATTTGCTCAAAAGCTAAGAAGCTGCCTATATTTCTTAAAAGTAAGATTGCTTCTGTTCCTTTAAAATGAACTCCTTCTAAAAGCATATTGCAAGATATAATGACAACTTTTTCTGTAGTGTGGTATTCATCCAATACTTCTTTTAAATTATCTAACTGAGAATGCAAAATTAAAACTTTGTACCCGTCAAATATACGACGTATCATAGCCTCATTTTCTTTTATTGCTGCGATTGATGACACAAATACCAACCATTTGTTTTTCGTGTGTTTATGACATATCTCTGTGATCTTTTCTTCAGAATCGACGTACGAAATTTTTGCACGGACCGCTTGAGCTGACTCATCTTCTACTTCTTTTAAATCATATTCTGGATGACCAAGGTGGTAATCAAATCCTGGCATTAACCCGCACGCCATAGCCTCAGACGTCGTAATTCCATCAATATAACCCTCAAAATAATCGACGACATTTATCCCGTCTTCTCTTTTTGGCGTTGCTGTAATACCTAAAAAAGGAATATTAGACCGTTCCATACATGTAAGAAGTGTTTTCCCGTAAACGTCAGAGCCAAGATGATGACATTCATCAATGCACACTAATGAAGCTCCTTCTATGACAGACATCCCTTTCTCAACGTTAGAAAAAGACTGATTTGTTACAAATTCTACTCTGTCTTTGAATTCTTCAAATTCTTCGTATTCACGTATATTTTCCTCTATAGCATATTTTGGAAGGACATAAATTATTTTTCCTTCTGTAAAATAGTATTTTAATAACCCCATAAAAACATAAGTTTTCCCGGTCCCAACTCCAGATGTATAGATCTGAGTCCTTATACCGGCTTTATATCCTTTTTCCAATTTGTCTAGCGCATTTTGATTATGCCCTTTTAATATCAATTCTGTCATTTTGTTTCTTCCTTTCTACTTCCTTGTTACTTCATTGTCTATAACATCTTTTCGCAAGCAGAAAATATGCTTGTTTAGCTGTTCGCTGATAATCTCTTTCTTTGTTCTAAAGCCCACAAATACCAGTTGTTGAGGATTTTCTTTGCTGTAGGACGGTAGATAGTCCCTCCTATAGCCTGTTCCATTTCATTAACAAATCCATCAAAATTAGAATCGTATTCGCAGCCTACTGTAATGCTGTCGAATTTCGAATTTTTTTGGAAATATAACACACGTGCCGCTTGCATTTTTTGCGCCCCAAACTGACTCTGATCAACTTCCTTTATTAAACGGATCATATCTCTACTTTTCATTGCAGTCATCTCCTTTAACAATATATAATTGTACACTTGAGGAATTTTTGCCCGCTGGTTCGACGCCTGGCAGTTTCCCACTTTTAACTAAATGATAGAAACATCTTCCTAAACTTAACTTTACCCCTCTATCTATCTCGTCCCAGTCTGTAAATAACGACATTACTGTAAAAGGTTTATTTGCCGGCTGTTCAATAGCTTTATTTTTTAAATAATCATACAGAGAATCGAAATCATCATTCCCTATAGAATATCTTTTAACATACTGCGAGATAGACAAGCCTTTTTCTTTTGAAAGCTTTACAACTTCCAAATACTCCTTGTCTGTTAATGTTACTACAACCTGATTTGACATAACATCCTCCTTTTCTATTAGGTTATATAACCTGTTTACATTTCTGATTATATAAATTAAAAAGAAAGACGACAAGGTTTTAATGGATTATTAAATACTTTTTTATAAAAATTGTTATCATACATAGTAAATATGTAACACTGAAAAATGGAGTTCAAAAAAGGAGGAAACAAAATGAACAAACAAGAATTTACAACAATGGTAACAGAGGAACTGCAAAAGATGGCGTGGGAGAATGGGTATCAGATCGAAATTGAACCCATTTCCGTAAAAAAGATGCAGGATCCGTCTTATGATGGTATCTGCTTTCGGCGTTATGGCTCCCCAATTGGCGCCTGCATCAACCTTGACGATGCTTACGAAGCCTATGATAATGGTATGACATTTATTGCTATTATCACTAGATTATATGATCAGATTTTGGATGCATTGAAGCAGGCTCCAGAAATCAATGTCGCAGACATCTCCGACTATGAGAAAGCAAAAAATTCTCTTTATATCGACCTGGTTTCTTATGAGACCAATAAGGATATGCTTAAAAATATTCCATTTAAACAAATCTCTGATATGGCAATATATTGCCGTCTGTTAATGAGACAAGATGCTAATGGAATTATGAGCATTGTTGTCAATAACATGATGTTGAAGACATTCGGGGTCTCAAACGAACAGCTTTTTTCAGATGCTTTGTGCAATTCTACAAAAATAAGACCATCTGAACTTTGTTCCATGTATTCCGCATTAGAAAAATTCATGAACGAATTCCCTGGCGGACTTATGGATAATATGCTGTTTTATGATGATCTTTTGCCAATGTACGTTCTTTCTAACAAGGAACACTTAAATGGTGCTGCCACCCTGTTTTACCCAGGAACAATGCAGCTGGTTGCTTCAGAATTTGGCGGAAGCTACTATATCCTTCCGTCTTCCATTCACGAAGTTATATTAATTCCAGATGATGGAGATATGGACGTCGAATTTCTTTTGTCTATGGTAGTTTCTGTTAACAAGGATGGGGTTTTGCCTGAGGATAAGTTAACAGATTCTGTATATTATTATGACGCAGAAAAAAATGAATTTTCCCGTTGTAATAAATAGCGCAACACATTAAATAAGAACCCGTCTCTTTGCAGGCGGGTTTTTTGTAAACAAAAGAAAAAAGCTTTTTCAAGCACTTTTCTCCTTCTGTCTGTCTCAAATTATTGCAATCCCCTCTTGATCTCTTTCTTTTCCGAAAACACTATGGAAATGAGGGCTTTTGCATCAAGAAACCTCTGATTTCAATTTCCCACAATCTCTTTTGATTTCCCCCGGCAGCAAATTTCCTTTCTTGAAGGCTGTTTTGTTTTTTCAAAGGGTATTTTTGAATATAAAAAGACTCACCATTACTGGCAAGCCTCTCCATTTTGTTTTGTTGCTCGTTTACCAAATACTCTAACTATTCCTCTGCGTGGAGAATAATTAGAATTTTTCATCAGTGTGCTTTTTGTTTTGGCACGAATTCAATTTTAAGCATCATATCCATGCCTTCCGCTAATCTTTTTAATAAATTGATAGACGGATTCCTTGTACCGTTCTCTAACTTACTAATATCTGCCTGATGAATACCCGTTTTTTCTGCAAGCTGCTTTTGAGTAAGATTCTGAGATGTTCTGGCATCAACTATTGCTCTTATGATGTCGAATTCCGGCTGCAGATTATCGTATTCTTTTTTAAATTCCGGATTCTGCATCTGTTCTTTTAAATAATCATTAAACTTTCTCATTTTTTACCATTCCTTTCCAGATAATCGTCTCGATACGCTTTCGCTCTGTCAATTACTGCTCTCTGAGTTTTCCGTGTCTTTTTAACAAACCCATTGGTCATTATTATTTTCCCGTTATAATAAAAGAAATATAACACTCTGGAAATATCGTTTCCGACCTTACAACGCAATTCAAATATTCCATCGCCCAATGGTTTACTGTACGGTTCTCTTAAAAGATTCCCCTTTTCCTGAAGTATTTTTATAAGGCCAACCAACTTTGTTTTCATTCTGATATTTAAACCATCCAAAAACTCTTCAGCCGGGATATCACCATTTTCTTTTTCATAAAATTCAACTGTAAATTTATCCATTTTTCTTTCCTTATGTTCTCTACTAATAGTATATGGTATATATGCCATATTGTCAATATTGTTTTAATCTTCGTCCTCTTCCAGAACTGAATTATTAACAATATGTTCATCCCAATCAACAACAATGTCTCCAAGTACACTATCTACTTTTCTGAATCCATGTTTTTCGCAGAATTCATTCGGAACGGATACCGAAAAGTCTGCCCAGTTGAAGCAACTACAGTTGTAATCATAAATTCGACGTCTCTCTTCTGTCTGACAGAATTCGGTTGCCGCTGCGTATACTGCACCCTTGAGGTCAAAGTTTTTATCCGGTACTTCAAAAAGTAATGAAATGGCACGGGTTTCTTTACCATCATGTTCAATAGCAATCATCGTTTGTAGCATATCTTGTTTCCTCCTTTGTTCTTACCATTGTTTTGTTTCGTTTTCACAGCAGTTCGGATATCATCGCACATTTGATATCTGCCAGCCGGTAAATAGATTGTTACGCTTTTTTCTTCTCCTTTCTTCATCTAACAATCACTTAATATTTGTCGTTTTCTCTTTCTGACAGCAAAATTCTACACTAATTTAGCAGTGAATCATCCATAGCTTGCTGTGGAGATGAAAGCTTTTTACCCAGCCTTCAGAAACACGCATCCCGGAAGAATATCTTGGTAGAGCATTTAAAAAGACACCAGCTATTGCCAGTGTCTTATTTGCCCTCTCCATGTTCTAATTTTTCATGTTCCATCATTTCCTGAGGAGTTAAAACATCCTCCAATCCACAATCTTTACAGATGCATTCGTAAAGAACTCGATCTTCGTCTTTAAATCCTTGTCTACAGATAAAACCATGGAAATCTTTGGAACCGTGCTTTAAACTAATTAACAGATGAGCAATTCCGCCTTTTTTAAATGCGCTATATACTTTATGTTCAACTACTGCTCCATCTTCAAAGCGAACGTCTATGTCTGCATATTTAGCATATTGAATAATAGTGGCTTCCATACCACAATTCATCATATTTGTTTCACCAAGGCGGTCTTTGGCAGAAACCTTGGTGCTTGGATGAGCAATACTCCCTTTTTTAAACTTGCTATACACCACATGCTCCTTTATAACCCCATCTTCAAAACGCACATCAATGTCTGTAGCACCTCCATATCGAATAATAGTAGCCTCTATACCACAGCTCATCATTCGAGTTTCATCAAATCGGGAAGCTTTAATGTTTGGATTGGCAATTCCACCTTTTTGAAATTTGCCATAAGATTTATGCTTCACTACGGTTCCATCTTCAAAACGCACATCTATATCTATGGCTTTTCCATATCGAATAATTGTCGCTTTCATACCGCAGTTCATCATGCGGGTTTCGCCAAGTCTATTTGTTTTTGTTGCCATAAATCACCCCTTATTTTTTGCATTTGTTCTTATCTTTTATATATGTCAGAATATCTCAAATATTTATTTTGGGTATTTAAAAGATCCTAATACCATTATGTGAAGCCTCACACGACTTAAGTCGCGTGCTTCCTAATGCTGTATATTTGATATACAGTTTCCCTTTAGAGGAATCGGACTGCCTTTCCACAGATACGGTCTAAATTCAGTTGCTGGCCAGCATTACGCTGCCAGTACCGCATTTAGACTAATAAGTGTGGATAAGGTGCAGGTGCTTCTCTTAGAGCATCGAGGAACTTTTGCCTCAATGTCCAACCTTAGACTCTCATCTAAGGATTTTAAGATTTCTCTGATGAAATACCTTGCTCCTATATTATAGGATGCAGATAAATCACAGTTATATATTTTACCATTTGTAAATTTGCAGACGCTATAGGTTGCCAGGTCTGCGTCTTTGCCTCTAAGGACCATTCCGCTATCATCATAGGCGAACTTGCTGGTTCCCCATGCACAGATATGACTGATTCGCATGCCTAAGCGATGAGCTTTATTGGTTGTAATAGCCTGTACTTCCTGGCTGCGCCACATATGCAGCTTTTGTTTTTTAGAGCCACGAAGTTTGCCTTTGCGATCCAGGTGTTCAAATACAATAATATCTGCGTTATAAAGGACAGCCACATCTATGATGGATTGTGCTGTTTTAACAGAAATATCGTGGTTGATACCTTTTGCCCTGGCCCATAAGCGAGGTGTTTTATAGTTGCAATGCTGCTGTGCCTTTTTAATACGATTAATGCTATGCATTAGATGGTCTATTTCTTTACTGAGGCGACAGAAATGTCTTCCAAGAATAGTGCCGTCAGATGACATTACACTAATCGTAGCTGCAGTATTGATACCAAGGTCCACAGCAAGTATGGTTTGCTGGTTCACGTCTGCATTACAAAGCTTAACCTTTTCTTCAAACGGAAAATCCAGAAACCATTCTTTTTCACGCTTTTGGAGCGTTGGGGCACATTGTTTTCTCGTTTGACAATAACGATTGATATAGTCGATATCCGATTTTCTAAGATTTACGGTAATCCAGTCCCATGTGTTGCGGACATAAACTTTGATTTGTGCCTGATAAGTTCCTGTCTGCTCATACATTCCCTTACGATACATTGTGGGATAAATATATCCGGCTTTTGGAACTGAAGGGACTTTCCCCTGGGGATTAGCTTCCCAGTTTGCAAGATTGCTTTTATAGGATGATACCTTGCCGATTGCTTCACTGATAGCTCCACGGCGCAGATAGCTGGGGAACTTGTAAAACTGAGTATCGAAGTCGTAAGTAACGACCGGATTATCCTTTGTTTGGTGGATCAGTGTCTCTACAAATCGCTGTTTTTCAAGCAACTTTTCGTATGAAACGATACTATCCCAATTCTCAAGGCAAACCTGTATCAGGTAATCTACTGCAGTACGATATACAGAAATCGTATCTTTAAAGATATGATTATAATGCTTGATTTTAATTTTATAAGCAGAATACATCAGCATACAGCAGACCTCCTTTTTATAATTCTTATTTATACATATAATATGTCAGATTATAAGTAATAATTAATTTCTACATACAGCCTATCCAAGGGTACCTCTTAAAATAAGCGGCTAACTCACGACTAAAAGTCACGAGTGTGCGCCTCTAAAATCATCAAGATGACGCGATATTAGGATTTCCCAATATTTTCCAACCAGTTATTTAACAAAAAAAAGACACCAGCTTTCGCCAGTGTCTTAATCTTATGGATACTCTACCATCTTTCTTTCCAAATAAGTTGTCATAATGCGGTTGGGGAAATCATCGAACCGGAAATTGTACTTATGCATAGGTAATCAAAGCGGCATCGGGGTCTGGGCAATCATAATGACTGCCAAAACAGCACTCGCAAACGCTGCTACGCCGATAACTGCCGCCGTTTTTTTGCTGAGGTTCTTCTTTACTGCCTTACAGATTAGCATGGCACAAACCACGCAAACAGCCGCAGTCGCAAGCGCAATGACCAGCGTCTCCCATAACCATGAAAATTCGTGTAATATTCTCATTCACTCACCATACCTTTCTTTGGCAAACACTGGTATTTGTCTACCTTTTTTTGATTCGAAATACTTTTCTGTGTATTTTTGACATCGCTTGTTTATTATGAAATTATTTAAAAAAGTGTACGTTCTCCTTTTGGACGATTGAAATACTTTTCAAAATACTGTGATAGAATTTTCTCTGTTGCAATGGTTTTAGATACTCCAGTTTCTTCATAAAATTGTTCTAGCTGATCACTAATCTCTCTTGCTAGTTTGATATTGAGAATTTGTTAACCTTCAACTCTAATTCTCGTTAAGTTCTTTCTTTTACACAAATATAACAACATAATCTACAATTGCAAATATGCTTTCAAAAAAACAAAGCCCTGAGTGTGTATCAGAAATATTCAACTGCAAATGCTTTTATCTCATAAACACCAGGCTTTACTATATCAATCTCGCCGTTATCTCGTAACCTTGTTATAATTTAATCATACTTCCGTTAATAATCCCTTTTCCAAATCACTCAATGCGTTCATTTTATCTTCTCTCAAATATATCAAATAATTATATGATCCTAATATAGAGAGATGAGTAGACTTATTTAACTCCTCCGCTGTATACCCATGAACTTGAATAGCACCTGCTACAGGAAACTTGTTATAAACTATTGTTTCATATAATTCAAACTTAATATCTTCGTGACGGTTCAACTTATCAATATTGGCTTTAATACGTTTTTCACTCATATTACTTTCATAGAACATATAATCATTTAACAACGAATTCACAAAATATCTTGAAGTCCATTCAACTTTCTTCTTATACTCATCCCTAATAGTTTTTATTAACTCATTAGAGGAAATAATAGACATTGCCTCCTTATTGGTAATTGCCAAATCGCAAGGAAATTCTTCTCTCTGTCCACCAATAAATCTTATATAATAATGTTCGTACTTCTTAATAAGGGTTAGTCCCTTGTATTCTAATATTTTCTCCATATTACTCCTTTCTATTTGCGCCATTCATCATCACCAAATACATGTTTAAATGAGTAATCTCCTATAACTAAACAATTAAAACAATAAAACTATATATCTAAAGAACATATCATTCCATCGATGCTACAATGCACCAATACTTATCCAATAATACCATGTTCTAATAAATAGAACTTTTCGATTTTCAAAACCTTTTTATACAATGCTTCCGTCATTTCATTCTCGGAACCTTGTTTAATAATGATCATTCCGCCTCGCTCTTCTGTAGTATATATATACCATACTCCATTTTCTTCATAGATTCCCAATATAGATGGGCTGTCTGATTTTTCCCCGTAAACAATATCACGATATGGACTTATTATATGTTCTTCATTACTCAGTTTATTCTTTAATTCCTTAAATGTCATGCTTTCTAATCCTCCTCAAAAACACCTATTCGCTTAAAATCTACAACTCTCATCGATATCCATTCTTGATTTGCTCCTCCTTCTGACAGTTGTTCTTCTCGCTCATTGACCCAAGGAACAACTCATGTTGATGCATCCACTTTGTATGCTTATTTCTTCATACCTAATTTCCTTAAGTATCTTTTTTCATTTCTTACAACTCGCCGATATAATGCTTCTGTCATTTCTTCCTCGGAACCTTGGTCGATAATTACTACACCACCATGTTCTTTTGTATGATATATATAGCTCATCCTATCTTCTTTATAAATACCCAATATATAAGGAGCATCAATTTTTTTGCCACATACAACTTCTTGATATGCATCAATCAAATGTTTTTCATTATCTAATCTATTCTTTAATTCTTCTATAGTCATTATTTTTCCTCCATCACACCTATTATATTAAAATCCATAACAGACATTGGGAACCATTCCTGTTCTGCACCTTCGTTAGACAATTTTCCGCCTCGGTCATTAATCTATGTTGCAGCTTCTCCTGACAACCCGTATTATGCATCTTCAATGGATATTTCTGAAATTTTCACAAGAAAACAGCTATCACCTGCTCATAACTGGGATAGTCATTATCTTGTAACCTTGTTATAATTTAACCATGTTTCTGTTGGCAATCATCGGACACTACAATATCCTCTGATTCCAATTTTGATTGTAAGACGGAGGCATTCAAACGTCAATATTTTAGAAAGAGGTCGTTACATTACGATTGTCTCTTCTTGCTTTTGTAGATGTTTTAAAAAAATGCGCTATAAGGCAATGTTTTAAGTTTGTCCAAGCCATTCTGTATATTTTGATTGATTTTCAGATTCATTAAGCCGATGTCTATCCTTCCAGCAATGCCAAGTAATAAAGGCTATCTTGAATTTGTTTGACGAATAAAGCCTGCATTTTTCATATAACAATATTGTCCATCTTTCCATTTATTGTCTATTTTTTCAGATGCAACAACAACAAGTCCAAAGCGTGGATGTTTTTGAATATATTCAATATAAAATGAATCACTATTTTCTAAAACGTATAACTTAGTACCATATTCATCAAATACAATTACATTATCATCTTTATCTTTCCGTACCATAATCAAAACCATAGATTCATCATTAACCACTGATTCTGCACTATAATCTGTTATTTTTACTTTTTCTCAATTATACAATAACAATTCTACATGCT
>ERZ1673741.2913-NODE-2913-length-11269-cov-4.216426_pt1 | contig 11269 bp, 8 predicted proteins | sample MGYA00580209_ERZ1673741 | MGnify/ENA primary metagenome ERZ1673741 (study PRJEB41218, sample SAMN15661754) | gut metagenome | host: Homo sapiens | place: Canada: London | collected 2015-08-20/2019-03-30 | study: EMG produced TPA metagenomics assembly of... | reverse complement strand
TGCACTGTTGCATGCACGACAGTCAAAGGTTCCGCTCATCTTTGTATCATTTAATTCAAACAAATCAAGTGTCAGAGTTGTCTTTCCTGAAATTTCATCCTCAAGGTTCACACCAAGTCCTCCTCCGCAGTAATCACCGTGTGGGAACAAAGCAGTTACATTGTGAAGCAATGTCTTTGTCTTGCTTTCTGCAAGCGGTAGGGATGAAAGCAACTTAAGAAGTGCAGTCAATGCATTGTTTCCATCCATTGGACTTGCCGCATGTGCAGATACACCATCTGCATGAATCATAAGAGCACCATCTTCAGCCAAAGAAACAGTAAACTTCACACCTGTCTCATCTTCAGCTTCTTTTACATATTTATTCATCTCATCTGCTGTCATTCCTTCAACAACGGCATCTGCCTTTGCTGGAACAACATTTACCTTAATTCCACTGACAGCACTTCTTACTCTAGGAAGACCTTCCTCTAGTGAAACTTCTGCTGTAAATGTAGTGTGAAGGCTTCCCTTCTCTAAAAATACAAGCGGAAAATCAGCATCCGGTGAAATTGTCATCGGTGCATGAGTATTCTTTCCAAAATAGTAGGCAATATCAGAACTTCCACACTCTTCATCAGATCCTAAAATCAAACGAACATCCTTATCTAACTCAAATCCAAGGTCACGCACTGCCTTCATTGCATAGAGTGCCGCAACAGCTGGTCCCTTATCGTCAGATGTTCCGCGTCCGTACATCTTTCCATCCTCAACTATAGGCTCAAACGGTGTTGTCTTTGTCCATCCGTCTCCGCCTGGAACAACATCAAGATGTGCCAGAATATCAAGTCCAAGCTCCTTTCCATTGATTACTGTGTCAATCGCATAATTATCCCAGTTTTTTCCTAAAAAGCCGTGCTTCTCAAAAAGAGATAATCCTGCATGAAGTGCCTCTGCTGCACCCTCGCCATATGGCTTTCCCGGCAGCGCCTCTGCACGAGCACTGTCTACTTTGATCAATGTCTTAATGTCTTCAACCATCTCGTCGCGATGTACGCTAAGATACTCATGAATCTTTTCCTGTACTGTCATAATCTTTCACCTTTCTATATTTGCTATTGGTAGCATTATGCTACTATGATACCCCTAGCCGCGCAAAATTGCAATGCTATTTTGCATAGCTAGAAATAGTTTCAAAAAAGCAAAAAAAAACACTTGCAAACGTTTTATAACCTGCTATAATGTGCTGGAAAAACGTCAAAATCAACTTTAAAAAAGGAGCATAAGAAGTATGGCAAAAAATGCAACAAGGGAGATGACATCTGGAAGCCCGCTCAAATTAATTTTAAGCTTTGCAGTTCCGCTGCTGCTTGGCATGCTGTTTCAGCAATTCTACAGTATGGTTGATACTATTATTGTAGGAAAAAGTTTGGGCGTTGATCAGTTGGCCGGTGTCGGATCGACAGGAGCAATAAACTTTATGATAATTGGATTTTGCAACGGTGTCTGCAGTGGATTTGCTATCCCAATAGCACAAAGCTTTGGCGCAAAGGACTACAAGCGACTGCGAAAATTTGTCGCAAACGCAGCCTGGCTGTCCATCGCATTCGCAGCTGTTATGACAGTTGTCGTCTGTGTACTATGCAGACAAATTCTTTCCTGGATGGATACACCAGAAAATATTTTTGAATATGCTTATAGCTACATATTTATCATTTTCCTTGGAATACCTGCCACATATCTTTATAACTTGCTGTCAGGTATTATACGTTCTCTCGGAGACAGCCGCACACCAGTTATATTTCTGGTTATCTCAGCCATGTTAAATATTCTTTTTGACCTGCTGGCAATTCTTGTTCTACATATGGGAGTGGCAGGCGCTGCATGGGCTACTGTTCTTTCCCAGCTGATTTCTGGTATTTTATGCTTCTTATATATGAGAAAGCAGTATGATATTCTCAAATTTGAAAAGGATGAGATGAAATTTGAGGGGCGTCAGGCGATCATACTTTGCAACATGGGCATTCCAATGGGTCTGCAGTACTCCATTACAGCAATCGGAAGTGTTATCTTACAGACTGCAGTAAACTCACTTGGTTCTCAGGCCGTAGCCGCAGTTACAGCTGCCGGCCGTATATCTGGCTTTAGCTGCTGCCCGTTTGATGCACTTGGCTCCACAATGGCAACATATGCCGGTCAAAATGTCGGCGCCGGAAAGCTTGATCGTGTTGGAAAAGGCTTGAAATCCGCAAGCTTCATAGGTGGCATCTATGCCATTATTGCTTTCTTTGTATTATCATTATTTGGAAGACAAATTGCACTTCTGTTTGTATCGGCAGATGAAATTGCCATTCTTGATCATGTTAAGCAGTTTTTAGTTTTCAACACGGCTTTCTATATTCCGCTTTGTCTCGTCAATACCGTGAGATTTTGCATACAGGGAATGGGCTATTCCCGATTGGCAATTTTAGCAGGTGTCTGTGAGATGGTTGGACGAATTATTGCCAGTCTTGTTCTTGTACCGCTCATTGGCTTTGTTGGCATATGTATTGCCAGTCCAATTGCATGGATCATGGCAGATCTGTTTCTCGTTCCAGCATACTGTCATACAATAAATCGAATGAAAAAAATATTAGCTTCTTAAATTTAAAGCAGCTAATCAAAAAATACCCCTCGACAGGCTGCTTATGTGTGCAGACTGATCGAAGGGTATTTTTTATTAACGTACTGCCTTAAGCAGTGCATTTAGCAAAAAATTATTATTATAAAGAAATGTCAGCAGTGTACTCTGTGTAATCATTGAAAGTGCCTCGCGTCCCCAATCTTGTGCTGCAAACGCCGTCACAACAATTCCGCCGATCCATATTATAATCAACGCAGTACAAAGCCCGCAAACGGCACCTGCAATACAGTCAATCTGATGCAAAACAGGCAGTCTCACAATTCCTGCTAAAACCATTGTTACAATACGAAGCAAAATCCATACAACAACAAAACTGATAATACAGCAAACAGCCTCAAATGCCAAATCTGTGAGCCATCCCGTAATATAGGCTGCTATATTTTGAATGCCACGCTGCTCATAAACTGCCTTGCTGTTGCTTTGCTCTAAAGATTTTGTCAGAACATCCGGCAGATTCAGACTATCAATGACCTTATCTGTCAGCTGCGCCTGTCCTGCCTGAATCTCTTGTGTCTTTTCTTCCACAAATGAGCTAACACTAGTCTCTATTGCTGCATAAATCCCTGTCTGGTCTTTCACAAAATCAGACACAGGCTCGCGGACAAACAGCATGATTACCAAGCTTACAAAAAAGGACGCAAATGAAAGAACTGTTTTTACAAGTCCTCTTTTTGCACCAGCCAGTGTCGCAAGTACAATCAATACGATTACCGCTATCACAAGCCAATTCATAGAATCACACCTTTCTTTTTTCAGCCGACTTCAAAATCCTTATCACGCAAAATCAGACAGCCTCTCTTGTCATATTTGCTCTGGAAGAGCTTGCGCATAGATTTTTTCTCGGCCTTCTCAATTGCATTATTTACAATCATCTCAACAATACGCTTTTTATTGCGCTCCTGATTACCTGCAATTACCTTTAAGCGCTCCATCAGTGCCAGCTCACCTGATTTATCAAACACACTGTCCTCTCTATCTGCATATCCTCTTGCATACTCAAGAAGCTCAGTAACAGAATATGTCTCACGGACAAATTGAGCCGTAACTACCTGTGCAAGCTGCGGGTAATCAATAAGCAGATGACGAATTGAGGCCGGTGTATCGATGAATACAACAAGCAAGCTTCTGTCAGTTGGATCAATGATCTTACAAAATTCATTGATGACACGCTCATTCATGTCTGCCGCATCTTCAATCAGAATTGTCTTTCCAAGCAGCTTGTCAATTGACTTAACAAGTCCCTTCTGATTCAGCTTCTGACCTGTAATTTTCACAACAGATCTCGGAACTGCACGTGAAGAACATTCTGCCAGTTCCTCTAAATATTCAAGTGCCAGTTCAATATCATCCTCATCTGGCATCGCCTGAATAGCAAAATGCCATACACGTGACATATCCTCCGGATTGACAATTGGAAGTCCGCTGTTTGCTGTCATATCTGGTTGACGGCTCTCAGCAGATTCTTCCTGAGCATCTTTCTCTTCTGATTCTTCCTCAAATTCTTCTTGAGGTTCTTCCTCTTCTGGTTCTTCCTGAATTTCTTCTTGAATCTCCTCCTGAGTCTCTGCTTCTTCTGGATCTTTTTTAGATTCTTCTTGAATCTCTTCCTGAGGCCCCGCTTCTTCTGGCTCTTTCTCAAGTTCTTCCTGAACTTCTTCCTGAGTCTCTTCCTCTTCTGGCTCTTTTTCAGGTTCTTCTTGAACTTCTTCCTCTGGCTCTACTTCCACCGTTTCTGCCACTGGTGCTGCCCACTCAGAAATCTGCGGTTCTTCTTCTGGCTTATATGCTTCAAACCAAACAGCCTCATCAGCGTTTTCACTATCTGAGGTTTTCTCTGAAGTTTCGGTGTTTGCTGTTTCAACGTCTGAGGTTTCGTTTTCTGAAGTCTCGTCATCTAAAACTTCACTTTCTGTAGTTTCGTCCTCTGAAATCTCATCCTGCATATAGGAAATATCCTCAGACACCTGCAGTTTTTCTTTCTCTTCAACATCTGAAGGAATTTCAGAAACCAGCTCCAAATCCTTCTCTCCGGCAAGCTGCTGCACCTGCTGTACCTGCTTTGCCAACTCATCCTGCAGCTCGTTCTGGGCATCCTCCTGCTTTGCACGCTGAATTACTGCCATAATTTCGTTCATGTCACTCGTAACAACACTTTGTCTGGCATGTTCTAATCTTTGTTCCTTCTTTAAGCGTTCTACTGCCTCAAGCTCCTCTTCACGCTGCTTACGAAGCTTTTCTTCACGCTCTAGCAAAGCCTTCTGCTCATCCTCGCGCGCTTTAGCCTCTTTTTTAGCTGCCTCCTGCTCTGCCTGATATGCCTTTTCCTGCTCTTCCTGCCACTTTGAAATTTTTTCCTGTGCGGCAGCTTTTTTAGCCAACTCTGCCTGTGATTCTTTCTTTTCCTGCTCTTCTTGCTTTTTCTGAAGCTTTTCGTTTTCTTCCTGTGCCTTTTTGTCTGCAAACTTCTGAACCTTTTCCTTTTGCGCCGGTGTTAACGGTGCAAACTGACTCTTAAGAGAAAGTGCCTTTTCCACATATTTTCCAAGGCCAAACCAAAGAATAATATCATCACACAGTTGGATACACTTATCCTTCTCATTATTCATCGCATATAAAACAGCCAGCTCATAAGCCCATTTCTCATCAAAATCTTCTCTCTTGTAAGCCTCAAGAATTTTGATTTTTTCATCAAGAGTCGCCTTCTTATAACGTGCCATCTTATATAAAAGAATATATCTTCCCTGATCGTTTGGTGCTATACGGCAAAACTCCTCGAAATAATTTTTCGCATCATCATAACTGTCTGCCTTCAATGCAAGCTCAGTTAGACGATACACGATACGGCGTCCCATCGCTGCATACTCATATGCCTGCTGCAAAATATCGATTGCCTTTTCATACTCCCCTACTGCTGTATATATATCCGCAGCCAGTGTCAGCATTTTTACATCGCGGATTTTTGTCCAGTCAATAGTATCGCACAGCTTTGCAGCCTCTCCATACTCTTTTCTGGCTGCAACCTGTCTGATATGCTCTGTTTTTAACTGATATTCGTATTTATCCATTTTGTCACCATTTCCTGAATCTATGTCAAAGTTCACGAACCTTCATGAACTTTAATTTGCTGCAACTATAATTCCACACGTCCATCAAGTGCACGTGTTAATGTCACTTCATCTATATATTCCAAATCACCGCCTACAGGCACACCACTTGCAATACGTGTTACCTTAATGCCAGCTGGCTTGATTAATTTACTTATATACATCGCTGTTGCTTCTCCTTCCAGACTGGAATTTGTCGCAATAATCACCTCTCGCACATCTTCGCGCTGCAGGCGCACCAGCAATTCCTTTATTTTAATGTCTCCCGGTCCTATTCCAAGCATAGGAGAAATTGCCCCGTGAAGAACATGATACACACCATCAAATTTTCCTGTTTTCTCATAAGCTGCCAGATCTCTGGAAGTTTCCACCACCATAATCACTGACTTGTCTCTCTTTGCACTGCCACAGATCGGACATAGCTCCTGATCTGTCAATGTGAAGCATTCCTTGCAATAGCGGATATTGCTGCGCGCATTCACCATCGACTGCGCCAGCTGCTCCACCTGCTCTTTTGGCATATTAATAATATGAAATGCCAGACGCTGAGCTGATTTTGCTCCAATCCCAGGCAGTCTGGACAATTCTTCAATCAATTGATTTACTGTTTTGCTGTAAAAATCCATCAGAACGGAAAGCCTCCGCCAAGACCACCAAGGCTGCCGCCTAAACCACCTGCTAATTTGCCCATTGACTGAGAAGAAGCCTCATCAACCTGACGCATAGCCTCATTTACAGCTGCTACGATCAGATCCTGCAATGTCTCGATATCATCTGGATCAACAGCCTCTTCTGCCAACTCAACATTTGTTACTTCTCTTTTACCAGAAACAGTAACCTTAACAACACCGCCGCCTACACTTGCAGTAAATTCCTTTTCCTCAAGCTCCTTCTGCTGCTCCTCCATCTGGCGCTGCATTCTCTGTGCCTGCTTCATTAAATTGTTCATATTGCCCGGCATACCGCCTGGGAATCCACCTCTTTTTGCCATGTCTTTACTTTTCCTTTCAACTATTATTCAATAAATTTAATTATTCATCTTCAACACCAATTTCCATATTGATTCCCTCAATATGGCTGCCTCTTGTGATGCGCGGCATCGCCTCACCTGCCTCAAGAAGCTTCGCAGTAATTGAAAATTCCTTCTGATACTGCTTATTTAACATCTGCCGAAGCTCTTCCATACGTTCCTGTCGAAGCATCAGCTCATAGTTAAATTTGTTTGTGAATACAATGCACAGGCCTTTTGCCTTATCATAGCTTATATTGGTTCCCATCAAAATCGAATTCATAAATCCCGACTGCATGTGAGAAAGCTTCTTCCACTCACTGCTTACCTTTTGATAGTCCTCATATTCAGCTTCGCTTAGTTCAATAGTCTGCGCTGCTTTTTGCATAACAGGCTGCTTTGCATCACCTTCAAAATAAGAATCAAAAATGCTTCCCGACTGCTGTGGTTCTGTATTTTTCACAAAACTGCCAGAAGCAATTTTCTCCTCAATTTGATCCAGTCTCACACGAAGGCTCTCTATATCGTCCTCCATCTGCGGCTGCATCATCTTAATAATTGCCATCTCAATAAGTACTCGTTTTGAGACAGCAAATTTGAGCTGATTTGAAAGCTCAGAACATATCCTGATATTTCTCATCAGCACACTAAGCGCCACCATCTTTGATTCTTCTCGAAGCGCCTCATAATTTTCTTTTGTCATCTCAAGTGCCTGCGCACTCTGGTCTGCTGTCTGCACCAGCATAAGATTTCGCAGATACCAGATAAAGTCTGTGACAAATTGGCTAAGATCGCGCCCCTGTGAACTGATTTCATCCATCAGCTGCACGCATCCTGGCACATCACATCGTATAATCAGGCGAAGCAACTTAGAAAATACCTGTGTATCTACTGCACCGAGTACATCTAGCACCTTCTCATACGTCAGCCTCTGACCATAATAAAATGAAATACATTGTTCCAAAAGACTTAATGCATCTCGCATCGCTCCATCAGCTGCTTTTGCTACGTAGCGAACTGCATCCTCATCTGCCTCGACACCTTCTGCCTTAAGCAGATTGGAAACCTGGTCTGCTATTACATTATTTCCAATTCGCCTGAAATCATATCGCTGACATCTCGACAAAACCGTGATAGGTATTTTATTTGCCTCTGTCGTTGCTAAAATAAAAATCACATATGCCGGCGGCTCCTCAAGCGTTTTTAAAAGCGCATTAAAAGCCCCCGCCGACAGCATATGCACCTCATCTATAATATAGACGCGATATTTTCCTTCTGTCGGCGAGTATTGAACCTGATCACGAATCTCTCTGATATTATCGACACCGTTGTTTGATGCCGCATCAATTTCAGCCACATTTACCGAACGTCCCTCAAGGATCGACCGGCACACCGCACATTCATTGCACGGGCTTCCATCCACAGGATGCTCACAGTTGACGGCACGCGCCATGATCTTTGCAATCGTGGTTTTTCCTGTTCCTCTCGTGCCGCAGAACAGATAAGCATGACCTACGCGGTCTGAAATAATCTGATTTTTTAAAGTCCGTACAATGTGCTCCTGCCCTCTTACATCTTCAAATCGGGCAGGACGCCATTTGCGGTATAATGCTGTATATGCCATTTACAATTAATCTCCAAATGAAATTCCCATGAGCTTTGCTTCCTGAACCATCTCATCATCCGGCTGGATCATTTTAAGCTTTCCTGCAACATCTGCTAACGGAATCTTTGCGATATGATTGTTCTTCATACCTACCAGGTAGCCAAACTCTCCGTCTAAGATCATCTTGCCTGCTGCTGCGCCAAGTCTTGTTGAAAGGACACGGTCATAAGGGCACGGACTTCCACCTCTTTGCATATGACCTGGAACTGCTACACGCACCTCCTGTCCAGTCAGCTCAGAAATCTTTGCACCAATCTCGTAAGAGATAGATGGATACTGACGCGTTGCAATATATTTCTTATATTCTTTCTTTGAAAGTGCAGCCTGCTCCTTGGAGATTGCACCCTCAGCAACAGCAATGATTGAGAAACGCTTTCCTTCCTTAGCACGCTTATTTACAGCTGCTGCCACCTTATTGATATCATACGGAATCTCTGGAACAAGAATGATATCTGCTCCGCCTGCAATACCTGCATGAAGCGTAAGCCATCCTACCTTATGACCCATTATCTCCACGATAAAAACACGTCCGTGTGAAGCTGCAGTTGTATGGATACAGTCAATAGTCTGTGTAGCCAGATTGATAGCACTCTGAAAACCAAAGGTAACATCAGTTCCCCACAGATCGTTGTCAATTGTTTTTGGAAGTCCGATGACGTTAAGTCCTTCCTGACGAAGAAGATTTGTCGTCTTCTGGCTGCCATTTCCGCCTAATACTACGAGACAGTCAAGCTTTAGCTTCTTGTAGGTATTCTTCATTGCCTCTACCTTATCAAGACCATTCTCATCCGGGACACGCATCAGCTTAAATGGCTGTCTGCTCGTACCCAAAATCGTACCGCCATTTGTCAGAATTCCTGAAAAATCCTTTGATTTCATAATACGGTAATCCTCATAGATCAGTCCGCGATAACCTTCGATGAAACCAATAATTTCAACATCCTTTCTCTGATTATATAGCGTCTTTGCAACACCTCTCATGGTTGCATTCAAGCTCTGACAATCTCCGCCGCTGGTTAACATTCCAACTCTCATCGTATCTTCCTCCTTATAATTTAGGATTTCAGCTATATCAATGGCAAAACTAACCCATCGTAGTTTTTATTATACAAAAAAAGAGCTGTCGATGCAACAGACAACTCCTAAAAAACTCTTTTTCTTTTGATATATCATTTTTTGCGCATCCCGGCTTCGAATGCCACCCCCAGACGTTACCTCTGCAGCCTGCTCGGCTCAGGCACCCTCACGGCACACAAGAGATTCTGCTTAATGCTGCTTCGTTCCCGACCTGACATGGTTCACAGAGTCTTGTTGCGTAAGACCCAAACTTCAACGCCACTTACAAAGGGCAGCTCCACAAGTGAAACACCCTCAGCCGGGATATGACCCCTACTATAGCGGATTGAAGGTACAAGGCACCGCTACCGCCCCGGCTGCGCATCCATAATTGTATCGGATATTTCTTCGTTTGTCAAGGGGCGTTTCTTCTTTTTTACCCTGATACGTTTAAAAAACTCTGACAATATCTGCGAGCATTCCTGTTCCAAAACACCCTTTGTGATCGGAATCTGATGATTAAACTGCTGCATATCAAGCAAATTTATAATGGAACCAGCACACCCTGCCTTTGCATTCATTGCACCTATAACCACACGATCAAGACGTGCCTGCACGGCTGCTCCGGCACACATCTGGCATGGCTCAAGCGTCACGTACATCGTACATCCCTCCAGACGCCAGTCACCAAGCTTTTTCGATGCTTTTTTCATAGCTGCAAGCTCTGCATGGCCAAGCACTGAGCTTTCTATATTTCTTCTGTTATAGCCTCTGGCAATGACTTTTCCATCACAAACGATAACACAGCCAATTGGAACTTCATCAATAGCTGCTGCCTTTTTGGCCTGTGTAAGTGCCTGACGCATAAATTTTCGGTCTTCCTTTTCTCTAAGCCTTGCCTGTTCTTCCAAAAGCTGCTCGTTCTCTGTTGCCATTGTTTTCCCTTTCTTCTGTTTTTGATGTGTTTTTAACCAAATGCAGGATTCACCGTTTTTTGTTGATCTGCAACTGTCATCTTTGCTTCCTTTTTTTCACCCTGATCATCTGCCGGAAATACAATCGGCACACACCAGTAGCCAAAGTCTCCTGCTGACGCTTTTTTTGATTTAACGGAGCGAAAACAATAAAAGCCAAACATCTGCGCCATCAGTTCCTCACTCTTTTCATAATTGCCAGGCACCCAAAGCTCATAACGTCCTTGTGTCACTTTTGCAAATACAATATAGCGGTACTTCACAAAACTGTACATCAAAAATCCATTATTGCTTAACATCCAATTTGGACGAGGAAGACGGCCAATATCTGCTGGCATTACCTTTAAACAAACTACTGTATCACCCGGAAGCGTCTCAATATGCTGATACGCTGTACTTAACTGTGCCCAAACAGCATCTGCCTTGTCTTGTCCCTGTTCTATTTTGTTTGTTTCTTTGCTATCAATCTCACAGCAAACTTCCATCGTTTGAAGTTCTTCCTGAGGCTGATTTTCCAAAACCTGTTCATCTTCAGACTGTGCTGTTTGTTTTGCTCGATCCTTCTCAAACAGTGAGAGTCCAAAATACTGGTCATCCCAGACAGTTGCATAAGCGTTTGAAAACGGCTTCTGTCTGCCTGCTACAATTCCGCTAAGCTGCTCAAATTTAATCTTGCTTCCTGCAAGATAAACGCCGTTATTGATGTACTGGAGCTGTCCTTTTCCATTTTTTACAACCATACGGCCAAGCGGCACACAATCGCAGCCATCCTTTGTATGATAGAAGCCAAATACATGC
>ERZ1673741.2910-NODE-2910-length-11270-cov-5.297905_pt1 | contig 11270 bp, 10 predicted proteins | sample MGYA00580209_ERZ1673741 | MGnify/ENA primary metagenome ERZ1673741 (study PRJEB41218, sample SAMN15661754) | gut metagenome | host: Homo sapiens | place: Canada: London | collected 2015-08-20/2019-03-30 | study: EMG produced TPA metagenomics assembly of... | reverse complement strand
AATACACATTTGAATAAAATCACGAGGCGATTTATCATCTGTCTTTCCCTGGAACGTATAAAATCCCGTTCCAAACATACCAAAGTTTGTATCATTGCCTTCATTATTTGTATATTCGCCATTTTGGGCTCTTATCCAAACCGTATCTAGTAAATCTTCTAATCGCTTCTTTTCATCATCTGGAAGATGACTTTCTCTAACTGTTTTCTTTTTTGCATCAAGTCTCTGTTTCCAGGTTCCAACACATATAAGATATACCAGATTCAAATCCTTATAATCACATTGCGCCAAATCTCCAACCTTTTTATATGATTTTACTACTTCCCTGAGTAATTCATATGTTGCATCATGAGAATCTGGATCCATCTCCTTTGCATTTAATAATTGTTGAACAATATCTAAATACTCCTTAACTTCTGCTGGTACTCTCATAGGTCCCATTGGAGATTTGAAGCCATGCAGCTCTAATGCATTTTTTCCAAATAAATCTGTGGAAAATTCTTTCAACATTTCCAACTCCATGTAACGACCTTTTGTACCATCAAAATCACCAGAAATATTGAACTTACTATCATCTATAGTTGGTGTTACTTTATTAACAACATTTACTTTACATTTAAACCGTATAGCGCGAACTGTATTTGAAACGTATATGTATACGATATCTCCAACATTAATATTTGAACTTTGCGTCCAATCTATTGTTCCTAACTCACGAAAAGCTCCTACAACATCATATTTATCTGGATTGCCAGCAATAATCCATTCAGTATTTTTTTCATTATGGTTATCCAACTGTATCACCTCAATTCAAAAAAGTGTATAAAATCCCATATATCATTTTATCATATTTGTACAGATTTGACATCCACATTCTTCAAATCAAAAAAGCCGACCAGAACATCTCCGCTCCAGCCGGCAATATTCAAAATTCGTTATTCACTTATGCATATCTGTTTTACTGTTCCATCCAAAAATCTCACTTCAAAGTGCCTTTTATCATATGCAATGATTCTCTCAAGCACCAATATTACATGTTCTGGCACAACCGATTGTATTGGTCCTTCCGCAATCAGCATTTTCATCTGTTTGGCTCGTAATCTTTCCAATGGGTTTCCATTCTCTATCTGATCATCCCATTTTTCCGTCAGATTATCTTTATTTGCTACCACTCCATTCCAGGCCACTCGAAATGCCTCAAATATGGAATCTTCAAATATATTCTCTGCTGAGCAGGCACTGGCATCTTTTGCTTTCTTTGAAGCACACATCCAGAACTTCTTTCCATTTCGACTCCATCCGCACCTTCTATATGGTTTGCCACAATGCGAACACACAAGCCTTCCTGAAAACGGGCTGCTATCGTTGCCAAAAGCATACAATCCTATTTCTTCCTTGTATACATCCCTTCGTTCAAATTCCATCTGTACTGCTTGCCACTCATCTTTTGGAATAATGGCTTCGTGCGAATCTTCCATAAAATACTGATCTACTTCTCCATGATTCTTCACTTTTTTCTTAGAAAGGAAATCAACCGTATACGTTTTCTGCATCAGGGTGTCGCCACAATATTTTTCATTTTGCAACATCGCCTTTTATTGCTGCAGAAGGCCAGGTATCTGCTTTCGTTCCTTTGACACCTTCCCTTTTAAGGATGTTACTGATCTGACTGCAATTATATCCTTCTTCAAAGAGCTTATAAATTCGCTTCACAATTTTGGCCTGCTCTTTATTTACAATGAGCTTTCCGTCCTCATCCTTATCATAACCCATGAACAGTTTTGTGTTTATGGTAGGCTTTCCTTTTTGGAAGTTATGCCTGATTGCCCATTTACAATTTTCTGAAATGTTTCTGGATTCTTCCTGTGCCAGGGAACTTAAAATGGTAAACAGCAGCTCCCCAGAGGCATCCATTGTATTGATTCCTTCCTTCTCAAAAATAATGGGAATTCGCAGTTCTTTGAGCTTTCTGGAATAATACAAGCAGTCTTGCGTATTTCTAGCGAAACGGGATATTGATTTGGTTATCACCCTGTCAATCTTTCCTTCCTCACAATCTGCAATCATCTGATTGAATCCATCTCGCTTTTTCGTATTAGTTGCTGTAATACCTTCATCTGCGTAAATCCCAGCTAGTTCATATTCCTTATGCTTATCTACGTACTTGGTGTAATATTCCTTTTGATTCTCAAATGAGCTGGCCTGTTCCTCGTGATCTGTTGATACTCGACAATACGCTGCCAGTCTAATCTTCTCTGCTGCCGACGCTGTACTCTTTGCGCTGTGGCTTCTCTTCTTTGCAGGTATAACTGTAATGTTTCTCTCCATTTTCCCTGTCCTCCTTAATCCAATAAAATCCATCCCATTCAGGGAGCCTATTTAATACTTCTTCCGGCACCCTGACTCCTTTGCAATAACTCTTTCCGCGACTCGCCATCCCGTTACATATGAACTCTACTAATCCGTCATATCGTCTTGACCGGGTTAATAAATGTCCGCACTCCGCACAGTAAACTCTCCTGTAATATGGATAATTTCCCGCATTGTACTCAGGCATTGGTGGAAGTTTCTTCTTGGTATGATTCTTCTTCCATGTACTTTCCTTCACAAAACTATGCTGTTTATGAATTGGCTTATCTGGATCGAAGCTAATATAAATGTTTCCATCAATTTCTCCCCAGCTTTCAATCACCTTTTGCGGCACTGATACTCCGCTACAAAATCCTTTTCCCTGCCGATTACGTCTTCCGCAGGAAAAGCTGTATTGCGCGCCACTTTTCGTTTTCTGCCCATGCAACACCCCACCACACTTCGCACAGTGTAATTTATGGATATATGGGTAGTTCTCCTCTGTAAGTGGCTTCATTTCCTAATGTGTTGTTCGTTCCTTAGATCTATCGTCAATCACCTTATTCGCTGCATTCCATAACCGTTTACTTACAATTGCTTCATGATCATTCTCAATATAAAATGAAGGCACTAATGTTTGGTTAACATGTACCTTCCTCTCTGAATCGGTATAAGTCCTTTGCATAATGTAATCGCCCTTATATGCTACATTGCGGACTGTTTTATAAACCCACTGTGCAGTGAATGGCTTTCCGCTTTTCAGTGTAATTTCTTTCGCTGCTGCCATCTTGACGATGGTCTGCGTTGAATAGTTCTTTAAAAAATATGAGTATGTATATGATGCGTATTATGATTGTTATATCTGTCCCAACAATCAAGTATTGGTATACCGCACAACAAACAGGGACGGATACAGAGAGTATAAAAGCTGTGCGGAATGCCCGTATCTTTCACAGTGCACTGAAAGCAGGGATCATGTAAAAACAGTAACGCGTCATATATGGGAGCCATACATGGAAATCTGCGAAGATATCCGTCAGACGATAGGGATGAAAGATTTATATGGGCAGCGAAAAGAAACCATAGAAAGAATCTTCGGAACTGCAAAAGAGAATCATGGTTTCCGATATACACAGATGTATGGAAAAGCCCGGATGGAAATGAAAGTCAGGCTTACATATGCATGTATGAATTTAAAAGAGTTAGCAAAAATCAAGGAAAAACAGGGGCTGTTGGGTGACAGAAAACCATACATAAATTTAATTATAGGCATAATTCGTTTGATAAAAGAAAAATGGCTCTGGGATTCATATCCCAGAGCCGTTTTACTTCTCATAAACTTGAAATCGATATAGGATTAGTTGTTGATCAGCTTATCGTTTTCGTTGTTCCAGCTGTAAAGCTTACGGATCTCTGCACCAACCTTTTCTGACGGATGCTCAGAAGCAAGCTTTCTCATAGCCTTGAAGTGAACCTGACGTCCTGCAGGAGACATATCTAATAAGAATTCTTTTGCGAAAGAACCATCCTGGATATCGGAAAGGATCTGCTTCATAGCTTTCTTTGTATCTTCTGTAACGATCTTAGGACCTGTGATATAGTCACCGTATTCAGCAGTGTTGGAGATAGAATATCTCATGCCTGCGAAACCTGACTGGTAGATCAGATCTACGATCAGCTTCATTTCATGGATACATTCAAAGTATGCATTTCTTGGATCATAACCGGCTTCGCAAAGTGTTTCGAAACCAGCCTGCATCAGAGCACAAACACCGCCGCAGAGAACTGCCTGCTCACCGAAGAGGTCTGTTTCTGTTTCTGTTCTGAATGTTGTCTCTAATAAACCGGCTCTTGCGCCGCCGATTGCAAGACCATATGCAAGTGCCATATCAAGTGCTTTTCCTGTGTAGTCCTGCTCAACAGCAACCAGACAAGGTGTACCCTTACCAGCCTGATACTCAGAACGTACTGTATGACCCGGTGCCTTAGGTGCGATCATTGTTACATCAACATTTGCCGGTGGCTTGATACATCCGAAATGAATGTTGAAACCATGTGCGAACATCAGCATGTTGCCTGCTTCGAGGTTTGGCTCGATATCTTTCTTGTACATATCTGCCTGTAACTCATCGTTGATCAGAATCATAATGATGTCTGCTTTCTTTGCAGCTTCTGCAGCTGTATATACTTCAAAGCCCTGTGCTTCTGCTTTTGCCCATGACTTAGAACCTTCGTAAAGTCCGATAATTACATGGCATCCTGACTCTTTTGCATTTAATGCATGTGCATGTCCCTGACTACCATAACCAATGACAGCGATCGTCTTGCCCTCTAATAAAGACAGATTACAGTCTTCCTGATAAAAAATTTTAGCTTCCTGTGCCATTTTTGTTTCCTCCTAAATTTTTGTTTCGTTTTATGAAAAGCCGCTCTGCGGCTGACCATACAATTTACTGTACTGCTATGTACACTGTCTGCTTTATGGCAGATAGGTTACATTTTCCGTACCTCTGCAAAGCGCAGCAATACCTGTTCTTGCAAGCTCCAAGATTTCAAAACCGTCTAACAGCTTCAGAAAAGCATCGATCTTTTCCTGATTACCGGTAAGCTCGACCATCAGACTGTCGGATGCGACATCAATGACCTTTGCGCGGAAAATATCCGCCATGGCGATCACACCCTGTCTCTGGCTTGCATCGGCTCTGACCTTGATCATTGCCAGTTCTCTGTAAACACTGCTTTCCGGCTTTAACTCCTTGATATCCCGTACATCGACAAGCTTTGCAACCTGCTTCTCGATCTGATCCAGAATGATGTCATCTCCGCTCGTCACGATCGTGATACGGGTGTATCTCGGATCTGCCGTCACACCGGCGGTAATGCTTTCGATATTATATCCTCTGCGGCTGAACAGTCCGGAAATACGGCTTAAAACACCTGATGTATTGTCAACTAATATCTGAAATACTTTCTTTTGCATTTGCTTGATACCCTTCCTTCACCATCTCTATGAGCATTGTATCAGCATAAGACAGGCTTTGTCAACGTATGACATCCTTTCATGCATCCCATAACCTGTGTTCATAGTTTGGAGTTATATTATTCGTTTTCAGCACATTTTGGAAGTGCCAGCGTACCGGTTCTCGCTACTTCTACGATACTGATCGATTTCAGCATCTGGATCAGAAGCTGGATGCGCTCCGGCTCTGCACAGATCTGGATCATCATAAAGGATTTGGACATATCCACGATCTCCGCTTTTAAGATGCTGCAGACCTCCATGATATCCTTGCGGTTTGTACGGTTATATTTTACTTTGATCAGCATGAGCTCCCGCGAAATGCTCTGCTCCTCATGGAAAGTACGTACCTTGATGATATCCAGCTTTTTGTTGAGCTGCTTTTCGATCTGCTCAAGTGTTCTCTGATTGCCGCTGGAAACGATCGTCATGCAGGATACTTCCTTATCGTCTGTCTCCCCTACAGCGAGGGAATCAATATTAAAACTTCTTCTGGAAAACAGCCCCGCTACCTTGCAAAGTACACCGGAACGGTTTTCCACCAATACAGAATATATTTTCTTCATAGGGACCTCCACTCTCTTTTACTGTCTATCCTCTATACAAGATCCATCGGATCGATCACAACTTCCATCAGACTTGCCCTTTCATCCTGCAAAAATGCTTTCAGCTTTTCTTCAATCCGGTCGTTTTTCTCCACCAGATAATAAGGCATATCGTAAGCTGCTGCGATCTTGGAAAGATCCGGTGATCCGGTCAGATCTACAACGGAATAATGATCTTCATACGTAAAATGCTGATACTGACGTACCATACCCAGATAATTATTGCGCAGGACAATAACCTTGGAGTGGATTCCATGCTGACGCATTGTTGCAAGCTCCATCATGGACATCTGGAAAGAACCGTCTCCGCAGACTGCAACAACTTCCTTTTCCGGACACTGGTATTTGGCACCCATTGCGGCCGGAATGGAATAGCCCATCGTTCCCATACCGCCGGAGGTCAGGAAATGCCCCTTCTTTACAATGTGGTAATTACATGACCAGATCTGGTTCTGTCCAACATCTGCCACATAAACCGCGTCCTCCGGAAGCAGCTCTGAGATCGTCCGGATAAAAGCAGCCGGATCCACATAATCCGGAGAAGGATTTCTCTTCCGCTGCATCGTTGCTTCATAGTAATTCAGCTGTTCTGTCCAGTCTGTGAAATCTCCGGTGATCTCCTGCTCCATCAGATCTTCAAAGATTGATTTACAGTCACCGACAAGCGGAATGTGCGGGCCGACGTTCTTACCGATCTCCGCCGGATCCACATCGATATGTACCAGCACTTTATTGTTAATGATCAGATCCGGCTGATTGACAGCACGGTCTGCCACTCTCGCACCGACCATCAATAAAAGATCACATTCATTCATGGCTCTGTTGGCATACGGATGACCGTTATTACCGACCATGCCAAAATACATATCGTCCTCTGTCGGCATGACACCGATTCCCATCATCGTGGAAACAACCGGAACCTGATATTTATGTGCAAACTGATATAACACTTCCTTTGCATCACTTAATAATACGCCACCGCCTGCACAGATCAGCGGTCTTTTTGCCTTGGAAAGTTCTTTTGCCACCTTTTTGATCTGTACCATATTGCCCTTTACTGTCGGCTTATAAGTACGGAGCTTTACTTCCTGCGGATATTTAAACTTGGAAATGGCAGCAAGCTGTACATCGATCGGTACATCGATCAGAACCGGTCCCTTTCTGCCGGTATTTGCAATATGGAAGGCTTCTTTGAAAATACGCGGGATATCTTCCACATCCTTTACCAGATAGCTGTATTTGACAAAACTCTCTACAGCTCCCGTGATATCCGCCTCCTGGAATACATCACTGCCGATCAGTTCACTGTTTACCTGTCCTGTGATACATACCATCGGAATGCTGTCCGCAAATGCGGTTGCAATACCGGTGATCAGATTTGTGGCACCGGGACCTGAAGTTACCGCACATACTCCCACCTGATCCGATACGCGGGCAAGTCCGCTTGCCGCATGCGCTGCATTCTGTTCTGTACGCACCAGCACGCTTTCTATCTCTGAGTCTAAAATACTGTTATAAAATGGACAGATGGCAACACCCGGATAGCCGAATACTGCTTTAACCCCTTCCATTTCAAGACATTTTACCATTGCATCTGCACCGTTCATGTTCTGTCTCCTTCATTCTGCATCTATACTTTTAAAATTTTACTCCTTATATATGCATTTCGCAATATGCCATCTTCTTAATCACGCAATCCAAGCACCTGCTTTGCAACTTTGACTGCCTCCGCTGCGTCCTTGGAATAGCCGTCTGCGCCGATCTCATCCGCATACTCCTGCGTAATGACTGCACCGCCGATCAGTACTTTTGCTGTCACGCCCTGTTCCTTGGCATATTCGATCACATGCTTCATCTGCTGCATTGTCGTCGTCATCAGTGCGGAAAGTGCGATAATATCCGCATGTTCCTTTTTCGCTGTCTCTATAATAACCTCTTTGGGCACATCTTTTCCGAGATCGATCACGCGGAAGCCATAATTTTTCAGCATCAGTGCCACAAGATTTTTCCCGATATCATGGATATCGCCTTCCACCGTTGCGATCACAATAGTTGCCTTCGGCTTACCATCACTGGCTGCCAGAAGAAGCGGCTGGATATCTTCGATCGCTGTTTTCATGGCTTCTGCACTGGCAATCAGCTGTGGCAGGAAATAAATTCCTTTATCAAACAGATCACCCACCTCATTGATCGCAGGCAGCAGTGCTTCATTTAAGATCTGCTGTGCTTCATGCTCTTTCAGTGCCTCATGCACCTGATCAACAATTTTTGTCTTGTTCCCTTTCAGAACACATTCATATACTTTCTGCAGCACACTTTTTTCTGCCGCAGGGGCTTCCTGTTCCACCGTTTTTGCAGTTCTCTGCTTGCGCTCATTCATGACCTCGATATAGGAAAGATCCGCATCCTGTTTATGCAAAAGCAGATCGGATGCCAGCATACAGCTTGTCAGAAGCTCCTGATTCGGATTTGCGATCGCCATAGTCAGGCCGTTTGCGATCGCCATGGTCAGAAACGCTGCATTGATATAGCTTCTTTCCGGAAGTCCGAAGGAAATATTGGAAAGACCACAGATGGTTGCCAGCCCCTGCTCCTTACAGTACCGGATCGTTTCCAGTGTTTCAAGGGCTGCATTTTTATTGGCACCGACTGTCGCTACCAGTCCGTCTACCACAATATCTTCTTTTGTAAATCCAAGCTCCAGTGCTCTGCGCAGTATCTTCTGTATGATCTCTTTCTTTTCATCCAGATCCTTTGGAAGCCCTTCATCAGATACCGGAAGCAGGATAAACATTGCCCCATATTTCTTTGCGATCTGCAAAAGTGGTTCCATCTTGGCACTCTCCATGGAAATGGAATTGATCAGCGCCCTGCCAGGATAATGCCGCAGGACATATTCCTGCACATCGACATGGGAGGAATCAATGCAAAGTGGCAGGCTTGTCTGCATGGAAACATCTTCCATGACCTTCAGAAGCGTTTCCTTTTCATCAATACCGCTCATCCCCATATTGATATCCAGAATGGAAGCACCGCTTTCCTCCTGCTGGGTAACGAACTCCTCTACCATGGAAAAATCGTTGTCACGGATACATGCCTGAAACTTCTTTTTACCGGTCGGATTGATCCTTTCTCCGACAATATGAAACCTGTCATCCAATCCGAATGCCAGCGTTTTCCGTTCACTTGTCAGATAACGGATTCCTTTGTTTTGCGCTGCATCTGTCGTCTCCGGCAGTTTCATTGCGCCTGTCTTTTCTACCATGGAACGGATATGCTTTACTGTTGTACCACAGCAGCCGCCAAGGAATGTTGCCCCTGCTTCTACAAGCAGACACATCTCCCTGCCAAAGGTTTCCGCATCCATTTCATAAACCGTTCTTCCCTCGCTGTCCAGCTTTGGCAGCCCTGCATTCGGCTTTGCCAGTACGGGGATCTTAGCGACCTGCTTCATCTGCCGGACAACCTCACACATCTGATCCGGTCCTGTCGAGCAGTTCGTTCCGACGACATCTGCGCCAAGTGCCTGTAATACAAGCATGGCAGTCATCGGATCTGTTCCGAATAAGGTCTTGTTATCAGATTCAAATGTCAGACTTGCGATCACCGGAAGGGAAGATACTTCTTTTGCTGCGATCAGTGCAGCTCTTGTTTCCTGCAGGCTCATCATCGTTTCCACGACTAAAAGATCCACACCTGCCTGATCCAAAACACGGATCTGCTCCTTGTAGACATCGATCAGTTGCTCAAAATCCATGTCTCCCATCGGTGTAAGCTGTCTGCCAGTCATCGTAATGTCGCCCGCAACCAGTGCTTTGCCGCCCGCAGCCTGTTTTGCCAGTCTGACAAGCTCTGTATTCATATCAATAAGATGCTCTGCCAGCCCGTATTCCGCCAGCTTGATCCTGTTTGCCGTAAATGTCGGTGCATACAGAATATTAGTGCCAGCTTCCACAAAAGCTCTCTGCAGTTCTAAAATTGCATCCGGATGTTCCAGGATCCACTGTTCCGGGCAGACGCCGGTAGGCATACCCGCCTTCTGCAGGTTCGATCCGGTTGCACCGTCCAAATAAATGAGTTTGTTTTGATAAAATTCTCTGAATTCCTGTTTTGTCATGATTCTAGTACCGCCAGTAAGTGTTCAAAATAGGGAGGCAATGGTGCATTCACTTCAATGTATTCTCCTGTCCTCGGATGATGAAATCCAAGTGTCATTGCATGCAGGCACTGCCCTTCACATTTATATTTATCTGATCTTCTGCCATATACCTCATCCCCCAAAAGAGGATATCCGATAGATGCCATATGAACGCGTATCTGGTGTGTACGCCCTGTTTCGAGTACACACTCCACATACGTGTAATGCTTAAAACGCTGTAAAACTCTGTAATGAGTTACCGCAGGCTTACCGTCTGCAGTGATCGCCATTTTTTTACGATCCTTTTTATCTCTGCCGATCGCGCCTTCGATCGTGCCTTCCTCATCTTTTAAAACACCGGTCACGATCGCCCTGTAACGCCTGTTGATGGAATGCTCCTTCAACTGCCTTGCAATCTCATTGTGCGCCATGTCATTTTTGCAGATTATGATCGATCCGGTCGTATCCCTGTCGATCCGGTGTACGATCCCCGGCCGTAAAACACCGTTGATCCCGGACAGTTCTCCCTTGCAATGGTACATCACCGCATTGACAAGTGTCCGGCTGTAATGTCCCGCCGCCGGATGCACGACCATTCCCTTTGGCTTATCAACCACAAGCACATCCGCATCCTCATACAGAATCGACAACGGAATGTCTTCCGCAACGATATCCGGTTCAACTGCCTCCGGGATCTCAAATTCGATCCGGTCACTTTTCCGCAGTTTATAATTTGACTTTACGCTTTTCCCATTTACTATAACCTCTCCTTCCTTCAGTATTTTCTGAAGGAAAGAACGGGTCAGATCCTGCGAATCCGCAAGAAACCGGTCAATGCGCTCTCCCGCCTGATTTTCCGTTATTTCCAGTATCATTTGATCTCATGCACCTTCTTCTGTTTCTGCAGCTGTAAGGAGATAAATTTCAGATCATCCTCTTTGCAGAAAAACAGCACAAAAATTATTAAAATTGCTGTACAGAAAGAAACATACAGATCCGCCACATTAAAGATTGGGAAATCGATCAGGCTGATATAAAAGAAATCAACCACATAATCCAGTCTGAGCCTGTCGATCATATTGCCGATTGCGCCCGCTGCAATAAACGTCAGCAGGATATGCCAGGTTCTGTATTTTTTTCCTTTCGGTGTTTTGACCAG
>ERZ1673741.2897-NODE-2897-length-11311-cov-7.189499_pt1 | contig 11311 bp, 9 predicted proteins | sample MGYA00580209_ERZ1673741 | MGnify/ENA primary metagenome ERZ1673741 (study PRJEB41218, sample SAMN15661754) | gut metagenome | host: Homo sapiens | place: Canada: London | collected 2015-08-20/2019-03-30 | study: EMG produced TPA metagenomics assembly of... | reverse complement strand
TTTCATAAGTGTAATTTGATGAGTATCCCGATCGAACCGACACGACCCTTATATCTTTGTCGAATAGACATAGCATAGGCTATCATCTATTGATAGAAGTCTTTGGGTTTTCTATACTGCAAAGATAATGCAATCTTTTGAAACTACCAAATCTTTCTGCTGGTTTTTTCGAAAAATCTTCTTTATTAAAAGTCAGAACTCCCTTTTCCTTGTTTCTCTCAAGGGTCAAGACTCCTTTTTCCTGAGCTCTTCGTATATTTCTTCGAAATATTTCCTGAGTTCTGTCTTGTCTTCAATGATATTCCGCAGCTCTTTCAGAGCCTTCTCATTGGGTGAGTTGGGAATCCAGAGCTTGATGTAACCGTTGCGGGAATATTTCTCGTCCATGTGATCGGCGAACCGCTGCCATTGCTCTTCCTTTCCTTTTCCGGGATAGTTCTCCTCTCCATATTCGATGGCACGAAGAAAGATTTCGTGAACATCGATGTCGCGGTCGGCTTCGGCAACAATCTTGCCATAGATGCTTCGGGGCTGGCGACTGGAGGAGGCGCGGTGATCCTCCACGGCTTCTTTCATGATTTTAATCTGCTCGGGAGTGAACCAGCGCTTCAGTCTGGCATCAGCCTGGAGGATTTTGCCACTGGTGAGGTGGTGGATGGCGCGCGGACCGCTCATTCCCAGGTCGTGGTAGGCGGCAACGGTATAAACCATGTCGATGTCGGCACCTGTTACAGGTACGAGTTTCAGGGCGTTTTTGATGACACGGGTTACGTGGCGCAATCCGTGGCTCTCGCCAAATTCTGTATATTTGGGCAGAATCTGTGTTTCCACAAACTGCATGATTTCGAGATTTACTTGTTGCTTCATACTTTTTCTTCTTTTTTATATATAATGTACGCGCGTACATTATATAATTATTATTCCTGAATGTTATCTTCTCATTCTAGAATCTTCTCATGCCATTCCAGAGGGGGCGGGTATCTCTGGGATTACCACATCATTCCAAGGATGATGAAGGTAGAGATCATACCAAAGGTAAAGATGTTGAGAGCCGTGTAGCCCAGTACCTTGTTCAGCATTCTGCCTTCTCCTATCTTCCTCATCTTGGCGAATGTTCGGTTGTGCACCACGAGATATGTGGCGGCGAAAGGCAAAAACTTAGTATCTGCATCGTAGGCAAGTGCACCATAGATGTTGATTCCAATCATGATGAGGATACCGATGTTGCCCAGTGCGCAGTAGAGACGCTCGCCGTTTTTCTTGCCGATGTGAACGATCAGCGTCTTCTTGCCCGCCTTGATGTCGTTGTCGTAGTCGCGATAGTTGTTCAGAATGAGCAGCGTATCTACTACCAGTCCGCAGGCGATGGAAGTCAGTATGGCTTCTGCTGATACAGTCTGCATTCCTTCAGGCATGACCAGGTAGTAGGTGCAGCAGACCGGCACGATGCCGAAAAAGAGAAGTACCAGCAGGTCGCCCAATCCCAGATAGCTCAGCTTGGTGGTGTAGAGAAAACAGAAGAGGACGCAGCAGATACCCACGATGATCATCTCCTTTCCTCCGTAGAAGGCAAGGGGCAAACCGATGATGCAGCCTAGAAGGGTAGTGATGATAATGCCCCATTTCATAGCTTTCATCGTAATCCAGCCTTCAGCACAGGCTCGTTTCGGTCCCAGGCGGGTTTCGTCGTCGTTGCCATGCTTGAAGTCGAAGAAGTCGTTTACCAGGTTGGAGTCTATCTGCATTATCCATGCAAAGAGCAGGCAGAGCAGGGCTGAAATCCATTGGCAGTTGGCATTTGAGTCCTTGTATGCCAGGGCTACTCCCAGCATCACCGGTACTGCCGCAGCCGAAAGGGTGACGGGGCGGGCGGCGAGAAACCATGCCTTGATAGAATTTGTCTTTATCATCATATTGTTGCTTTTAAATTATAAGGAGCGAGGTTTTTGGGGAACTTCGCTCCTTGTTGTTATTCATTAAGAAAAGATTCGCTTCTATTTTGTTTCAGAAGAATCTCTTGTGGAAAAGATTCGCTTCCTAGTTGAAGAAGTTCCAGCTTACACCCATTCTGAAAACTCGCTGGTTCATCGGATAGTGAGGGGTGAAGAAGTAGTTCTTGTCGCCTTGTCCTGCATTCAAATGGCTCATCATCACGAAGAAGCGGGTGTGCTTGATGTGAACATTGGCGTAGGCATTGACGATAGGGTAGTTGCCCACCTTCACGTTCTTCTCGCCGTTGCCCTGTACGGTATACTGACCGATGTAAGGAGAATAATCCGGAGCCTCGTAGCTAGTGAAGTATCTAGCGTCAGCACCCAACTCGATATTCAGTACCTTTACCACCTTGAATTTGATGAAGAGGTTGGTATATATGTTGAGGTCTGGCACAGGCAGGGTACTCTTGCTGCTGGTATGCTGGTAGGTAATCATATTCTGCCAGTTGAAAATACCGAACTTGAAGTCCTGTTGCAGCTGCGCTGTAATCAGATTGATGGCGTCGCCGCTCTGCATTGGTGTCACTGTCACGCCTGTGCGCAGACCATTTTCTGTAATCGTATATTGCTGTGAGAAATAAGTATAGTTCTTGATTTCATCCACAGCCACACGCAGCGTGGTGTTAGTCTTGCCGAATCTCAGAGTTCCCATGATGCGGGTATGGATAATCTTGCTCAGATCATCATCCCACCAGAGATGTCGGGCGTGATACTTGCGATAGTAGAACGATGGCGTTTCGTGATGTATGAATGCATCGCCTCTTACCTGTACGGTGTCACCCAGGAATGGCAGGTTGATGTCTGCGCTTCCGTCGATTGCAAAGGTGCCGGCATCCACTCCGGTGAGTCCTACCTCGCCCACGACATTATAGTGAAGGGTCTTGCCCTGAGTCTTACTCAGCTGGCCACCTACGCTCAGCGCATGCTCATTGAACTTCTCGAATCCGCCTTCGGTATTCGGCAGTTCGTAGTGGCGGAGGTCATAGCTGGCGAAAGCTTTCAGACCAGCCTTTGCCCACTTGCTGAATCCCTCGAGCGTTCCCATTGCCACGGTGTTCTTGATGCGCCAGTGACGGGTCTGATCGTAGATAGAATCGCCTGTAAACTTGCCGGCATTGTAGTACTCCTTGAGATAGTAGTCCTGTGGAGTCTGGTAAGCCTGGTAGATGCGCTTGTAGTTGTCAAACTGCACGGTGTGGATGAAGCTGGTTACCGGAACATATTCAGTCTTGAAGAAGAGTGAGTCTTGCGCTTTCTTCTTCTCTACGGCGAGCAGACTGTCTGCCATTGCCTTGCTGTTTACTGCAATTCGAGTGCTGTCGCCCTTGAAGTCCTGGGCAGCCTTGTTCGCAGCTATCGCCTTGTTGTTCTTAGCTGGTTCATCGCCGGCAATCTTTGCATCTGTAGGACGACCTGAGAACAGCTTCTTCTGATTTTTATCGAAAGCCTTTTCGTCAAACTCCCTGCCTTGTTCTCTTGCCTTCTTTCTTGCCTCCTCCTTGGCTTCCTCGGCTGCATTGTCCTTTGCTGACTCCATGGCGAATTTCTTGGCCTTGATTTCTTCCTCGGTCATCTTCACCTTGCGGCTGAAGCCCACATTGTAGCGGTGGGTGAAGAAGATGTGTTGGTTGTCGTTGCGATTCCAGTTCTGCTGCAGCACGGTAGGTATTTCGTTGGTGGCGAAACTCTCGGTGAAGAGCTCCGGATGCTTGATGTAGTCATCATTGGAGATACCTCCGTTTTCCGTCACCTTCTGGTGATTGGTGCTGAAGAGGAAGTGCGCCTGGTAGCGGTCGCCCAGATAAGAAGTCCACATCGTATATTTGAAGTGCGCCGTGCTCTGTGCATCGTAGTAACCGCGACCGTATTTGTAGTCGAATCGGAATCCGCCACCCAGCTGCTTGTTGGCATTCACCGCAAAGATTGCCTTGAAGTCATCCTCACCGTTGGTTCTGTCACCGCAGCTATTCAGCGTGATGTTGGTGATAGGCGAGTAGGTGTTGGTGAAGTGAAAGTCACTCACCGGGGTAACGATGTTGTCGTATGGCTCGGTGAAGATGAAGTTGCCCTGCGTATTGCGTCGGTCGATGAAGATGCGGTTGATGCGGGCGGTACCCATGTTACCCAGGGTGTTGTACTCTCCGCGCAGTCCTTCCGTGAAGGTTGTGTTCTGGTACATTGCCTGCATAGTGTCCACCACGGCAGCCCGGGTATCTCCAAATCTCTCATCCACAGTCCATACTCTGATGCCCTTCGGAATCTCCTTGTCAGTGCCCAGCGAGTCGGTGTTGATGCGGTTGCCGGTCTGTGGGCGGAACTGTGAGTCTTCGTTATTGTTGAAATCCGTAAAATTGCGTTGTGCCGCAACTGGTAGAGTTGCAGCACAAGCTAGGATTGTAGAGAATAATATTTTCTTCATTTCTTATTTATTGAATAAGCGGATGCAAGCCTATTTTGAATGGTCGGATGCAAACCTTTCTTATTTTTTGAATAATCGGATGCAAACCTCGGCAATTTTCAAGACTACGCCGATGATCAGCAGTACATTGGCAATTGTGCGGTCATCCATCTGTGTCCAGAGGATGACGCCTACGATGGCGAAGAGCATGAATCCGGTGTTGAGCCAGTTTCTGGCTACGAGCATATTGCTCTTGTCTGCATACTCCAATCTTCTGTGGTGGCGACGATTTGGGCGCACGGCATAGCTGGTCTGTGGCTGCGTCTGAGACGCCTCATGGCTCTGGCTCTGTGGCTGCGCCTTTGCGGTTTCCTCGCTCTGTGGGATGTTTGTTGTGTTGTTATCTTTTGTCTGATCCATATTTTATGAGATGATTTTTATTTTCTAACAAGTTTGGTCAGATCATTGAAGATCTGGTTCTTGCGGTCGATGGTTCCGCGTCGGAACTTGCCGTAGATCTTGGCCAAGTCGTTTTTCTTCTTAGTCAGGGCATATTTGTCGGTAATCACTTTCTCTGCCGGCTCCTTGAAACCGGTGCTTCTGCCTTCCTCGTAGTTGAATACGATTCGGGTCATGGAGAGGCGGAGATGGTTGTCGCTGATGGTTGCCACCAGCTGGTACTTGGTCTCAGAGCGGTCGAGAGAGATGAACGACTGATTGAAGACAAACCATTCGTCCATAATACAGGCGATGATCTGCTCGTTCTTGTTGTTTCTGTTCACCAGGGCGATGCGGCTGTTGATGTTCTGCTCATTCTTGATGAGCTTGCTCATATATTGGAAAACGATGTTGTAGATTTCGTCTGCACTCTTTCCGCTTGCCTGGGTGTCGAGAACAAATTCTACTTTTCCATCGGCATTGAGCTGGATGGCTCCCGCCAGATACTTCGGATCTTCCTTGAGTACCACGCCCTCGGCTGTCTTTTCCACCTTTTTCTCTTCTACCTCCTCTGTCACGGTTGGCACGACCCATCCCGCACCTTCTGAAGTTTCGGTAGTATTCTCCTTCTTGGTGGCAGGCACCAGCTTTGTAGCAGGCACCGAATTCTCTGTATTCTTCTTCAGCTTTTCAGCTTCCTGCTTCATTCTTTCAGCTTCAGCCTTTAATCTTTCAGCTTCCGCTTTCGTTTTCTCGGCTTCCGCCTTTACTTTTTCAGCTTCCGCCTTCACCTTGGCTGCTTCTGCCTGAGCTTTGGCTGCTTCCAGGGCCTTCTTGGCTTCCTCCAACTCTTTTTGCGCCTTTTCCAACTGCTGCTCAGGGGTAAGCACATTCTGCGCCTGCATGGTGAGAGCTGGGATCAGCATCAGTATTGAGATAAATATCTTTTTCATGATTGTTATTTAAATGTTTAATGTCTTGTCCTCCTCGTCCGAGTATTAGGAACTCGGAGGTGCTTCTAACATACAAAGGTATAAAAATAACTTGATATATTTCTATAAGGAAGCGATTATTTATACATTCTTTTGCTAAGTTAACAATATTTTTTAGGAAAAACGCTCCTAGTTTCAAATATTTTCGTATCTTTGCAAAAAATATAGCTATAATTATGGGATTATTCGGATTATTTAGCAACAAAAAAAAGGAAACTCTCGATAAAGGTCTCGAAAAGACCAAGGAGAGCGTGTTTGGAAAATTGGCGCGTGCGGTGGCTGGTAAGTCAACCGTAGATGATGACGTGCTCGATGACTTGGAGGAGGTGCTCATCACATCCGATGTAGGTGTGGAGACTACCGTGAAGATCATCCGTCGTATCGAAGAGCGCGTGGCAAGAGATAAGTATGTTTCTACCTCAGAACTCAACAGAATCCTGAGAGAAGAGATTGCAAGCCTCCTAGAGGAAAATCATACCGATGACAATGAAAACTGGGATTTGCCTTCCGACCATAAGCCATACGTGATTCTGGTAGTGGGGGTGAATGGTGTGGGCAAGACTACCACCATAGGAAAACTCGCCTATCAGTTTAAGAAGGCAGGCAAGAAGGTGTATCTCGGTGCTGCCGATACCTTCCGTGCCGCTGCTGTGGAACAGATCTGCATTTGGGGCGAGCGAGTAGGGGTGCCAGTGGTGAAGCAGCAGATGGGTTCTGACCCTGCCAGCGTGGCCTTCGATACCCTGCAGAGCGCCAAGGCGAACGGTGCCGACGTGGTGCTGATTGATACCGCCGGACGCCTTCATAATAAGGTGAACCTGATGAATGAGTTGAAGAAGATCAAGGAGGTGATGAAGAAGGTCATGCCTGAGGCTCCGGATGAGGTGATGCTCGTTTTGGATGGAAGTACCGGACAGAACGCTTTTGAGCAGGCTAAGCAGTTTGCTGCCGTTACCAATATCTCTTCGCTCGCCATCACCAAGCTCGATGGTACGGCTAAGGGGGGCGTGGTAATCGGTATCTCCGACCAGCTCAAGGTGCCAGTGAAGTATATCGGACTGGGCGAGGGCATGGAGGATCTCCAGCTCTTCAATAAATCTGAATTTGTTGACTCCCTCTTTAAACACTAGAATACAGGTGCTTATAGACTTTAAAAAAAGGATTAGATGAAGCTCGATGTAAAATAGTCGAGAAAAGAATTAGATTAAGATTATTATAGGATAAGTAGGATAAGAATGAAGAAAAATCAGATAGATATAGTAACCATGGGTTGCTCCAAGAATCTGGTGGATAGTGAGACCTTGATGAAGCTTTTCGAGGACAATGGCTACCACTGCGTTCATGACCCGAAACGCCCACAGGGTGAAATTGCCGTCATCAATACTTGCGGCTTTATCGAGGATGCCAAGCAGGAGAGTATCGATACCATTCTGGAGTTCATCCAGGCTAAGGAAGAGGGACGACTCCGCAAACTCTATGTGATGGGTTGTCTCTCACAGCGCTACCAGAAGGAACTGGAGGCAGAGATGCCCGAGGTGGATAAGTTTTATGGTAAGTTTAATTATAAGGAGTTGCTCAAGGAACTGGGCAAGGCAGAAGTGCCTGCTTGCAGTGGAACCCGCCATCTCACTACTCCTCATCATTATGCCTATATCAAGATTTCTGAAGGTTGCAACCGCCGCTGTGCGTATTGCGCCATTCCTATCATCACCGGCAAGCACGTTTCCCGTCCGATGGATGAAATCCTCGATGAGGTACGCCAACTGGTAGCCGATGGTGTGAAGGAATTCCAGATTATCGCCCAAGAGCTCACCTACTACGGCGTGGACCTGGACGGCAAGCATCACATCACCGAACTCATAAGCCGCATGGCGGATATTCCGGGTGTGAAGTGGATCCGTCTGCACTATGCTTATCCTAACCAGTTCCCGCTCGATCTGCTCGATGTGATGCGCGAGAAGCCAAACGTATGTAAGTATCTTGACATCGCCCTGCAGCATATCAGCGACAATATGCTCAACAGAATGCATCGCCACGTGAGCAAGCAGGAAACCATTGATCTGCTCAAGACCATCCGTGAGCGTGTGCCTGGCATTCATATCCGTACCACTCTGATGGTAGGTTTCCCTGGCGAGACTCAGGAAGACTTCCATGAATTGCTCGAATTCGTTCGTACTCAGCGCTTTGAGCGTATGGGTGCCTTCGCTTATTCTGAGGAGGAGGGTACTTATAGTGCCAACAACTACGAGGATGATGTTCCAGCAGAGGTGAAGCAGCGCCGTCTTGACGAACTGATGATTCTGCAGCAGGAAATCAGCGCTGAGGTAGAGGCTGAGAAAGTGGGCAAGATACTGAAGGTGATTATCGACCGCAAGGAGGGTGATTACTATATCGGAAGAACCGAATTCTGCTCGCCAGAGGTGGATCCTGAGGTGCTGATCACGGCAGGAGAGAAGCGTCTGCGCGTGGGTTGCTTCTACAATGTGAAGATTACCCAGAGCGAGGAGTTCGATCTCTACGGCGAAGTGGTAAAGTGATAGGAGAAGTAAGGTAATATCAGGAATGATATTGGATATTGAAACATCAGACTGAATAACAATTTGACATCAGAATGAATAACAAGGAGTATATTGCAGAACTTGCTCAGCAGACTGGCTTTTCCCAGGACGACACCCAGAAGATGGTGCGCAAGGTGATAGATGCCATGATTGCTGAATTTGAGGATGGTGAGGCTGTCTCCATCCCCAACTTTGGTACGTTTGAGGTAAAGAAGCGCTTGGAGCGTGTGGTTGTTAATCCTACTACCAAGAAGCGCCAGCTTGTTCCGCCTAAGCTCGTACTCGGCTTTCGCCCTGTGGCCAGTGTCAAGGAAAAACTGAAGAATGGAGGTGAAGACTATGAGTAAGATTAGTTTAAGCGACTTGGCGCAGCGCCTGGCAGAGAAGTCGGGAATCAGTCTGCAGGATGCCGAATTGTTTATCAGAAAGATGTTTGATGTTGCCAACGAGGGGCTTCAGTCTGATAAGCTCGTGAAGATGAAGTGGCTTGGTACTTTCAAGGTAATGGCGGTGAAGGATCGGGAAAGCGTGGATGTGAACACGGGCGAGCGTATCATTATCGAGGGCCGTGACAAGATTTCCTTCACGCCCGATAATATTCTGAAGGAGATTGTGAACAAGCCTTTCGCCCAGTTTGAGACCGTCGTGGTGAATGATGGTGTGGATTTTGATGAAATCGACAGAAAATTTGAAAATGCTGAAGAGGACGGTTCTGTATTCGATTCTACGTTAGAGTGTGTTCCTGATTCTGATAATTTTTCCTTAGAATCTTTCGTTGAACAGGATTCTCCTGTAACAAGTGGTGTGATAGATTTTTTGGATGAAGAAAACGATGCTCCTGTTAGCGATGAAATGATTGTGATAGGAGAGAAGAGAGTGTCTCAGGAAAATGTTGCTGAACCGGAAGAAAAAAAAACGGAAGAATCAGAACCTGCAGCGACAGAACCTGCTGTATTTAAACCTGCAGTATCTGAACCGGTAGAATCTGAATCTGCAACTTCTGAATTGGAAACAAAGGAATCTGAAGTTCCAGCTCAGAATGAAGTTGAGTCTGTTGTTTCTGATGAAGAAAATGAATCGACATTAACAGAGGAAACTCCTATTGCAGAGAAAGTTCCTTCAGATGAAGAAAACTCTATTACTGAAATTCCTATTGTAGAGGAAGCTTCTTCGGATGAGGAAACTCCTTCTTCAGATGAGGAAACCGATAAGCGACATGTTGTTTTGCCTCGTTATTTGGTTATTGCAGCGAGCGTAGTATTCCTGGCAATGATAGGAGGCTTTAGTTGGTTTGCTTTTAATTATGGCAAGATGGCTGCCCAGCGTGATCATCTCGCTCTACAGTTGGATAATTACCAGCAGATTACGACAGAGAAGAAGGCGCCAACCAAGTCTGCTTCAACGCAGGAAGAAATTCTTCGCAAAAAGGCTATCGAGGATAGTGTAAGAATGGCACAGGCAAGTGAAGCTGTCAAGAAAGTCGAAAATGCCGAGCAGAATATGAATGCGACGGTTGATAAGCAATCAATTGATGTAAAATCGGCTGAGGCAAAGAAGAATTTGGAAGCTAAGAAACTCGCTGATGCAAAGAAATTGGCTGATGTGAAAAGACAGGTTGAGGCAAAGAAACTTGCAGATGCAAAGAAACAGCAGGAGACTAAAAAGCTTGCAGAAGCTAAGAAGAAAGAAGAAGCCAGAAAACAGGCAGAAAAGCATGCTGCCCAGGCAAGCAGCAAATACGACCAGGATGCTCGTGTTCGAACCGGAGCCTATCGCATTATTGGTGTTTCCGAGGTAGTTATGGCAAGAGAAGGACAAACCATCAAGTCGCTCAGCCAAAAGTACTTAGGTCCAGGAATGGAATGTTACGTAGAAGCTCTGAATGGTACTTCCCTGTTGAAACCAGGTCAGAAAGTCAAGATTCCGAAGTTGGAATTGAAGAAAAAGAAATAATTTTAAAGAAATTATTTGAAAATACAAGAGGGTGTGTCATAAGTCTATGGCGCACCCTCTTTTTCGTTTCTTCATTCGATGAATAATGAAGCATCCTCTTTCGTAAAATACCTTTTGAGATTTTATTTCTTCTCCAATTCCTGAAGGCTTTCCATTTTCTTTGTTTCCAGGAACTCGTAGATTCCGCAGAGATGTTCGCGGACGCGACCATGACCGAATTCGTACACCTTGCTGACCAGACCATCCAGGAAGTCACGGTCGTGACTCACTACAATCAGCGTGCCATCGAAATCCAGCAGCGCCTGTTTCAGTACATCTTTCGTCTTGAGATCCAGGTGGTTGGTAGGTTCATCGAGAATCAGCAGATTCACCGGCTCCAACAGCAGCTTCAGGATAGCTAGACGGGTTCTTTCTCCACCCGACAAAACCTTTACCTTCTTGGTAGAATCCTCGCCACCAAACATGAATGCACCCAGCAAATCGCGAATCTTATTTCTGATTTCGCCCTTGGCAACATCATCTATCGTCTGGAAAACCGTAAGCTCACCATCGAGCAGAGAAGCCTGATTCTGAGCAAAATAGCCAATCTGAACATTGTGTCCTAATTCCAGCTTACCCTCGTTCTGAAGCTGACCCATGATGCATTTTACGAGCGTAGATTTACCCTCACCGTTTCTTCCCACGAAGGCAATCTTGTCGCCACGCTCCACGGTAAGATTCACGCCGCTGAATATCTGCTTGTCATCAAACGACATCGCCACGTCACTCATCTGAACTGGATAGGCTCCGCTTCTCGGACTTGGAGGGAACTTCAGTCTCAGTCGGCTGGTATCCTCCTCGTCCACCTCGATCAGTTCCAGCTTTTCGAGCATCTTCACGCGGCTCTGCACCTGGAATGTCTTCGAATACGTACCCTTGAATCGCTCGATGAAGTCCTTGGTCTCGGCAATCATCTTCTGCTGTTCCTCATATTTCTTC
>ERZ1673741.2888-NODE-2888-length-11330-cov-6.380310_pt1 | contig 11330 bp, 7 predicted proteins | sample MGYA00580209_ERZ1673741 | MGnify/ENA primary metagenome ERZ1673741 (study PRJEB41218, sample SAMN15661754) | gut metagenome | host: Homo sapiens | place: Canada: London | collected 2015-08-20/2019-03-30 | study: EMG produced TPA metagenomics assembly of... | reverse complement strand
TCACGTTGAAAAAGTCGCCGTCGATGCGCTCCACCAGCAGCGCGCCCTGTCCCTGTACGCCGTAGGCCCCGGCCTTGTCCATGGGCTCGCCCCCGGCGATGTAGGCCTTCAGCTCCCGCTGTGTGGCCGGACGGAAATACACGTCCGTGTGCTGGGCGCGGGTCAGGGCTTTCTCCCCCTGCCGCACCGTCACACCGGTACAGACGGTGTGGCGCCGACCCTGCAGGGCCGTCAGCATTTGCAGGGCCTCCGCCTCGTCGGCGGGCTTGCCCAGCTTCTTGTCGTCCAGAAATACCATCGTATCCGCCGTGATGACGATCTCGTCCGCGTCGGACGCCACCGCCTGGGATTTCTCCCGGGAGATGTAGCACACCGTCTCCTCCGGCGTCAGCCCGGCGGGGAAGTATTCCTCCACCTCCGGCACCCGGACGGTAAAGTCGGTGATGCCCATCCGACGCAAAAGCTCCTGCCGCCGGGGGGACCCGGAGGCCAGCACGATCTTTGCCATATACGTCACCTGCCTGTGGAGCCGAAGCCGCCGGCGCCCCGGTCCGTCTCGTCCAGGTCCTCCGCCACCGTCACCGTGGGCTGCACCACCGGTACCACCATCAGCTGGGCGATCCGGTCCCCGGGCTGCACCGTGTACGGTTCACGCCCCAGGTTTACCAGCCCCACGCCGATCTCGCCCCGGTAGTCGCTGTCGATGACGCCCACGCCGTTGGAAAGGCACACGCCCTTCTTGATGCCCAGCCCGCTGCGGGCGAACACCAGCGCCGCGTAGTCCGCCGACGGCAGGGCGATGGCGATGCCCGTGGGCACCAGCCGCCGTTCCCCGGCTGCCAGCGTCACCGCCTCGTCGATGCAGGCACACAGGTCCATGCAGGCCGCGCCGGCGGTGGCAAAGCGGGGGAGGGGTATCTCCGTCCCGATCTTGGGGGACAGGGCTTTGATCTTCAGCTCCATAGTAACACCTTTTTCTCCTGAAATGGAATACGGTTTGTAAATTATAACGAGTGTTATACCGTTTGTTTTACTCTACGCCCCGGTAGAACAGCCCGCGTGTGCTGTTGTCGTCGGCGGTGACGGTCCCGGCCCTGTGGGCACGGAGAAGCGCCGCGCACTCCGCCGCCGTCTCTGTGGTAAACCGCAGGCGTCCGTACCGCAGGCCGCACCGGAACACCTCCGGCTTGTCCGCCAGCACCAGCGTCTTTCCGTTCTCGATCTCGCACCGGCACCCATAGGCGCACAGCACCGGGAATTGCTCACCCCGCCGGTCGGTCAGCACGCTGCCCGCCCCATGGGCGCAGCCCACGCTGTTCTTCGTCACGCAGTTTTCGGTGATCATCAGCGGCAGGCGGCCGTAGACAAGGGCCTCGCAGTCCGCATATTTTCCCAGGTCCCGCACCTGCTGCCACCGCAGCTCAAAGCTGGCCGTCACGGACGACAGCCCCTGCTCCTGCCAGAAGCGCACCGCCCGGCTGTTGTACACGTTCAGGCCGAAGTCGCCGCGGAGCGTTTTGCCCAGTCCCTTCACGATGGCCAGATGGCCCAGGTTGCCGATGGCCGCAGAGGCGACCTCCGGGTGCCGCTGCAGAATATCCCGGAACACCGGTTCGTCCGCCGTGCGGAATATCCGGGGCAGCACCGCGCAGAACTCCGCCTGCCCGATATAGGGCATCAGGTCCATCTTATCCAGCAGCTCCGCCGGGATATACACGATGGCGGGCCGTTCCGCCAGCAGCTCGGCCGTCAGCTGATCGGGCCTGCTGATGGACACGGTAAAGTCCAGCTCCGCCGCGCCCGCCGGGGCCTCCGGCAGGGGAGAGGCGGGCAGTTCACAGCGCTTCGGAGTGTCCATCCGCCGATCCGCCAGCTCGTCCAGCAGCTCCCGCCGCAGCGCGTTCACCGCGCTGGCGGACACCATCAGCCCCTCGTCCAGCCCTATTTCGATCTGATCCGCCGCGAACACCGTGCCGCCGGTCTTGGTCAGCCGCTGCCGCAGTTCCTCCTCCGTCACGGCGCGGTTTCGCGCCTCCTCCGGCACGTTGCCCGTAGCCATGCCCATGGCCACGCCGTTCCGGACGGCGCACGCGCCGCTCAGCCGCACCGGTTCGCCCCGGCGCACCGTCAGCCGCAGGTTCACCGGTATTTTCCGGTTCTCTTTTCCGTTTTCGTATGTCTCGCGGGCCGCGGCGAACAGCGCCTTCGGCTCCGGTACGTTCTCCGGCCGGGTGCCGAACATGGCCTTGCCCTTTTTACCAAGCCAGTAGCCGTCGGTGAAGCCGCTGCGGGAGAAGGCTTGCTCCAGCGCCCGGGACTCCTCCGCCGTGGGCAGCCGCCTTTCGTCCAGCAGGCGGCGGTAGATGCCCGTTACCACGGCCACGTATTCCGGCCGCTTCAGCCGCCCCTCGATCTTCAGGCAGTCCACGCCCATAGACGCCATATCCCGCAGATAGGCGGACAGGTTGGCGTCCTTCAGGCTCAGGGGATGCGCGTCCCGGCAGGGGCCGTTCACGCCGTAGGGCAGACGGCAGGGCTGGGCGCAGGCGCCCCGGTTGCCGCTGCGCTGTCCCAGCACGGCGCTCATCTCGCACTGGCCGGAGTAGCACATACACAGCGCCCCGTGGCCGAACACCTCGATCTCCGCGCCGCAGCCGGCGCAGATCTCCCATACCTCGTCCCGGTCCAGCTCCCGGGCCAGCACCACGCGCTCCATGCCCAACGCCGCGGCCGCATTGGCGCCGCCCAGCGTGAACAGGCTCATCTGCGTGCTGGCGTGAAGAGGCAGGTCCGGCACGATCTCCTTTGCCAGGGTCAGCAGGCCCCAGTCCTGCACCAGCACCGCGTCCACGCCCATGGCGCTGGCCTTCTGCAGCGACGCGGCCGCCCCGGGCAGCTCCCGGTCGGTCAGCAGGGTGTTCAGGGTCAAAAAGACCCGCACGCCCCGCAGATGGCAATACCGCACCGCCGACGCGAATTCCTCGTCGGTAAAGTTTTTCGCGCTCCGCCGCGCGTTGAACGCACCGAAGCCCATATACACCGCGTCCGCGCCGTTCTGCACCGCGGCGGTCAGTGCCTCATATCCCCCCGCGGGGGCCAAAAGCTCCATCATCACCGGCGGTTGTTCTGGTTCTGGGCGTTCTGCAGCTTCCGGCGCAGCTCCGCCGCCTCGTTCTTGGCGCGGCTGGCCTCGTCCAGATAGGTCTTTACCTGCCGGCGCAGATTTTCCGCGCCCTCCTGCGCCTTGGTGAGCTGGTCCGCCAGATTGACCGCCGCCAGCACCGCCGCCGCGTCACGGCTCATGTGGGCGCTGTCCATCAGCTTCTGCATCTCCGCATCCACCATGTTGCCGATCTTCTCCATGTAGGCGGCGTCCTCCTCCGCTACGAGGATATACTCCGTGCCGCAGATAGACATCGTTACCCGGTTCGCCATGCCAAAACCCTCCTTAATTCATTTCGTTGGGTATATATACTTATACAAATAGCATTATACCACAAAACCCGCCGGAGAAAAGTCTATTTTGGCGAAAAGCGGAAATTTGTAAAAAGTTGTCCCGCCCCGCTTTACGCCGACCCCTTTTTCGTGTAGAATGGAGAGCACGAATGAGAGGGGAGGTCATCGCCATGGACGGCTATATACTTCGGAACAGGCAGGAGCAGCTGACGCTGCCCGCCGATGCGGTCGACAAGCTGCTGCAAAGCGGGCAGGGCGACGCCGCCCTGCTGTATCTGGCCCTGCGCCGCTTCGGCCGGGGCGTCACACCGGAGGAGCTGGAAAAGGTCCTGCCCATCAGCCGCCTGCGGATCGACGCGGCGGAGAAGGTCCTTCAGGACCTGGACCTGCTGCCTCGACCGGCCCGCCAGGCACCGCCCGATCCGGCGGACGAACGCCCGGTCTACACCGCCCAGGACATCGCCGGACTGCTGACGGACAACGAGGGCTTCCGCCTGCTGGTGCCACAGACGGAGCAGCAGCTGGGCAAGAAGCTCCGCACCGCCGACTTGCAGATATTGGCCGGTCTTTACGATGACCTGGGTATGCCCGCCGACGTGATCTATCTCCTGGTGTGCCACTGTGTCGAACGGGCCCGCAGCCAGTGGGGCGAGGGTAGACGCCCAACCATGCGCCAGGTGGAAAAAGAGGGATATCGCTGGGCACAGCTTGGCATATTTGACCAGAATTCTGCCGCGGTATACCTGAAAAAATGGGCAGAGCGCAACAGGAAGTACACTTCCTATTTGTCGAATTTACGAATTCTTAACAGGCCGCCGGTGGAGGCCGAACGCCGCTACATCGACCAGTGGATGGACATGGGCTTCCCGCCGGAGACGGTGGCTCTGGCCTATGAGCGCACGGTGTTCTACAAAAAGGACCTGAACTGGCGCTATCTTAACGGCATCCTGCGCCGCTGGCACGACGCCGGCTGGCATACGCCCCGCCAGGTAGAGGAGGGCGAGGCGGCCGGCAAGCGGCCCGCTGCCGCCGGTAAGTCCGCCGCCCCCGCCGGGGACAAGGACGCCTGGATGCGCCGCTATATCAAGAGGTGAGAGTATGTCATACGACGGTATCATCATGCAGCGGGCCATTGCCCGTTTCGACCAGGCCCGCCAGCGTCGGGAGGCCGAGCTGGACCAGCGCCGCCGGGAGGTCTTTGCCCGCCAGCCCCGCCTGCGGGACATCGACCGCACCCTCCGCACCACCATGAGCCGTATCGTGGCCGCCGCCGCCAAAAAGGGCGAGGACCCGCTGCCCGCCCTGCGGGTCCTGCGGGATGAGAACCTCTCCTTGCAGCGCGAGCGCGCCGCCCTGCTGGAGGACATGGGCTATCCCGCCGACTACCTGGAGGACAAGCCTGCCTGCTCCCTCTGCGGTGACACCGGCTATACCCGGTCCGGCGTCTGCGCCTGCCTGAAGCAGTACTACGCCCGCGAACAGCTGGCGGAGCTCTCCCGGCTCCTGCCGCTGGGCGAGGCCCGGTTCGACACCTTCCGCTTTGACCTGTACGACAGTGCCGTGTGGGACAGCTACGGCGTTTCGCCCCGGGCCAACATGGAGCGCAACTTCGATGTCTGTCGGGACTTTGCCCACCAGTTCTCCCGGGGCAGCGGCAGCCTGCTGCTCTCCGGCGGCACCGGCCTGGGCAAGACGTTCCTCTCCGCCTGCATCGCCCGGGAGGTCAGCGACGCCGGCTTCTCCGTGGTCTACGACACCGCTATCAGCGTTTTCTCCCGCTATGAGGACGCCAAATTCCGCCCCGACGAGGTCAGCGATGCCGACGTCCGCCGCTGCGAGAGCTGCGACCTGCTGATCCTGGATGACCTGGGCACCGAGATGACCACCGCCTTTGTCCAGAGCGCCCTCTATCAGATCGTCAACGGCCGTATGCTCTCCGGCAGGTCCACCATCATCAGCACCAACCTGGCCCCGGAGGAGCTGGGCCATCGCTACGGCGCGCCCATCCTCTCCCGTATCGAGGGTGCCTACCAGATCCTGCCCTTCTTCGGCGAGGATATCCGCACAAAGCAGTGACCGCCGCACCCGTCCCGACAGGGGCGGGTGCATTTTTTTATTTCCCGACGGTCTTCGCCCGCTTTCGACAGGCCTCCCGCCGTACAATAGGCGAAAAAAGGAGGCGACCGCCATGAAAAAAGACCAGAAGACCGATTTCCTCTCTGCCCGTGTGCGATACATACCCATCAACGATATCCGTCCCAACCCCCAGCAGCCCCGCCGCCGGTTCGACCCGGAGGGATTGCAGGAGCTGGCGGCCAGCATCGCCGCCTACGGCATTCTGCAGCCCATCACCGTCCGGCAGCAGGGCGCAGTCTACGAGCTGGTGGCCGGCGAGCGCCGCTGGCGGGCGGCACGGATCGCCGGGCTGCGGCAGGTGCCCTGTCTGCTGGCCCGGGTGGATGAGGAGGACGCCGCCCTGCTGGCCCTGATCGAGAACCTCCAGCGCCGGGATCTGGACTACATGGAGGAGGCGGCCGCCATCGCCCGCCTGCTCCGCCGCTACGGCCTCAGTCAGCAGCAGGCGGCGGAAAGGCTGGGCCGCAGCCAGTCCGCCGTGGCCAACAAGCTGCGTCTGCTCCGGCTGGAGGAGCCGGTGGCGGAGGCTCTGCACCGCTACGGCCTGACCGAGCGCCACGCCCGTGCCCTCCTGCGTCTGGAGGACCCGGAGCAGCGCCTTGCCGCCGTCGAACACATCGGCAAAAACCAGCTGAACGTCGCCGATGCCGAAGGTTACATAGACCGTCTGGTCGCGCAAAACCAGACGACGCAGCCCCGCCGCCGCAGCGCGTATATCATCAAGGACGTCCGGCTGTTCCTCAACAGCGTGGACCGGGGCGTCCGGCTCATGCAGACCGCCGGCGTCGGCGCCAAAGTCTCCCGCCGGGACACGGAGGACGCCATCTGCCTCACCGTCACCATTCCCCGCGCAAAGCCGCAGAAAGATGTGTCGTAACGCTTTTGTAACCCATTCCTTGACAAACCGTGATACAATGCAGTAACGGCACGGCATTTTGCCGGTATTGCCTAAACCTGATGATACAAAGGAGGGGACACCATGAGCGACGAGTTGAATATGTCCTCTGTTACCGCCGATCCCGCGCCGGAGACGGCCGGCAAGCGCGCGGCCCCGGAAGAAAAGCCTCCCAAGACCCCCGGCAAAAGAGCCGGACTGATCATCGGCATTGCCGCGGCGGTGCTGGTGCTGGCCTACGCGGGCTGCTGTGTGGCCGCCAACGCGCTGTATTCCCACACGGCGTTTCCCAACACCTCCGTGCTGGGCATGGATATGTCCGGCCTGTCGGCGCAGGAGGCCGAGCAGCGCTGGACGGAGCAGGGGAGTGCCCTGCTGGACGGCATGACCATCCGCCTGACCCGTGACGGGCAGGAGATCGGCAGCACCACCCTTTCCGACCTGGGCGTCACCGTTCTGCCCGTCTATGTCTCCAAGGCTGCCGGCTGCGACGTGCAGGACCGGGGCTGGGGCAGCGATGTGACCGCGTTCCTCCGCGGCGGCTGGCGCTTTATCGAGAGCTGGTTCAGGGCCGTGGATGTCACGCCCCAGCTGGACGTGGACGAGGCGAAGCTTACCGCCGCCTGTGAACAGCTGTCCGACACCGTGGACTGCACCGTAACGGACGGCGGCTACCGGCTGGCGGAGGGTGAGGGCCTGTACATCACCAAGCCGCAGGACGGCGAGAAGCTGGACGCGGCGGCGCTGCGCGCCGAGTTGGCGCAGCGCTTCGAGAGCCGCGACCTGTCCGCGGCAGCCCGGTCCGTGGAATGTGTGTTCGCGGCCCACACCGCCGCGCCCATGGACGTGCAGGCGCTCCACGACGAGATCGCCGGCACCATGGCCGCCGCCATCTGCGACAAATCCACCGGCAAGCCCACCCAGTCCCGCGTGGGCGTACAGTTCGATGTGGAGACGGTGCAAAAGCAGCTGGACGCCGCCCAGCCGGGCGAGGAATTCCTGGCTGACGCCCAGGTGCAGTTCCCGCCCGCCGCCACCGAGGAGTTGGAGCAGGCCATGTTCCGGGACGTGATCGGCACCTGCACCACCACCTGTGCCGGCCCCTGGGGCCGCCGCCAGAACATCAAGCTGGCCTCCGCCGCCATCAACGGCCGTATCTATAACCCCGGCGAGGAGTTCTGGTACAACGCCACTGTGGGCCAGCGCACCGAGGCCCGGGGCTTCCAGCCCGCCGCCGCCTACTCCGGCGGCAAGACCGTTACCTCCATCGGCGGCGGTATCTGCCAGGTATCCTCCACGCTGTACTATTCCGCCCTCATGGCGGACCTGCAGATCGTCCTGCGCTACGCCCATATGTTCGACCCCGGCTATATGCCCGTCACGGGCTGTGATGCCACGGTCAGCTGGGGCGGCCCGGACTTTGCCTTCCGCAACAGCACCAACTATCCCATCAAGATCACCACCAGCTACAACGACGAGACGAACCAGCTGACCATCACCCTGCTGGGCACCAAGACCGACGACCACTATGTGGAGATGACCAACCAGTTCCTCTCCTACTCCGAGCGCAAGACGGTCTATCAGGAGTCCGAGTCCGTGGCCCCCGGCACCACCGAGGTGGAGCAGTACGGCCACAACGGCTACGCCGTCCAGACCTACCGCAACGTCTACGCCGGCGACGGTACGCTCCTCCGCAGCACCAAGGAGGCGTACAGCGACTATGACCGGGCCGACAAGATCATCCTGGTCGCCCCCGGCGAGCTGCCGCAGTAAATAAAGAAACAGCCCCCTGCCGGGGGCTGTTTTCTGCTTTCGCTGTGTCTTCGCCGGGAGCAGACAGAGAAAAAGACCGGCGAAAGCCGGTCTTTTCTTTCTGCGTATCATTCTCTCCGCAGGGCTTCGATGGGGTTCAGCTTCGATGCCTTCATGGCCGGCACCAGGCCGAACACCACGCCGATGACCATGGAGAAGGCCACCGCGATGATGCACGCCGGTACGCTGATGGCCACCGGTGTCCCCATGATGTGGGACATCATCTCCGCCAGGCCGATGCCCGTGGCCACGCCCAGTATGCCGCCCATGCTGGTCAGCACCGCCGCCTCCGTCAGGAACTGCCAGAGGATGCGGCTCTGCTGCGCGCCGATGGCGATCTTCAATCCGATCTCGCGGGTGCGCTCTGTCACGGACACCAGCATGATGTTCATCACGCCGATGCCGCCCACCACCAGCGAGATGGCGGCGATCCAGATCAGCTGCTTGTTGGTGGACTCCGACAGGCTCTGCAGATCGCTGGCCTGCTGGAGGAGATCCTTGGACTCGTACTTGTACTTGGTGGTGCGGATGGCGTTCTCGTTCAGGTATTTGGCCACGTTGTCACCGGCGGCGGTCATGTCGTTGGTGCTGGTGGCGCGGACGGCGGCGTACTGCGGCTCGTCGTACCGATAGGGCACCGACCAGCACACGTCCGGGATGAAGATTGTGCCCGCCGTGCTGCCGGCGTACATCTGATAATCCTTAAAGTTGTTGATCACCGGTCCGCTGCTGGACCGGGAGGACACCACACCCACCACGGTGAACGGCATCCCGTTGATCTCGATGGTGCCGCCGATGGGGTTCTCGCCCTGGAACAGCGACTTTGCCGACTTCGCGTCGATCAGCGCCACATTCCGCCGGTTCTCATAGTCCGCCGCCGTGAAGGACCGTCCGTAGTTCACCGCGTAGTCCACGGCCGTCAGATAGTGGTCGTCCACGCCGTACAGCGACCCGCTGAACGCCGTATTGCCCACGTATACGTTGTCGCACCAATCCCGGGAGTAGTACATACTCACCAGCGACACGCTGCCCAGCTTCTCCATCTCATCCCGCATCTCCCGGGTCACTGGGTCGATACCCTCCGGCAGCGCCGAGTAGTTCAGGTCGAAATAGTTTTGGCTGTCCGTGGCGCCGATGGTCACCCGCACCACGTTGTTGCCCGCGCCGATCAGGTTCTGCTTGATCTGCTCGTTGGTGCCCTGAATGGTGGACACGATGGTGATGATCGCGGCGATACCGATAATAATGCCCAGCATGGTCAGAAACGACCGCAGCTTGTGGCTCCACACGCCCTGAAAGGCGAGATTTATATTTTCCAACATATGGTTATCCCGCCTCCTTTATATGCCGTAGTTGTACAGCTGGTCGGTCGTGGCCTCCTGGGTGTGGGCACCCTCCACCACGTCGCGTCCATAGGGGAACGCCACATAGTCGTCGATGGTCAGCCCGCCCCGTATCTGCGTATAGCTGCCCCACAGATCCCGGCCGGTCTGCACCCACCGCTGCTCCAGTCTGCCGTCCTCGCCCCGGGCCATCACATAGCTCTTGCCGTTGTCGGTCCGGATGAACATGCTCTGCAAATACAGTGAGCTGCCGCTTTCTTCCGCGCTGGTGTCCTTCTGGTACTGTATATCCACATAGTCATTGGGCTGCAAATTCGCGTCCTCGGTGACAAACACCTTGAAGGGGTAGTAGGACACGTTACTGTTGCCGTCGCCCCAGTTGTTGCCGTTGCTGGTGGGATAGTCGTCGATGGACACGATGGTGCCCTCGCAGGCCGCTCCGGTCATCCAGCTGCTGATGGATACGCTGTCGCCCACCTGCACGCTGCCCAGATCCATCTCGCTGAGGGTGCCGGTGACGTAATATCCGCCGCCGCCGGACAGCTCCACCACGGCCTCGCTGTTGTTATAGGCCTCGTCCGGGTCCCGTACGGCCTTCACCGTGCCGTCGAACTCCGCGTACACGTTGCCGTCGCCCAGCTCCGCCAGCTTCTTGTCCAGCTTCAGCTTCGCCACCTTCAGGTTGACCTCCTGCTCCTTTACCGCCTGAGCCTTCTCCAGAATGGCCTTGTTCAGATCCAGCTGGGTCATGGAGGTATCCAGCAGCTCCTGAATTTGGGCGATCTTCCGCTGCAGCTTCTTGTATTCCTCGGTATTATAGGTTCGGCCCGGGTCAACGTAATCGGCCAGATCACAGACCTGGAAAGAGAAACTCACCGTCCCAGCCACAGGTGTCGTAGGTGTTTCGGTCTGGCCCGTGCCCTGGTTTTTGTTGGCGGTGGTCGTGACCTCGCTGCCGACGCTGGTGGCATCCGGCGTGAAGGTCTTTGTCAGCGCCAGACCCAGACTGCTGGGAATGCCGCCCTTCTTGTCGTTTTCCCGCGTGACCAGCACAATATACGTCGTGATCTCCGGCGTATTGCTGGTGGGGTCTGCTCGGCCAAACGCTTCCAGTATGCCGTTCAGTGTAGCGTCGTTCAGCTTGGTACCCGACAGGATCTGGTAGTATAGCGGATGGTCCTTGTCATAGCCAGTGCTGCCCTCCACTCCGATTTTGCCGGGTTCTGTTATTTTAGCATTCGGATCATAGCCCTCGTGGTCGTTGATCTTGTCGATCTCCGCTTGCAGCTCCTTCTGCAGCTTGTCATACTCCGCCTGCAGCGTCTCCTTGTTCTTCGCCTTCTTCAGCAGCTCCAGCTCGTTTTTCATGACCTCCAGGTTCTCCGTCTGCCGGTCATAGTCGATCTTGGCGCGCTCCACGGTGGCCTGTGTCAGGGTGGAGTCATAGCTCACCAGCGCCGTGCCCTTCTTGACGCTGTCTCCCTCCTTGACCCACACCTTCTTCACCGTCTGGCTCTGGGAGATGTAGATCTTCTGCAATTTGTCCGTGGTCACCATGCCGCTGGTGTTGGAGGTGTCCCCCCAGTAGTCGGTCATGGCGCACTCGTTGACGGCGTATACGTTCACGTCGCCCCGCTGGGCGTTCCGGGCGATGGTCAGTCCGCCCCACACCGCGCCGCACACGCCCA
>ERZ1673741.2885-NODE-2885-length-11342-cov-5.105342_pt1 | contig 11342 bp, 8 predicted proteins | sample MGYA00580209_ERZ1673741 | MGnify/ENA primary metagenome ERZ1673741 (study PRJEB41218, sample SAMN15661754) | gut metagenome | host: Homo sapiens | place: Canada: London | collected 2015-08-20/2019-03-30 | study: EMG produced TPA metagenomics assembly of... | reverse complement strand
ATATCGAGGGGCAACCCCGTGAGATCTACATCTACTACAAACTGCTCGATGAACCTCTTAAAGACAGAAGAAGCCTGTTTTAAGGCGTATTTACGTTGTTTACACATCATACGAAAGTGTGTTACTATTTGGCAAGTGGACTACAGCCGACGTTTATTCTCATCTTGATTTCAGCAGCAAGGAGCATTCGGCTGAGATAATTTCGCAGATGCTGGCGGTGTGATGTTGACAATATGAATTGGCTGATGTATAATTTTAGTAATGAGTACCAGAATTCTGAGGGGTGGAGAAAAAGTGGGTAATTTATATAGATTTAAGTGTCCGAACTGTGGATTTGAAAAAGAATACCGTGATGGTGGCAGATTCTTTACTAAAGAATACTATGACGAATCGAAAAAACTATCATCAGAATTCAAAAGTAATATTGAAAATGGGAAATATGGTTTGATACTTAAAGCCATGGCTTTAGCAGACGAAAAAGGTGAGCTGTACTATGATTGTGATACTCATTTATACCAGTGTACAAGCTGTTATGCATTGAATGTATATAGAGGAAAAAGAGTATACAGAAACGGTATCTGTAACCTTACCCCAAAGTTCGATTCAAATTATGAATTATCCGCTGAAATAGAACAGTATTGCCCTGTTTGTTCTAAAGGTAAAATAAAAAGAGTTGATACACAGCGGGTTATACGTCCCGAATGTAAGAATGAATTATTGAATATGCTTTTGCATGGGAAATGGGATTGAAAATCTATTTTTCTATTACATTTTCGTCATATACTAATCTTAGCCGGAAAGCTAACCACTTTCCGGTTTATTTTTTTGCTCCCGCAAATGTGTCTGAAATCTTAATTCTGAGTCCGAATATTGCTTTTCGGGACAGGTTGTGGTATACTGTAGTCGCTGAAGCGGATTTCCAAAACAGGAGGTCAAAAAATGAAAGAAGTAACAGGAAATCTGCAAGTAAAAAACGGCAAGTACTATGTGCTTGTGAATCTGTACGATCGCAGCGGCAAGCGTTCCATAAAGTGGGTAGCGCTGGGACTGGACGCAAGAGGCAACAAGAAGGCTGCCAAGGCTCGTATGGCGGAGGTGCTTGATGAGTACAACCGCAGTCAGCGAAAGCTCATGAGAGCCGTCAGCAAGAAGAAAGCTCCCGAGCAGTTCATTCAGCGGCGCGAAGAGATACAGTCTCAGCCGATAGCGGAGTTTCTCACAGACTGGATAGATTCAGCGTCAAACAGGCTTCAGCCGTCCACGATAGACGGCTATATGAAAATGGTGAACGGCAGGATAACCGAGTTCTTCGGGAACAGCGGTATAACGATAGGTGACCTTGCAGGCGAGGACCTCAACGACTTCTATGCCTATCTTGAAGACTCAGGCTTGTCGGGAACGTCGGCTCTGCGCTATCACGGACTTATCCACGCAGCATTCAGCTATGCGGTGAAGAAGGAGCTCCTCGACGATAATCCCTGCGACCACGCAGACCACCCGAAGAGGGAGCGATACCGAGCCTTATTTTACAGTGAGGACGAGCTGAGAGACCTGCTTATGGCGGCAAGGGAGAGTCCCATATACATTCCCGTATTGCTTGCGGCTTACTATGGACTCAGACGCAGCGAGGCTCTCGGCCTGAAATGGAGCAACATCGACTTCCAGACCAAGACCATTTCCATATCCCACAAGGTCATCGAGGCTAATGTGGACGGCAAATATCAGGCAAATGGCTTCGACAGAATGAAGAACCAGTACAGCAACAGGACGCTTCCGCTCATCGAAGATGTTGAAAATGAACTGCTTTACCACAGACAGCAGCAGTCCATGAATGCGGCAGTGCTTAGAGGTGCGTACTGCCACGACTTCGATGATTACGTCTGCACTGATGCCACAGGTCAGCTTATGCGTCCGAACTTCATATCGGTGCAATTCGGAAAGCTGCTCAAGGACAACGGATTCCGCCACATACGTTACCACGACCTGCGTCACACCTGTGCAAGCCTGCTCTTGAAGAACGGCATACCAATGAAAGCGATACAGGAGTGGCTGGTACACTCAACATTCGAGGTAACAGCAAACATTTATGCTCATCTGGACTACTCAAGCAAGGAGAGCTCAGCGGCAAAAATGGCACAGCTGCTTGCAATCAGCGAATAAAATAAGTCCTGTACAGAACTTTTGACAGTTCCGCACAGGACGCACAAAATATCCAAGTGTTAGAAAAGTGTTAGAAATGAACAGCCGTTCATAAATGGCAAATGCCGTAAACGGCGAGTTTACGGCATTTTTTGGCAGGGGCAGAAGGACTTGAACCCTCGGCACGCGGTTTTGGAGACCGCTGCTCTACCAGCTGAGCTATACCCCTATGAAGTGTTGTGTTCAACAACATGATAATTATATCACAAGGTAAAGTAAAAGTCAATAGGAAATATAAATGTTTATTTTTTAACCATTTTAATGTAGGACTATACTTGTGCCATACCCCAAGTATTTTCCATGATCGATCAGCAATGCAAATTTTCACAAAAACGCTCTTGACAAACTTATAAAAGTGTGCTAACATATAATTACAATATATTCAAAGCTGTGAAGAGGAAGGCTTTTCCCTATTTTACGCGTTCAGAGAGTTGCCGTTTGGTGTGAGGCAGCAGCGTCAGGGTCAATGCACACCGCCTCTGAGTGCGCTTAATACACGCCGGTCGCTCCCGTTATCGAGCCAATGAGATACGGATTTTCCGTGTGAATCAGGGTGGAATCACGATACTGTCGTCCCTTGTACCTAATTTCAGGTGTAAGGGGCGTTTTGTTTTATCAAAGAGCAGCGCCAGACTGGTCTGCTTAATTCATTTTGGAGGTGAAAATTTGAGCAATATCAAGTACAACGAAAAGGAAGAAGCTTTCGAGCTTCCCTACAAGATCTGGGGCGAACCCAAACTCGTCCGCTTTTATGCCGAAGATGAGCAGTCAATAATGGACAATCTCAAAGATATCGCAGGCAAACTTGCAAAGCTTGACGGGAGCCGCAAAAAACTGGCGGAGCTTATAATTGACGACGGTCATTTTGACTACGCCGAACCCGATACACTTGCTGACACGCTCGAACTGAGCAACATTTATGTTGATATTGACGAGGACGATACTGTGGTCTGTTTCTGCGTAAGTTCAGACGACTACAATACCGATGGCAAAAAACTCAGCATTGAGCTTTACGGCTCAGATTTCGAGATAATCGGCTGGAGATAATCACAAATCAAATATAAAGGAGAATCGTTATGATCAAATTAACACTCAAGGACGGAAGCGTCCGCGAAATCGAATCCGCACTGCCGGCTGCGGAAATTATCAAGGGCATAGGAATGGGACTTTACAAGGCAGCTTGCTGTGTCAAGCTCAACGGAGAAGTTAAGGATCTCCGCACAGTTGTAGACAGTGACTGCGAATTTGAAGTCTGCACTTTTGATTCGCTCGACGGCAAAAAGACCTTCTGGCACACAGCTTCACACATTCTTGCACAGGCTGTAAAGAGACTTTATCCCGAGGCTAAACTCGCTATCGGCCCTGCTATCGACAACGGATTTTACTATGACTTTGACCTTGAAAAGCCTTTCACTCCCGAAGAACTTGAAAAGATCGAAGCTGAAATGAAGAAGATCGTCAAGGAAAATCTTCCCCTCGAACAGTTTGAGCTTTCTCCCGAGGAGGCTGTTGCAAAGCTCAAGGAAATGGACGAGCCTTATAAGGTTGAGCTTTGCGAGGAACACGCCGGCAAGGGCGAGCCTATCTCCTTCTACAAGCAGGGCGAATTTGTTGACCTTTGCGCAGGCCCTCACCTCATGACAACTGCTCCTGTAAAAGCATTCAAACTTCTCTCATGTACAGGCGCTTACTGGAGAGGCAGCGAAAAGAACAAAATGCTCTCCAGAGTTTACGCTACCGCATATCCCAAGGCTGCTGACCTTGAAGCTGATGTCAAGCAGCGTGAGGACGCTAAAATGCGCGACCACAATAAACTCGGACGTGAGCTTGAATATTTCACAACAGTTGACGTTATCGGTCAGGGACTCCCGATACTTCTCCCCAAGGGCGCAAGAGTTATCCAGCTTCTCCAGCGCTGGGTCGAGGACGTTGAACAGAAGCACGGTTATCTCCTCACAAAGACTCCCTACGTTGCAAAGAGAGAGCTTTACAAAATCTCAGGTCACTGGGATCACTATCTTGACGGAATGTTCGTGCTCGGAGATCCGAATGATGAGGAAAAGGAATGTTTCGCGCTTCGTCCGATGACTTGTCCTTTCCAGTATCAGGTTTTCCTCAACAGACAGCGTTCTTACCGTGATCTCCCCATGCGTCTCGGCGAAACTTCAACGCTTTTCCGCAATGAGGACAGTGGTGAAATGCACGGTCTTATCCGTGTCCGCCAGTTCACTATCTCTGAGGGTCACCTTATCCTCCGCCCTGAGCAGCTTGAAGAAGAGTTCAAGGACTGCCTTGAACTTGCAAAGGAAATGCTCGGCACAGTAGGTCTCCTTGAGGACTGCACATTCCGTTTCTCACAGTGGGATCCTGCAAATCCGAAGAACAAGTACGAGGGAACAAAGGAACAATGGGACTACGCTCAGGAAGTTATGGGCAAAATTCTCGACCACCTCGGACTCGAATACACTGTCGGCATTGACGAGGCTGCATTCTACGGCCCGAAGCTCGATATCCAGTACAAGAACGTTTACGGCAAGGAAGATACTCTCGTAACGATACAGATAGATATGCTTCTTGCAAAGCGTTTTGGCATGGAGTACGTTGACGTTGACGGCACAAAGAAAACTCCTTACATCATACACAGAACTTCACTCGGCTGCTACGAGCGTACACTCGCTTACATGATCGAGAAATATGCAGGCGCAATGCCTTTGTGGCTTGCTCCCGAGCAGGTAAGGATCGTTCCTGTTGCTGATCGTCATATCGAATACTGCGACAAGCTCCTTTCGGCTCTTGAATCTGTCGGAATCCGCGCTTCTATCGATGACAGAGCTGAAAAGGTCGGCAAGAAGGTTCGTGACGCACGCCTTGAAAAGCTCCCCGTATGGGTAACTGTCGGCGACAAGGAAGTTGAGAACGGCACAGTTTCGGTAAGCTCACGCCGTGAGGGAGACCTCGGTTCAATGACTCAGGCTGAACTCGTTGCAAAGCTTCTCGAAGATGTTGCAAAGAAAGTAAGATAATAACAAGCGGCATGGTCAGAGATATTCTGCCATGCCGCTTTTACATTTTATGATATAAAAAGGACAGCTTTAAAAGCTGTCCTTTTCAATATTGTCACTAAGCCTCATCAGAAGCTTCGATCAGATCATCATCGCTCTTTAAAAGCGGAGTCATGCTCTTAGCACATATTGCTATGGTAGAGCCGTTGTGCAGGAGTGCCGACATGGACGGAGTTATTACTCCGATAAAGCCGAGCACAAGCAGTGAAGTATTGAACGCAAGGATAAAACGATAGTTTGAGTTTATCCTGTTCATGAGTCTCTCGCTGAGCACACGCAGAGCAGCAAGCTCCGTCAGTTCAACTCCTCTGAGAGTAATATCCGCCGTTTCCTTTGCTATGTCGGAGGCATCGCTCATCGCAACCGAAGCGTCAGCCGCCGCGAGTGCAGGAGCGTCGTTGATTCCGTCACCGACCATTATTACCTTATGACCCTGTGCCTTTAACCGCTTAATGTGGCTATGCTTTTCCTCGGGGAGAACCTGTGCGTGTACCTCGGTTATGCCGAGCTGACGCGCTATCTTTTCAGCCGCGTAACGGCTGTCGCCCGTGAGCATTACTACATTTTCTATGCCGCACTTCTTTATAAGTGAAACAGCTCTTGCTGCCTCAGCGCGGGGCGGATCATTTATGCAGAGCACGCCCGCAAGCTGCTCGCCGACTGCCAGATAGATGAGAGAGGACGCACCTGAAAATTCATCTATCTTTGCCTGCTGTTCATCGGTTATCTCCACGCCCTCGTCCTCGCAGACAAAGTGACGGCTGCCGATAACAGCACGTTTGCCGTGGAGAGTAGTAGCTATTCCGTGAGCCACAATATAGTTGACTTCCGCGTGTTCTTCAGCGTGAACTACACCGCGTTCCTCAGCGCCTTTGACGATCGCTCTTGCCATGCTGTGCGGGAAATGCTCCTCAATGCAGGCGGCAATCTTCAGAACTTCCTCCTCGGAGCGTCCTTCAAAAGGTATTACTCTTTCGAGAACAGGCTCAGCGTTTGTGAGAGTTCCTGTCTTGTCGAATACTATCGTATCCGCAGAAGCAAATGCTTCAAGGTACTTTCCGCCCTTTACCGTAATACTGTGGTCAGCTGCCTCACGAAGTGCGGAAATGACCGCAATAGGCGCAGAAAGCTTTATCGCGCATGAATAATCTACCATGAGCAGAGATACTGCCTTAGTAATATTTCTCGTGAACAAAATGGTGAGACCGAATCCGAGGAAGCTGAACGGAACTATTCCGTCCGCGAGTCTCTCGGCACGGCTCTGTATACCTGCTTTGAGGTTTTCAGAGCTGTCTATCAGCTCGATTATCTTCTGTATCTTGGTATCGGAACTTATTGCCCTGACGCTGACGACTATCGAGCCTTCTTCAACGACTGTACCTGCGAATACCGTTGCATTTACCGACTTCATCACGGCAAGCGGCTCGCCTGTCATGGAAGACTCGTTTATGTAAGCCTCGCCCTCGGTTATTTCGCCGTCAACAGGAATAACGCTGCCAGTTCTCACGCGGATCTTGTCGCCGACAGAAAGCTTGCTTATCGGGATAAGAACGTCCTCATCTCCATTTGCGAGCCATACTGTGTCAGCCTTTACCGCAAGACTTGAAGTGAGCACCGCCTTTGTACGCGCATGAGTATATTCCTCAAGCAGAGACGAAACTGAAAGCATCAGCATTATAGTTGAAGCCGTCTTGAAGTTTCGCTGTGCAAGGCAGGCTGTAATAGATGCAGCGTCCAGCACCTCGACCGTCAGCTTGCCCTCTGCGAGCACAGAAACGCCCTTTAAGATATACTTTGCACCATTGTATACAGCCAAAGCTGCACGCAGAGGCGCGGGAAGGAGCAGCTTCTTTGCGTAATGGACAGCAACAAGCTTAGTCAGTCCCTTTTTAAAGTTATTGTCTATTTCATTTGTTGCCGTATCCTCAGGCAGAGGGGTAAGGGTGCGGAAATCAAGGCTTTCGATAAAGCTGATGACATCGTGTCTGCGATCCTTTTTATAGCAGATCAGCAGACCTCCGTTGGCGTAATGCACCTCCGCAGACAGTATAAAGGGATTAGCCTCAGTCACCTTCTGTATACAGCTTTCCAGTGACTTGTCAAAAGCATATCCGCCGAAACGCACTCTGATACGGCCCGGATAATCAGATACGATCCTGTAGCGCATTAGTTTTCGCTTTCTTCGCTTGTTTCGTTAAGACCTGCCTGCTCCTTTGCCTCATAACAAAGATCCTGAGCCTCGTCCTTCATGCTCTGGAAAGCAGAATTAGCATCGTTCTTGAGCTTCATTCCCTTTGCAAGACCTGTAACAGCGAGTTCTCTTGTTTTCTTTGCAGTGAGAACCTTTTTACCGAAGATAACACCTGCAGCACCTGCGGTTACCAGCCAAAATTTTTCATTCTTAAATATGTTTTTCATGATGTTTCCTCCTGTGTGTGTTTTTACAGAGCCTTAATATACGCTGTACGCTCCGTTTACATGATTATATTCCATTTTGTCTCAAATGTCAAGTGGGAAGACCCTTTTCCGACATTTTTAATTTTGCCAGAAATCGCCTATTTTAAGCCAAAAATTCAACTTCGGCTGTAAGACAAATATAACAAAACTGTAATGATTAACTGTAAGGGATATATAACTTTTTTATTGGGTAAAAGCGCTGCCCTTACCGTTCATTTCTCCTATTTTCTGCGCCGATCACGTCAAAAACTTACAACTCGATATAGTACGGGCAAATGTTTTCAAAGTGACCGTCTTTCATTCTGAAACCGTTAGGTATTACTCCCAACTGAATAAAGCCGACTCTCTCGTAAAGGTGTCTTGCATGGATATTGCTCTCCACAACGGCATTGAACTGTAAGATCCTGAATCCGATGTTTGCGGCAGTTTTTATGCAGTCGGTAACGAGCATTTCACCGATATGCTTTCCGCGGCATGATGAAGCTACGGCATAGCTTGCATTGCATATATGGCCGCAGCGTCCCACGTTATTCGGGTGAAGAATATACAGACCGACAACATTATTATTTTCATCAGCAGCAACTCCGCAATAGCTTTGTGAAGCAAAGAACTGCTGTCCCGTCACGGAGTCCAGTTTTTCCTCCTGCGGAAAAGCCACGCCCTCGTCAACGACCTCATTCCAGATACATATCATCTTCTCTATATCATTTGGTTCGTACTTTCTTACTATCATTTTTATGCACCTCTGAATCAGTTTATAACATTACCATAACATCATACCGGCTTGGCGGATCATCAATGCTGCATTAATATATTATAAATACTGTAGCACAAATTTTCTCAGCGGTCAAGCTTTTTGGCATAATAAAAAGCAATGGTTAACTGCCCACGACCGGCTGAAAAAATTTTTCATAAAATTCGACAAAATTCGACATTTATTTTTTGAACGCACCTTGACTATTGTTATATTTCATAGTATAATATATTTATCAATGCGATTTTTGTATATAAAAGCAATTTTGTTGGGATTGGAGGGACTTTATTGTACATAGCACACATTAACGACAATGGCGACGAACAAAGTGTTGCGGCGCACCTTCATGGGGTAGAGGAGCTTTGCCGCAATTGGGCGATTCCGCCCGCAAAAGATCTGGCAGCGACAGCAGGCAGACTCCACGACATCGGAAAGTATTCCGAAAAGTTTCAGGAACGCATTCGCGGCAACAATCACATTCAAGTTGAGCACGCGATATGCGGCGCAAAAGAGGCCGAGGTTCTCTTTGGTAAAAAATCTCCATGTGTTCCGCTGCTGCAATATGTTATCGCAGGTCATCACACAGGACTGCCCGACGGTGGTTCAAGAGTCGAGTTAGAAGGCTCTACGCTTCGCGCAAGACTTAAACACGAGACTGAGGATTACAGCGCGTACAAAAATGAAATAACGGTCGAATGTCCGTCAAATGAAGCGATCAGCTACATTACCAATGGCTGTCAGGAAAAGACGGAAGCAGTTGAGCGCTTTGCTTTTCTGACAAAGTACATATTCTCATGCCTGACTGACGCAGATTTTCTCGACACCGAGCATTTCTGTCAGCCGAACATAAAACGCGGCATGGGCGGAGATTTTGTTAAGGCTCTTGACCGCGTAAACGAAAAACTTGCGCAGTTCACCGCGAATACTCCCGTAAAGAGAGCGCGTGCCGAACTCCAGAAACAGGCGCTTGAAAACTTTGACGACAGTGCCGATATCAGTTTTCTGCAAATGCCCACGGGAAGCGGAAAAACTCTTTGCAGCCTGAAACTCGCGCTTGAACACGCGGTTCGCAAGGGCAAGGACAGGATAATCTACATAATCCCCTACACCTCGATAATTGAACAGACCGCAAGAGTTTTCTCGGATATTCTCGGTGACAGCATTGAGATACTCGAACATCATTCAAACTATGATTTTGACGCAAAGGACAAGCCGACTTCAACCACCGCGGAGAAACTCAAAAAAAGCTGTGAAAACTGGGACGCCAAACTTATTGTTACGACAAACGCGCAGTTTTTCCAGTCGCTTTACCACTATAAAGGAAGCCGACTGCGCAAGCTGCATAACCTTGCAAATTCCGTGCTGGTCTTTGACGAGATACATATGCTGCCCACCGATCATCTCCAGCCGTGTCTGCGCGGAATAGGCTATATCACGAAATATCTGAACAGCCACGCGATACTTCTTTCAGCGACAATGCCCGACTTCATGCCGCTTCTGGACAAGTATGCGAACATGGCTGAGATCCGTGAGCTTATTACCGACAAGAGCAGTTTTAGTTCATTCGCGAACTGCCGCTATACGTTTCTCGGTCACAGGGATTACAGCGGAGTTGCCTTTGAAGCGACACAGCACGAAAACGCGCTGTGTGTCGTAAACACCCGAAAGGCTGCGCGTGAACTCTATAACCTTGTGGGCGGCAAAAAATACCACCTTTCAACGTTTATGACTCCCGTTAATCGTTTGGAGATACTTAAAAAGATACGCGCCGATCTTGCTGAAAACGAACCTGTTACAGTAATTTCCACCTCCTTGATAGAGGCAGGCGTTGATCTTGATTTTGCAGCAGTATTCCGTCAGATCTCAGGATTAGACAGTATTTTGCAGGCAGGCGGACGCTGCAACCGCGAGGGTCTGAGAGAAGGTTCACAGGTGTTCGTCTTTGAGAGCGATGATATGCCCAAGGGCGACTTAGGCATACGCGCCGAGATCGCTAAAGGTCTGATGAATGAATTTGAAGATATAAACTCCCCCAACTGCATCAAGGAGTATTACAGGAGACTTTTCTTCCACCACAGTGACGTGATCGAACGCAATTCAATTGTATTTTTCAACGAAAACCACTTTGATACAAAGCATAATATCTGCGATATTCCGTTCAGGAGCTACGCTGAATACTTTGAGTACATAAACTCCGAAAGCATTGCCGTAGTTGTACCTCACACAGATGAGGCTGTGGAGCTTCTGAGACAGGCGGAGTTCGACCCCTCAGTCAAACGAAAACTTCAGAGGTACACGGTTTCGGTTTATCCGTATATGCTCCGCGACCTGCTTGAACGCGGAATAGTGTGTGAGCGATCGGGAATGTTCGTCCTCGTTGCAATGCAGTATTACAATGAGGAAACTGGACTTACCGATGAAACAAACGACAGTTATTTTATTCAATAAGACAGGAGGTATTTTTCATGGGGTATGGAATCTCAATTATCGTTGAGGGCGATTATGCCTGCTTCACTCGGCCGGAAATGAAAGTGGAACGCGTGAGTTATGATGTCCCGACGCCGAGTGCTCTTGAGGGACTTCTGAAAAGCATTTACTGGAAACCCGCGATACGCTATGTTATTGATAAGATCGTGGTCTGCAACCCGATAGTATTCACCAACATACGCCGAAACGAAGTTAAGGACAAGGTACACATCACCGCAAAGCAGATAAAGGAAAATGATCCGCCCGAATTTTACACCGCCGACAAGCGTACACAGCGCAGCAGCATGATACTTAAAAATGTCAAATACGGCATAAGTTTTCACTTTGAGCTTACTGGTATACGTTCCGAAAAAGAGGACGAGTGCGAAGAAAAGCACTACAAT
>ERZ1673741.2884-NODE-2884-length-11344-cov-17.759678_pt1 | contig 11344 bp, 10 predicted proteins | sample MGYA00580209_ERZ1673741 | MGnify/ENA primary metagenome ERZ1673741 (study PRJEB41218, sample SAMN15661754) | gut metagenome | host: Homo sapiens | place: Canada: London | collected 2015-08-20/2019-03-30 | study: EMG produced TPA metagenomics assembly of... | reverse complement strand
CCAGCGTCACGAACAGCTCACACTGCCACAGCCGCCAGCCGCCCAGCTTTTTGCACGCCGCGTCGATGGCCAGCAGCTCGGCATGGTGGAGGGCGTTTTTCTCGGTCTCCCGCGTGTTGTGGGCCGCGGCGATAATCTCGCCGTCCCGCGCGACGACGGCTCCCACCGGCACTTCACCCAGTGCGGCGGCCTGTTCGGCCTCGGCCAGCGCTGCGCCCATCAGCTCGTAATCGGTCATGGTATTCCCCTTTCTGCCAGACAGTCGGCCAGCACGATCCCATTGTTCAAGATATGCAGCACAAGGCCGGGCAGAAGGCTCCCCGCCCGATCGGCTGCCCAGCCGAAGATAAGGCCCATCCCCAGCGCATACGCTTTGGCGGTCCAGCTTCCGTGCATCGCCGCAAACAGAACGGCTTGTCCCGCGATGGCCGTGTTCTTCCCCAGCGGCTGCAAAAGCCGGAGCGCGGCCCCGCGGAAGATCAGCTCCTCCGCCACGGGCAGCACGAGGCAGTTGCGCGGAACGCCCGCCAGCCCCGCCGGGGCCGCAGCCTCTGCCGGGAACAGCACGCTGAACGCCGCCGCCAGCCCGGCCCAGAGCAGGGCCGCGATGCCAAAGGTCTTCCAGCGGGCCGCTTTTTCCTGTTTTTCTTTCACGCACAGCCCTCCCATCGGCGGACATTGTACCATATCCGCCCCCTTTGCGCAAGCGGCGGGTCGTTTTTGCGAAAATGCGAGGAAATTTTGTTAAATCAATTGACTTTTCAAGGCGGCATCTGGTATAATTTTCACGACTTTTTTGATGATTTGGTCGTTTTGCGACCGTGAGCCCTTGGAGGTACTACGATATGATCCGCATTCTTACCGATTCCGCGTCCGACATCCTGCCCGCCGAAGCCGAGCAGCTGGGCGTGACCGTCATCCCGCTGAACGTCACTTTGGAGGACAGCACCGTCCTGCGCGACGGCGTGGACATGACCCCCACCGAATATTACGGCATCCTCGCCGGGTGTCACAAGCTCCCCACCACCAGCCAGCCCAGCCCGGAACTGTTCGAGAACTTCTTCACCGAAGCGGCCGCCGCCGGGGACGAGGTGATCGGCATCTTCCTGTCCCACGAGTTGTCCGGCACCTACCAGTGCGCCAAGCTCGCCGCCGACATGGTCAACGCGGACAACATCCTCTTCGTGGACAGCGAGAACGTCTGCCTCAGCGAGGCGCTGCTGGTCCGTCTGGCCGTCCACCTGCGGGATTCCGGCAAGAACGCCGGGCAGATCGCGGCCATTCTGGAGCACGCCAAGGAGCACCTGCACCTCGTGGCCGTCATCGACGACCTGAAGTACCTGCGCAAGGGCGGCCGCCTGCCCGCCGCTGTGGCCGTCGCGGGCGGGATGCTGGGCATCAAGCCCCTCATCACCATCAAGGAGGGCAAGGTCGCCATGGCGGGCAAGGCCCGCGGTCTGCCCGGTGCCTATGTGGCTCTGTTCAAGAAGATCGAGGAATTGGGCGGCATCAACCCGTCCTTTGCGGCGCTGGCCGGTTACACCCTTTCCACCCGCGAGGTGGCCCCCATCCAGACCTACCTGCGCGACAACCTCCAGCAGGAGGACCCCCTCGTGCGCCAGATCGGCTGTGTCATCGGCACCCACGCCGGCCCCGGCGCCTTCGGTCTCGCCTTTTTTGACAAGGACCTTGTGCTGGACCTGTGATCGCGCCTTTCCAGATGCAAAATAAGGAGCTGTGTTTACCGCACAGCTCCTTATTTTTATGCTCACAACACCGCATCCGACGCGAGTTTGCCCAGCAGGAGCACGAGCACCACGAGCATCATGGGGCGGATGAATTTTGCGCCGTTCTTGAGGGCGAAGTGGGAGCCCAGCAGGTTGCCCACGATGCCGCTGATGGCGCAGGGGATGCCCACCGAGAAGACCACCAAGCCGCTGGCCAGATAGGTGGCGAGGCCGGCGTAGTTGCTGGCAAGGTTCAGCACCTTGGCGTTGCCGCCCGCGGTGCGGAGGTCAAAGCCCATCAGGGTGGTGAAGGCGATGATGGCAAATGTCCCGGTGCCGGGGCCGAAGATGCCGTCGTACAGGCCGATGCCAAGGCCGATGGCGAGGGCCAGCGCGGCCTTTTTCGCGTTCATCGTGCCGTCGTCCCGGTTCTCGTCCGGCAGCTTCCGCCGCCAGAGGATGAGCACCGCCGCGATGGGCAGGATGACGAACATCATGGCCTGAAGCGCCTCATCGCTGAGCAGCAGCACGACGTGGGAGCCGAGGGCGCTGCCCGCAAAGCTGCCCACCGCCGCCAAGAGGCCGACCTTGATGTTCATGGCCCCGCTGCGGAAAAAGTTCACCGTCGCAAAGGTGGTGCCGCACGCGGCGCTGAACTTGTTGGTGCCGTAGGTGTAGTGGGGCGGCAGCCCCGCAAAGAGATAAGCGGGCAGACTGATGAGCCCGCCGCCGCCCGCTGCCGAGTCCACAAAGCCCGCAAAGCCGGTCATGCACATCAGGAAGACCAGCATGAGGGGAGAGATCGTGTTTGTCATAGATACAGCTTCCCCTCACATGCAAGGATCTGGTCGAGGATCATCCGGGAGACGCGGGCACCATAGACCATGGCGGGGTGGTCGTTGTACTCGATGATGTCGTGGAAGTCCTTGTTCATCAGGACGATGACGTACTCGCCATACGGAGTGTGGACGATGCCGCCGTCGTTGCGGCATGCGTTCATGCTGCCGCTCTTGCTGGCCACCCAGATGAGCTCCGGCTCGCCGGTCTCCTCACAGTCCAGATAAAACTGGGGGAAGTCGTGGGTCAGCATGGTGTTGTAATGCTGCTGGCGGAAGATGGCAAGCATCTCCGCGCTGGCCTCCTTGCTGACGAGGGTGCCCTTGGCCACCTGCGCGAATAGTGCGGCGTAATCCCGCGGGGTGGTGGTGCCGAGGTCGTCGTAGCGGTCAAAGTGGAGGGGGTTGTGGAGCACGGTGTCCGCGAACCCCAGTTCCCGGATGCACCCATTGATGGTATCCAGCCCCAGATAATCGATGATCATGTTGGTGGCGATGTTGTCCGAGCAGATGATCATCATGGTAGCGGTATCCTTGACCTTGAGCTTTGCGCCCACGCCCAGCGCCCGCAGCATTCCGGAGCCGTCAACGAACTGGCTCTCCTCGTAGGTGATCTCTTCCTCAAGGCTGGCCTTGCCCCGGCTGACTTGGAGGTAGAGCGCCGCCAGAATGAAGGCCTTGATGGTGGAGGCCGTCTCAAATTTTTCGTCCGCACCGATCTCAACGGTGTGCCCCTGTAAGTCGTCCACAAAGACGCTCATCTTCCCCTGATAGGAGTACAGCTCCGCGGCGATCCGCTTTTCCAGTGTCATATTTTTATCCATAACGGAATATTCCCTTCTGTTTTTACAAGTTCTCTTCAAAGAAGCGCTGGGCGTTGCGGTAGAAGATCCGCTCCACCTCGTCCTCGGTGAAGCCTTCCTTCCGCAGAGCCTCGGCCAGCAGCGGGAGCTTGGAGCAGTCGTCCATTTCCAGCTTGCCGCCGATGCCGTCAAAATCGCTGCCGAGGCCGATGATCTCGATGCCGCCCACCTGCTTGAAATGGGCCGCATGCTTTGCCATCAGGGCCGTGGTGCTGCGGCAGAGCTGCGGGCGGGGCTGGTCATCGAGGAAGCCGCTGCAATAGTTCAGGCCCACCAGACCGCCGCGCTCCGCCATGGCCCGGATCATCTCGTCCGTCAGGTTGCGGCAGTGGGGTGCCAATGCCCGGCAGTTGGAGTGGCTGGCCGCAAAGGGGCGGGTGCTGTGCTCGGCAATATCCCAGAACCCCTTGTCGGACAGGTGGCTCACGTCCACGATCATATGCAGCTTTTCCATCTCCGCCAAAAACTCGAAGCCGCGCTCCTTCAGGCCGGTCTCGGTGTTGGGCTGGCAAGGCCAGATATCCCCGCCCCCGCCGGGCACCACGTTGGGGCTGGCCAGCTCGTTTTCGTGGTTCCACGTCAGGGTCATCATCCGGGCACCCAGCTCGTACATCCGGCGCAGCACGCCGAGGCTGCCCTTGCAGCAGCCGCCCTCTTCGATGGTCAGCATTCCGCTGATCTTGCCCGCCGCCGCATTTTTGCGGATGTCCTCCGGGCGGTAGACCGGCGCGATCTTGTCGGAGTACTTCGCCATGATCCGCTTGAAGACATCCACCTCTTCCAGCGCCGTCACCAGCGGGTCCGCGCCGGGGGTGGGGTCGGCCAGATTCACAAAGGCGGCAAAGCATTGCAGCATGTAGTCGCCCTTCTGCATCTTTTCCAGATCGATGTGCAGGTCATTTTGGGCGAAGCTCTTGTCCTCGCCCCGCCGCTCCGCATAGCGCAGCTCGCTGAGGGTATCACAATGTAGATCGAAAACTTTCATAAGTGCTGTCCTTTCTATAACAGTTCCTTTATACAACCTCTCAGTCTCGCTCACGCTCGACAGCTCTCCTAGTAGGAGAGCCTCTGGCGAAACCGTTCACTTTGCATGGACTGCCAAAGCCTCCCCTACAAGGAAAGACTCCCTCCGGCCGGAGGGAGATGTCGCATATGCGACAGAGGGTAGACGGCTGGCATTGCGAAGCGATGACGGAGAGGTTGTACGAAGGGAAACTTCATCCATTTCAAAACAAGCTTCCCACCGCATACAGACTCTTCACCAGATCCCCCCGGTAGAGCGGGTCGGCGGGGTCAAGGCTGTTGAGCACCACACCGCCGCTCCGGGCGGCACCGGTGGAGTGGATGTACCGCCCCTCGCCCAGATAGAGCGCGATGTGGCCGGGGAAATAGAGGGCGTCGCCCCGCTTGGCCTGTTCCAGCGGGATCTTGTGCATCGGCCAGCCCTCCACGAGCTTTGCATCCCGGTAGATGAGGACGCCGCACTGCATATAAGCGCTGCTCACAAGGCCGGAGCAGTCGATGCCGCGGCCCGACTTGCCGCCCCAGCGGTACTCGGTGCCCAGATACTTCTTGGCCTGTTCGGCCAGCGCATTGCGGAACGCCTCCTCGCTGCCGCCGAACCAGCGGTCAATGGCGCGGGGGACCAGCTCTTCCGGCTTGCAGCCCTCGGCCTTGGCAAGGGCCTCATCAAAGGTCCGCCCCGCTTCCTGCGTGAAGACCGCCGTCATCGAAAAGCGCACCGGTTCCAGCGCCACATCCCGGACATAGCCGCTGCGGCCATCCACCAGCCCCACCTTGGCCCAGCCCGTGTGGGCTTCCGCTTCCGGGCCCGGCAGACGGCGCAGCACCGCGCCGCGTTCCAGCTCTGCCAGCCGGACGCCCTGCACCTTGGGCAGGGTCAGCACGTCGGTGGCCCGGCCCGCCAACACCAATTCGGCAGAAAGATATCCCCGCAGTTCTTTTTTGCCGCAGCAATACAATTCGGACGCGAATACATACCCGTGGTAACCGTAAAATGTGACCACTTCGGCCATGGTTTCCGGCAGGGTGATCCCGTCCGCCGTCACGCCGCCGGGCTCGGTGCGCACCTGACACACCTGCCCGTACAGCCCCTCGTCCCCGATGGTGGACACAACGCCCGCATCGCTTTCCTTCGTCGTCTCCGGCAGGTCGTAAATGGTCACGACCGGCCGTGCAAACATTGCAAATTTCATCCTTCCGGCACCTCCAACAGTTCCAGCAGCTCTTCCGGCTTCATGGACAGGATGGCGCCATCCGCGCTGCCTGTCACCGTTTCCGCCAAGGACTGCTTGGCTTGCTGCAATGCAACGATCTTTTCTTCAATGGTATCCTGCGCAATGAGCTTATACACCTGCACCGGGTTCTGCTGGCCGATGCGGTAGGCGCGGTCAGTGGCCTGATTCTGCGCCGCCACGTTCCACCACGGGTCGTAGTGGATGACGATGTCGGCGGCGGTCAGGTTCAGGCCCGTGCCGCCCGCCCGCAGCGAGATGAGGAAGACGCTCACCTCGCCCCCGTTGAACCGCCGTACCAGTTCGGCGCGGACCGGCTTCGGGGTAGAACCCTGCAAGGTGAAGTGGCTGATGCCCTCGGCGTCCAGCCGCTTCGCCAGCAGGTCGAGCATGGAAGTGAACTGGCTGAACAACAGGATGCGGTGGCCGCCCTCGACGGCGGAGCTCACCAGCTCCACACAGGCGTCCAGCTTGGCGCTTCCGCCCTCCCAGTTGTCGGCGATGAGGTGTGGGTCGCAGCAGATCTCCCGCAGCCGCATCAGCACGGCAAAGACGGCCATCTTGTCTTCGGGTTTTGCGGCCCGCAGCTTCTCGCGGGCGTCCACCACCGCCGCCAGATACAGCTTGCGCTGCTCGGTCTCCAGCTCGATGCGGTAGATGTTCTCCGTCTTCGGGGGCAGTTCCTTCAGCACGTCGGCCTTCATCCGGCGGAGGATGAAGGGACCGGTCAGTTGGTTCAGCCGCCGCACCGCAGTCTGGTCATCCTCCTGCACAATGGGCTTCTCGAACCGGGCGCAGAATGCCTTGTAAGGCGGCAGATACCCCGGCATCAGGAAGGAGAAGATGCTCCACAGCTCCCCCAGCCGGTTTTCCACCGGGGTGCCGGTCAGCGCAAAGCGCACCCGGCTGTTCACCCCGCAGACGGCCTTATATTTCTGGGTCGTGTGGTTCTTGATGGCCTGTGCCTCGTCGAGGATACAGGCGTAGAATTTCTGGTTTTCGTAGAGGGCCTCGTCGCGGCGGAGCAGGTCATAGCTCGTCACCACAAGGTCGGCGGCCTCCCACTGTTCCGCCAGCGCCGCGCGGTGGGCCGCATCGCCGTCCACCACCACGCAGTGCAGTTCCGGCGTGAACTTTTCGCACTCCTCGGCCCAGTTCAGCACCAGCGACGCCGGGCAGACGATGAGGCTGGGCAGGGGGTTCTCCCCCAGCTCCTTGATGGCCAGCAGGTAGCTCAGCACCTGCACCGTCTTGCCAAGGCCCATATCGTCGGCCAGAATGCCGCCCATGCCGTAGCCATCCAGCGTTCGCAGCCAACGGTAGCCGTCCCGCTGGTATTTTCGCAATACTTTTTGTAGAGAGGTCGGAGGGGTATACTCGCTGTCCTTCACCGCGTGGAAGCTCCGGCTGATCCGCCGGAAGGCATCGTCCCGGTTGAAGCGGATGCCGCTCTGGCCCGACAGCGCCCAGTCCAGACTGGGGGCGCGGTAAAGCGGCAGCTCAGCGTGGTTCCTGCCCAGTTTCGCGCCCGAAAGCTCCAGCGTCTCGTTCAGTTCGTCCAGCCCTTCAAGGTCATCGTCCAGCTTCAGCAGCCGTCCGTCCCGCAAACGGTGATACCGTTTTTTCTGGTGGAGCGACTTCAGCAGGGCTTTCAGCTCCCCCACCGGGAACTCGCCGGTGTCCACCTCTAGGTCAAGGACGCTGCCCTGCACCGACACCCCCACCGAGATCTTCGGCGGCGGGGCCTGCAAGTTCCGGAAGGCGTCGGTCAGGTAGACTTCGCCTTCGTTCATCAGCGTCGGGACGCCCTCGTCCAGAAAGCGGTAGACCTCTTCTTCGTCGTAGGTGCTGTACTGCAGCGGCTCACCGGGCTGTAAATACCGCCCCAGCAGCTTGGCCGCCCGATTTTCGGCGCGGGCATCCCGCAAAAGGCCCTGCGGCGGGGGCATAAAGGGAGCCACACGATCCTCGCCGTACAAAAATTCCAGATGTGCGCTCACGGCTCCCATCTGCGGTGCATCCAGATAGAACTGGGTCACCGGTTCCAGCGGAATCTGGTTCAGCAGCAGCCGCTCCGGGTCCTCAATGGTCACATGCCGCCCCAGCTCCGGCAGCACATAGCTGCAAAAGGCCGTGGCGTCCTTGCTGGTGAAAAACAGCCGCTTCCCGCACAGGGTCTTCAGCGCCGGGGCCATCCGGGTCGTGGCGGCACGGTCCAGCCGCCAAAGCGTGTCCTCGCTGAACAGGTAGTCGAAATCCAAGCCGCTCACCCAGCCCAGCGACGGTTCCACGGCGATCTCCACACCGCCCCGCCGCCGTTCCACCTGCAGCGTCAGGGCCGGAACATCCTTTTTTAAGGTATAACCGCCCACTTCGCCCCGGTCCGCGTACAGCGTCACCAGCGCGTCGAACAGCTCCCCCGTCAGCGCCATGCCCCCAGCCGGGCCGGTCTCGGCATAACGGCTGTAGGTGTAGCCCCGCGTTTCCAATTGCTTCCGGCTGATGACCTCCCGCCGGATCAATCCCAATAGCTGCTGGGCATCCGGCGTAAAGGCATCCCACCGGTGCTGGAACGTCAGCGATTTACCGTAGCTGACGACCCGGCTCTCCTCGATATCTTCCAGCAGATGTTCGATGCTTTTGACGACATACTGCCGCCCGCCGCCGGAGATGCGGAGCCGCAGCCACGGCGTGCCGTACTGCAGCAGGGTCAGTTCCGGTTCCAGTTCCACAAAACCGGTGCGCTGGGGCAGGGTGTTGTCCTCCAGCTCAGCCAGTGCCCCTTCCTGATAGGTGCGCAGCAGTGCACGGGCTGCGTCGTCGGACTCCGGCTCGTCGCTCCGCCATTTTTTGCCGAACAGCATTTCAAGGCCCGAAACATAGCTGTCTTTCCGGGGAGTTTCCGGCTCCTCTGCGGGCTTTTCGGGCAGGTTGGCCACCCCGCGCACCACGCCGGGGATCTCCGCCGGCTCAGTCTGTGCGCGCCGTTGTACCTTCACCTCTTTTTGTTCTTTCAGGTCATACAGCAGCAGCGCACCGATGTGCTCACAAAAAAGCCCATTGCCATTATCGTTATACGGGCAGGTACAGCTTGCACTGACGAAACTGCCATTTTGCCGCAGCCACGCCTCCGTGGTATACAGATGATCACCGCTGCCTTCGATTTCTGCGCAGAGATGCCGTACTCCATTTTCCTCCGTCTCGCAGTCAAAGGACTCGATATGCTTCATGTAATTTTTGGCCCGCGCAAAGATCGTGCCGCCCAGCAGATAGTGGATGTCTTCCATGTCCATTTCGGGTTCCCTCCCCTGCCTGTGCTCTATTGGTTAAGCATACCGCACCGGTGGGCCAGATGCAAGGCTTTTGCCGAAAAAATCCGCCGCCTCTTTTGCAGGGGCAGCGGAAGGAAGCCTTATTCTTTTTCCAGATAGTAGCACATAAGGTCGGTCGGCCCGCGTTCGGCGTGGTGCATCGCCTTGTGCTCGACGCCTTCGTAGACAAATCCCAGCTTTTTCAGCAGTTCTCCGGAGGCGGTGTTGTAGGCATAGTGTCCACCCGTGAACAGCACGGTCTCGGTTTGGGCAAAATAGGCTTCGACCACTGCCGCCAGTGCCTCCCGCGCAAAGCCGTTCCGGCGGGCGTCCGGCGCGATCTCAATGCCCAGATCCCAGCCCGGCACCGCCCGCTCGGCATCCATCATTGAGATCACACCGACGACCCGGCCTGTCTCCTTTTCTACAATGCTGTACCGCATCTGCCCGGCAAATTTCTGCATTAAGCGGCGGTATTCGTCGTCCATAGCGTCAAATGCGTGGTAGCCGCCGCAGTCCAGCGTTGTCTGCTCATCCGAAAAAATCGCAAAGACATCCTCGGCGTCCTCCACCGCAAACTGCCGCAGCAATAAGCGCTCTGTTTCAATCGGTAAAGCTTCCATTTATTCTCCTTCTGTATATATCTTATAGACATTTTCGATTTGATATGGGTCACTCAGCAATACCCTGCCATCCGACAGCACCGTAAGTTCATCCCCTGCCGCAAGGTCTTCCAGCTTTGCTTGCTTTCCGTTTTTTGTTCGCAGCTTTTCCGAAATCTTGTGGAACGCATATAGCTTCCCGTTTTCTTCTTCTGCCATCAGAAAATCATTTTCCTCGTCAATTGCAGTGACAGTAACAGCCGTATGGGTGCTGACTGACGCTAGAATTTCCTCAATTTCCTGATAAACTGCCTTTCCGTTCGGAAAAATGTAGGCCTTTTTCCCATCGACCAAACAGATTCGGCTGTCCGCATAAAATGCAAGCCAGACCTTCGCCTTGTCATCGCTGCCGAATCGAAGGATCACATCCTGCCCGCCTGCTTCGAAGGTATCCTGATTGATGCAGGGCAGGTAGATTTTCTTGCCCAGATATTCCTCGAGCGCCTGATACAGCTCCGTCGAAGCGTTGGTCTGGAAATCATTCATCTCCACATCGCCCCGGAACGAGTTCAGGTTCATTTCCGCTACGGCAAGCGTATCGCTTTCCCGGATGGGCTTGGCAATCTTCTGCACCCGGTACACCACAAGGGAGCCAAACGCCACGCACAGAAACAGCACCACCCCGGCAGCCGCCAGAACACGCTTGTGATTTCTGCTTATCTTCACCGTCAAAAGAACGCCCACAAAGCACACTGCCATTGGCAGCAGACACATGACCCAGTCCATCGTTTCATCTCCCTCGCGGTAGTTTCTTTCATTATACCGGAAACCATGCAAAGGTGCAACAAACGCGCACTGATATTCCGACATAAACACAGCAGCCCCGCTTACGCTGGTTTTCCCAGCGCGGTGGAGCCGCTTTTTATGCCGTTATTGGGAGATACGGTAATGTCCCACAATGTCCGTTCGCTTTTCCAGAATGTTCTGTTCGTAAGCAGTCTGCCACGGATCGTTATGATGGATCACATAGGGCACACCGTCCCAGTTCCGCCGGTCAGAAACGATGCCGATATGCTTTTCAAAGATCACGATGTCACCGCCCTGCCACTGCTCCACATCTGAAACGTCGGTGGTCAGGGGAATGGCATTGCGGGCGAAAAAGACCTTCAAGTTGCGTACCCGGCGGAAGTCAATGTTTGCATCCGGTTCTGTGATACCGTATTCTTCGGGGTTCGCCCGAATGTCCACATCCACCAGTGCCTGCAAATCATATCCGGTGTTTTTCAAGGCATATGCCACCACATCGGTGCAGACCCCATAGCCATCGTCGGGTGTTCCGCCCTGATAATAACGGCTCTTGTATTTTGGGTGCGAATTCACGTAGGCCAGCGCACCATTCAGAACATCGGTCTGGTCATCAATGCCGTCTTTGTCTGCATCTACAGTGCTGTGGAATTGCGGAATTTGAGCAGCGAATTTATTCTGCGGACGAACAGCGGAAGTATGCTGATAATGAGATAAAACTAAAATCGCAAGAATGTCGGCTATGAACACTCCGGCTGTTCCGATAACAAAATTTCGTTTCACGGCACATTCCTCCCTTTGTATAAAACACGAATCTGAATGTTATTTCAGTGCACTTCGTCAAATTTATGCAACAAAAAACGCCTCAGGAAAAATCCTGAAGCGTTCTGTTCAAGTCGGCGACTACCTATTTTCACGCGCCGTTTCCAGCGAACTATCTTGGGCA
>ERZ1673741.2881-NODE-2881-length-11349-cov-108.680007_pt1 | contig 11349 bp, 14 predicted proteins | sample MGYA00580209_ERZ1673741 | MGnify/ENA primary metagenome ERZ1673741 (study PRJEB41218, sample SAMN15661754) | gut metagenome | host: Homo sapiens | place: Canada: London | collected 2015-08-20/2019-03-30 | study: EMG produced TPA metagenomics assembly of... | reverse complement strand
CCGATGAGGTAGAACTCTTTATCAATGGCAAGAGTCAGGGCATCCGTAAGAAGACAGTCTACGGTGCAAAGAACGAAGGCGATGCTTTCAGAAAAAGTACTGAATATCATGTGATGTGGCGTGTAAACTTTGAACCGGGAGAAGTGAAGGTTGTAGCCAGAAAGAATGGTAAAGTTCTTAGAGAGCAGGTTATAAAAACAGCAGGAGCTCCTCATCATCTTGTGTTGAAGAAGACTTATCAGGGCTGTCAGGCTTTTGGCACTTCTGATCCTACCACCTTTGTAGAGGTGAATGTGGTAGATAAAGACGGCAATCTCTGTCCGAACGCAGATAACCAGATTTTCTTCTCTGTTTCAGGAGAACAGGATGCAAGTGGTCATGGTTTCCTGAAAACGCCAAAGATTCTGGGAACAGATAATGGATGTCAGACTTCTTTGGAGCGTTTCACCGATTCACATCGCAAGGCATTCTTTGGAAAATGTGTCGTTGTGATAAAAGGAAAGGGAACCCTCAAGGCACAGGCAGTAGACTTAAAGGATGCTTCTGTAACTTTGTAATTATAGTAATATTCTGAAAAACAAAACATTAAGGATTTATATTGCGAAGAAGGATACACTCTTTCGGTGTATTCCTTTTTCGCTCTTAAAAACGAAAAAGGTTTTGAAGCATTGGGACCCAAGGGATTTGGGTATCTCTATTATACTAGTAATAGAAATTTAGCTTCAAAACCTGCGGCAAAGATACATCTTTTTTTCGAATAAAAAAACTTTTTCGAATAAAAAATATAAAAAACTTGCTCTTATCAAAAAATATACGTAACTTTGTAAACGATAAGGCATCAAACCCAATCTGCAATCATGAAAAAAGTAATCTTTGTAGAATTTCCTCACGATGCTGGAGCATGAAAGAAATAACAATAATAAAACAATAAAATAAAAACAATATAATGAAAATTCAAATAGAACAGGCTACGCCTGACAAGGCTTCGCATATCGCATCGCTTATCATGGAGGCGATGAATGCGCAGTGTTGCCAAAATTTTGCTGGTCCTCAGCATACATTGGTTGATTTTCACCGTATGATGACTAAACTTGTAGAGATGGAGGACAGTCAGTATAGTTATAAGAATACATTAGTTGCTATGTCTACTGATGGCATTCTTGTTGGCATCTTGGTTGCATACGATGGTGCTGACGTCAAAAGATTACGTAAGCGCTTTATTGAGGCTGCAATCGTGGCTTTTGGAATAGACTATTCGGCTATGGAGCTTGAAACAGAGGAAGGTGAGTTCTATTTGGATAGTTTGGCAGTTTCTAGCCAATATCGTGGAAAAGGTATTGCATCTAAACTGTTGGAGGCTGCTATCTCTCGCGCAAGAGAATTAGGACTTCCTGCTGTAGGTTTGCTTTGTGATAAAGGCAATCCGAAAGCGGAGCGTCTCTATGCGAAGGTTGGTTTCCAATATGTCAATGATACCACTTGGGGTGGTCATGCAATGAAACATCTTCAGTATAAATTGTAATCTGATAGGGCAAACTGTGCAAACGTTTGCCCAATAAAAAGTATAGAAATCAACAGAAAATGTGCTGTTTATTGCGCAAACTGTAGTATCTTTGCACCATAAGTTCATAACGAATAGGTTTTTAGAAAAGATATTTTATTAGTTTTTGTTGATTTAATAATAAAAGCTCGGTCTGCAGTGATGCAATGCCGAGCTTTTGTATTTTTATCCCTTTCAGGGTATTTCCTTTCTGTGTCTTTTATTCTAATTCCTCTATTTCTTTTTCGTCCATGTCTTTATCCAGTTGGTCTCTCCACAGATATTTTCTGGTTTCATGCACTATGATACCACTCAGGCAGAGCAGGGAGATAAGGTTTGGTATGGCCATTAAAGCATTCATGCAGTCGGCAATGTTCCAAACCAGTCCCAGACTGATGACACTACCCAGGAAGATAGTAGCAATATAGACTATGCGGAAACAGAGCATCCACTTTTTGCCTTTCAGATATTCTACACACCGTTCTCCATAATAACTCCATCCCAATGTCGTACTGAATGCAAATGTTGCCAGTCCGATGGTCAATATCGGAGCTCCGATATATGGAATCTTACTGAAGGCAGCCTTGGTGAGTGCTGCTCCGTTATGATAGTCGATGTCTGGATATGCTATGATACTTGAGGTGATGACAAGACCTGTAAGGGCACAGATGATGACAGTATCCCAAAAGGTACCGGTAGATGAAACCAATGCCTGACGCACTGGGTTACGGGTTTGGGCTGCAGCAGCAACGATAGGTGCCGAACCCAGACCACTTTCGTTAGAGAACAATCCGCGGGCTATACCATAGCGGGCTGCAATCATCATGGTACTTCCAGCGAAGCCGCCACCTGCAGCCTTTGTTGTGAATGCTGAGTCAAAGATTACGTGGAGGGCAGGCAATAAATAAGCATGATTTACACAGAGAATGTAGATGCAGCCTAATACATAAAAGAGTGCCATGAAAGGTACCAGCATGCCGCAAACCTTGGAGATACTCTTCACGCCTCCAAGAATCACAGCTGCTCCTAAAGCCGTAACGATGGTTCCAGTAATGTATGGAGAAATGCCGTATTGGTTTTCTACCAGGGTAGAGATGGCATTTGCCTGTACCGTGCTACCGATTCCGAATGATGCCAATGCGGCAAAGAGGGCGAACAGGACTGCAAGCCATTTCCAGCCCAATCCTTTTTCCAGGGCATACATAGGACCACCCAACATTGTGCCTCGCTTGGTCTTTACGCGATATTTTACGGCGAGTAATCCTTCGGCATATTTGGTAGAAATACCAAAGACACCGGTTAACCAGCACCAGAGTACGGCTCCTGGTCCGCCAAGAGCGATAGCTGTAGCCACACCGATGATGTTACCGGTACCAATTGTAGCTGCCAGTGCTGTTGCCAGTGCTCTGAACTGTGAAACATCTCCTGTGGCATTCTTGTCTTTCTTTACAGACAGTTTGATTGCCTTGAAAATCTTGCGTTGTGGAAAGCGCAAGCGGATGGTCAGAAAGATGTGGGTTCCCAACAGCAGGATAATCATAGGCCATCCCCACAGGAATGAACTAAATGCGGTGAAAAAATCGTTTATTGCATCCATCTCTTAAAAATTTTATGTTTATCTTATATCTATATTTTTTATACCTGATAACGCAGTTACTTGTGTATTATAACCTTGTTATTTCTCAAATTCTATCTTTACGTTTTTGAATCCCATTGCTTTCAGCATCTCTCTAAACTGAGTTTTGGCATTCGCCTGTGCAGTATAGATATTGGTGCGGTTTAAGCAACGTTTCTTCATGGCTTGATAAGCACGCTCATACATAGCCTGTCTGTCGCTGCCTGTCCATTTGCCTTCTTCAAAGAAACTCTTGGTCTTCGCTTCGTCTATGAAGTTATGGTCCAGCAGTTTGATAGGAGGCAAAGTGCATACGATGCTGTCCTGGCGGGCTTGTAGCCATCCTTTTTTTACATCCTTCATATCGATACCCAAGCGCAACGTTCCGTAATAGATACGTACCAGTTGGTCATCGCCAAAAAAGCCACGGCGTATAGTATCTATCAGTTCTTCATCACTTACAGATAGAAATTCCCATTGACCGATATTCTCGATGCTTTCTACCTGAGTGGGTGAGAGTGTTGTCTTATCTTCCTGTACCACGCTGACCTCGTTGTCTTTGGTGAGCCAATAGAAGGCTCCACCCAGAATAAGGATCAGTGCTAATAGTACGATGATTTGTATTCTTTTCATATCATTGTTCTCCTCGCTTAGTGATTCTTTTCGATAGTTGTCTTATCCAGAAGAGTCTTCAGATCGTTGAAAGTGAATTTCTTCCTGAAACTGATTTTGATATTCTCTTCAGCAAATCCCATGTCCTGTAGCATCGGAATCAGGGTATTTGCTGCACTTTGGCGTGCCTGTTCTAGAATATCTAGGTTCGGGATATCGCGAATGATACTTTCCCTGCCTTGTTGTTCGAATTGTGACAGTTCTGCATCACTGTAGTTCTTTCTGGTGAGTGAAACGAATTGTCTTACACCTTCATGATTGATTTTACTGCTAGTGAGTATCACTTTTGGGTCTGGTAAGATGATTTCTATCTTGTCACCTTGTCGGTTAACGTTCTTAGCAGAGAATCCTGAAAAGTCTACATAAGCTTTTAATGTCGCATCCATCGGAATGGCCACCTTGCGGTTTGAGCCGGGAACATGAATATTAAAGTCTTTCTTGAACAGTGAGCCCTTCAGATTGAGCTGGTCATCATGTGTTATAATCTTATGAACATGAGCTTCTGCAGTATATAAGCGATTGCATTTCTGTATCTGCATCACCATCACAGGTATTGTGTCGATGACTTGCTCCTTCTTTTCTGTTTGCTGATGCGAACATGAAACGAAGGCAAAAAATACAGAAATGATAAATATTAACCTCTTTTTCATACTTAGTGTCTTTATTATGCTGCAAAGGTACGGCAAATTGTTCGAAAAACAAAACAAAATCGTTTTTTTTGATGTTCTTTTGCTAAGAAATGAAAAAAAAAGCAGAAAAAGCACTTTTTTTTATATCTTGATTAAACCTTTTCATTTTCTTTTCGTCAAAGTTACGATTAGAATTCATAAACTGAACTTTTATTATATCGTGTAAGATTCAATAGGAAATTTATTAGTTAGTATTTAGGTATGTAGGGCGTCTGCTTGTGAAAGTAGGCGCCTTTTTGTATCTGATTTGGTCTCAGAATGTAGATTTCGGTTCTTTTCTTTGGCTATTTCAAAAGAAAAATGTACTTTTGCAGTAAGAAAAAAAAACGGAATGAAACGAATTGATTATATATTAATAGGTCTTTTGGCTATTTCAAGCTTGACGGCTTGTACTGAAAAAAAGAAGAGTAATATCATTATTGCTCCTAAACCGGTGGCTAAGGTTGTGAATAAAGCTACTCAGAAAATGAGTGATTATGAGCAGACCAGGGAGGCTGACTGGGTTGGTTCCCATTATAAAGTGGTGGTGAAACGTAGTTCTGACAAGGAACTCCCGGTTCTCCAGTTGGACGAAAACACCAAGTATTATGATAACAGAATTTCGGTTAAGGTATTGAGAAGTGATGGCTCAGAATTCTTTAACCGTACTTTCACAAAGAAAGATTTCACGTCCTATATTGACAAACATACACAGGACATGGGTGCTTTGCTCGGTATCGTGTATGTGAAAGCAGAAGGTGATTATCTTTACTTCGCAGCAAGTGTTGGGTCGCCTGATGTTACCAGCGATGAATATGTACCTCTGGTACTTAAGATTTCCCGAATGGGTAGTATCTCTATATCAAAGGATGAGAAGTTGGATACTAACGCTTCTGCTGAAGAGGAAGAAGAGGAAGAAGATGGGGTATAAAGCGGTTCTTCCGTTGACTCATAATGAGAAATTTATGGCAATTAGAACTTTTTGGATTAAATTCCATGCTTGATAAGCAGATTTCTTAGAAAACATTTGGAGATTCCGATAAATATAGATTGAACTTTCGCATGTGGTTTAAGTACGGGCTGAAGGCCCAAAAGCTTTTAATATGCGTTTTAATACTAAAAAGAACAAAATAACCTGCTAAATATTTGGAAGTTACAGAAATATTGCTTAATTTTGCAAAAGAAAAGCTGCCCTCGGCAATTTGAAAGCAAGCTTTCATTGCGCTCGTTTGCATCACAAACATTTAAATGATATAATTATGTTAGGAATAAATGCACCAAAAGTTTTAGCTAAAGGCAAATACGCACAAGCTGTTCGTAAAGCCGCTCTTGCATCCATCGGTGCAAAAGCAAAGAAAGATGATGCCACAAAGACATCAAATTATCCATATAAATTTGAGTGGAATTTAGAATGAATTTAGAAGAATACAAAATAGAACTTTTATCAGACTTTGATGAGTTGATAAATTTCTATACAGGAAAAGACAAAATGGATGACTTTCTTCATAATCACTTACAAGATTGTGAAGAGAGTCATTATTGTAAGACATTTTGTGTACGCTTAAAAGCGAATAACACGATTGTTGCTATTTTCGCCTTAGCATTCGACTCCGTTGACATAGATTCAGATGATTTTGATGATATGCGTATAGGTGCAGCAGGAACCGATTTACCTGCGGTAAAAGAAACTTTCCGAGAACAATTCGAACATAAATATACTTATCCCGCTTTAGAAATTGCCTACTTAGCTATTGATAAAAAATTTCAAAGCTTACATCTAGGTTCAGCCTTAATTGAAGAAATAGCTTCGATGGCTAGAAACCAAAGATATGCTGGTTGCGTCTTCTTGACAGTAAGAGCTTGGCATACCTCTAATTATAGCGCAGTAGGTTTCTATGAAAAGAATCAATTTGCAAAATTGACTCCTGTTCCACAAATGGATGTTTGGCCAATGTACAAAACAATTTGGCCGAAAGAATGATCCCCCTATGCCCTTTACCTTTGCTTTACCCTTCGGCCAGCGATTTTCAATTCCGTTACGCGCTGGTGCCGGCTAAAGATTTACACAGATTCTGGGCTTGAATAGAGCCTGAAAACGTTAAAGAATACTAACAAGGTGTCGCATTGCTCACGAATGAGACACCTAAAACCAAAAAATCATACCTGAAAAAACAAATATTACCCCCCCCCGCTTTCATATAAAACCCTTAACTTTGCACCTGGATTTTTTATAATCTGTATCAAGTAAAGATTTAAAATGTCGTAAATTATAATCAAAACATAATAGATATGAAGAAAGTTTTAACTAAGAAGAAAAAGTATGTAGCTCCATCTGTGCAGGTACTCGAATTGGAAACTACTCAGATTCTCGCAGGAAGTGGCGAAACCAATTCTACACCTACCGTGAACGGTTTTCAACCCGGTGGTTCTTTAGGCTCAGGTAACATGGAAGAAAGCAGTCCGGCTAGAAGTACTAGCATTTGGGACTAAGATGAATATAAAATGAAATGAATATGAAATTATCCAGTTTATTACCCCAGATGGCTTGCGCCCTCCTCCTTATGGCGAGTTGTTCGCAGGAGGATAGTATGACGCCAGGCGAAAAAACATCTTCAGTTGGCGGCATTCACATCACCACGCAGGTATCAGATATTGTTACCCGTGGCATCACCGAAACTGCCACCTTGCAAAACTTCGGCATCTGTATACAGGGTTCCGGAGAGCAAGCTTCATCTTTGCAATATAATAATGTAGAGATGACGAAGAACGGCGAAGAGTGGACTTCTGCTACCCCAATGCTGTGGCAGAGTGAGATTCCTTCTGCCGACATCATCGCCTATGCTCCTTATCAGGCTGATATAAGTGATGCCTTGGCAACCCAGAAGCAGTTCCCTGTATCGGTGAAAGCCGTACAGACTCAAGAAGACCTGTCTTCCGACCTTCTAGTGTTCAAGGCTAAGGATTATGCTCCAACCATCGTCGGCGAGAACAAAGACAAGAATGTCGCAGTGAAGTTTGATCATGCCTTCAGCCAGCTGATGGTAACCTTCAACTTCGATTCCGCCTTTTCCAATGACGAGGTAGATCTGTCAAAGATAGAAGACGTAAGGGTAGAGGGCACCGTTTTGTCTGGCGTATGCGACTTTTCTCATGACAAGCCGCAGATAACGGTTCAGGCTGATGCCTCAGCCGGGGCCATCACTCCAGAGAATGTTTCTTTCCAGGCGAAGGATGCAGAGCATGCCAGCATCTCTGCCCAATACTCCTGTCTGCTGGTTCCGCAGACCATCCAGACAGTCAACCAGCCTCTGAAGGTTTCCTTCCGATTGGGTGATAGCACCTATTCCTGGAAGTCGAATGCCGACATCACCCTGAGGCAGGGCAAGTATTATACCCTTTCGCTTAACATCAAGAAGACCGGAGCTGTAGTAGAAGGAACGATTCAAGACTGGGTTCCGGCAGAAGGCAACAATGAATACATAGCAAATTAATAACTAGTAAATAACAAGAGATATGAAGAAATTTAGATTCTTATACATCGCTGCCGCAGCATTGCTGTTTGCAGCTTGCGCTAACGAAGAAGATGGTATCGGCAACAATGATCCTGTTGCTGCTACAGTACAGGCGGACATTGTTAAAAACGTCACACGCGCCACCACTGACAACACATGGTCTAATAACGATGCCATAGGCGTAAATGTCACATCACCAGGCTATACAATAGGAGACAATGTGAAATATACAACTACTGGTGACGGAAATTTCACATCTGCCAATCCAATATATTTTGCAAGCGCAACTGAAGAAGTCCAATTCTGTGCCTATTATCCATATCAAGAAAATGTTGATGGTAACGGCATTGTAAATAATTGGAATATGGCAGAGGTAAAGGAAGGTAAACCATGCCCAGCAGATTTTCTCTTTGCAAGAGATGCAACCGCCACCAAGTCTTCCCCACAGGTGCAATTTACTGGAGACAACCAATTCAAGCATTGCATGAGTATGATACGGTTGACTTTCAGGGCTGGCAAGGGCATTAATGCAAATAATGCGAACCTTAAAAATAAATTAAAATTAAAGGGTATCTATAAGACAGGTTCTATTAATACACTAACTGGTGAAGTTACCATTTCTGGAGATAGAGGAATTTATGAATCCGATGTGGATAATAAAAGTTTGAAAAACGGTGCCACCTGTGAGTTCATAGTATTCCCTCAGTCTTTGGACAACAACAAGATGGATATAGAATTGGAAGTAGCTGACAATGGCACAATCAATACTTACACTACTTCATTGCCTTCGTCAACAAACAATGAGTTTAAAGGCGGCTATCTGTACACATATCCAATACGTATCAACAACACAGGTGTTGTTATAGAAAAAGCTGGCATTACAGAATGGCAGCCAATTGATGAACCAGATCTGGACGCAGTACAGCAATAGGAAATACAGGGTTAGTGAGCTTGGCCGCTCACTAACTCACTAACAATAAAAAACTGAAGATTATGAAGACGATAAAACAAAGAATTTCCTATGCGGTAATGGGCCTTATGGCTATGGGCTTTACAGCATGTACGCAAAATGAAGATATGGCTCCTACGCTGAAAGGGCAGGAAATCAATGCCACTTTCTCTGTTGGAGGTATGCAGACTCGTGTCAATACTTTAGGACATGGTGACAATTGGGAGGATAAAGATAAACTAAAAGTAAGTATATTTACGGATCATGATCATGGTAGTACGACTGTTCTTTCTTTTAATGGGGAAACAAACGAATGGTCTCGCAATAGAAGTTTTCGTTGGTTAGATGAAGTCGACAAACATTTTATATTAGCTGTATATCCATCATCGGATGATTATGTTCCCTATCATTTGGTATATGAATTGCCAACAAATCAAAGCTCACCAAAAGATTTGAAGTCTGCCGATTTAATAAATGGCTTTAGGTACGATCGTCCTGATCTTGATAATATTATAAAAATTAATATGAAGCATCGTATGTCTTTGGTTACAATCATGTATCATATTGGTACTGCTGATTATCCTAATTTGGACATAAGTAGCCTAAAAATTTGCTCACCTTGCAGTGGGGCGTCTTTTAAATTGCCAGACGATAAAAATGAATGGAAAATGGACACTTCCAATTATCAAGAGGCTAAGTTGGTGGATGCCTGTAAGACAGAAGATGGTGAAGAAAAGTTTTTCTCTGCCATCATAGTGCCTGGAACGGTGGGAACAGACAAGGAATTCTTAAAATTCTCAATAGGTGAGAAAAACTTTGTGTCAAAGCTAAAATCACAAACGGAGTTTGAAGAGGGTAAACGCTACATCTACAAACTCGATGTAGGAAAAGACAAAGTGGAACTGACCAGAATCAGCATAGATAATATGACTGGTTGGACAAATGAAGAAGAACTCAAATAAACAATGGAGGATATAACTATGCGCAAGATATTTCAATACATCATGCTGGCAGTCGTTATTATAGTAATGGCGTCATGCACAAGTGATATAGAAGAAACAACCGCAACAACAGACAAGAGCAACGTACAGTTGGTTGTTGGTGAATTTCCGGCATTCGGAGATTCACAGACTCGTGCTATTGGTACACCTGATGAAGGCAAGACTTCATGGGCTGTAGGAGATGAGTTGCTTCTGGAGATAGACAACACCTTTTATGGAAAACAGTATGCAACTTTTACATATAATGGCAAGAGTTGGAAATTGACAAGTGGTGAATTGGTTTATCGGGAAGGAGACCCTGCATACATACCTCATGTATATTATGCCCCTAATTACAAATGGGAAGCCGGCAAATTAGTTTTAAAAGAAGGTAAGGATCCTGGAACAGATGAATATATCGAGGGAAAAGCTAGAATCACTGGTAATGGTGAGACTATAACCGTTTCTTTTGCCGAGGCAACACGCAAATATTCACGTTTGCGTATTGCAACTCTACCCAATGAGCAAATAACAGTTGATACCGAATATTTCACTCCTGCGGGCAGCAGCGATATGGAACAGGAAGGAAATTATACACTTACTTCGGATGAAAAGGGCAATGCCTATTTATATGGTACTTTTGAAAATAATTCCGAAGTTACAGTGAAATATAGAGAAGCAGCTTTGACAACTTATACATTCTCGCAAGCAACAGAGAGTGCTAAGAGTTATGCACTGGATGCTACTGTTGTTTCGCTGACTGACGAAGGTATCACTCGCGATCAAATTGTGGAAGACGTCAAGAAGGAATTGGATGCGGGCAAGACTTACATCAATCTCATTCTTGCTCCCGATGTGGATGAAGAAACATTGGAAGCAATACATATCGGACTTCTAGAAGGAGATGCAAGGGATGGGAGTATAAACCTTACTTTGATAGGATGTAAGAAGATTCCTTCAAGAGGATTTTTGCATTTTGACATGCTGAAATCCATAGTCCTCCCAGATGTTACAGAAATCGGGGAAAATGCTTTTTCAAATTGTTCAGGGCTTCAAAAAGTAGTTTTAGGCAATCTTACAAAAGTATATGGTAATGTCAGAAATAATGGTATCTTTGATGGTTGTGAAACCCGGTCCATCGATTTGGTTTTGTCAAAAGACCAGAAAGCTATGAATGATGGCGAAGCCGAAGGTAGGTATTGTTGGACTGCTGATATTATTACAGATTATGATCTTAGTAATGAACATGTCAGCAAAAAATTCCTTGGGTATGAATTTAAGTCCATAACGTGTAGATATAGAGTTGAATAATAAAGTAGATTGTTTAACTCCTAAGCTGGGCAAGGAGTATAAGGTGTCCAGTAAACATAGTCACCCGCACCTCACTTTTACCTTTGCACCCGGAAACAAGTT